>Ga0209652_1002799_pt1 | contig 13225 bp, 11 predicted proteins | sample SaaInl74LU_5_DNA_FD_184641 | JGI IMG/M metagenome (GOLD analysis project Ga0209652, IMG submission 184641) | Marine microbial communities from expanding oxygen minimum zones in the Saanich Inlet - ESP_74LU_5_DNA (SPAdes) (version 2) | ecosystem: Environmental > Aquatic > Marine > Intertidal zone...
ATTCTCCGTTAGTAACGGACCTCATTCAGCGAAATGAAATTGGAAGTTTGAAAGAGGCGATGAAGAAAGGCAAAGAGATGGGCATGCAAAGCTTTGACATGGCCCTTTATGATTTGTATCGCGCTGGGCGTATTGAAATGGACCAAGCACTGCATCATGCTGATTCGCCAAACGATTTACGCTTAATGATTAAGTTAGACTCGAGCGATGGCTCAAGTTTAGGCTCGCTTTCGAATGTATCGATAGACATGGATGAATAGACGGTAGTGGGGCTTTCCTATCGAAGTGCGTAGAGGTGGTACTTGATTAAACTGTTTTCAACAGACGACCCTTTTTTATTCCAACGTGCTAAAAGCGAACTTGATGCTAATGGCATTCCTTTTATGGTTAAAAACGAATTTGCAGGGGGCGCATTGGGTGAGGTGCCATGGCAAGAGGCACAGCCGGAATTGTGGTTAGTTGATGATGAGTGGTCAGCGCGCGCCATGCAGATAATTAATGCGCTAGAGGCGACAGACGCGCAGACGCTAAAGAGTGATTGGTATTGCGCGTCGTGCAACGAAGAAAATGGAAGTGCCTTTGGTTCGTGTTGGCAATGCGGGGAGCCACATCGCCAACCTGTGTAGTAAGGGACTAAAGAAACTATTCGTAAAGCGTTTCAATCCAACTAGCGAAAATAACGCACGCCGATACGCTGTCTACTTTTTCCTTTGTTAGCTTTTTATAGCCACCTAGTTCAAAAAGCATGGCCTTCGCGTCGGTTGTGGTAAGGCGCTCATCACATACCTCCACGGCTACTTTAAATCGACCATGTAGGCGGTTGGCAAACTTCTTAGCGCGCTGGGTCATTTCCTGCTCTGTACCGTCCATATTAAGTGGAAGTCCCACCACAACGACGTCAGGTTGCCATTCCTCATAGAGCATTTCGAGTTTGCTCCAGTCCGGAATTCCATCTCTGGCTTTTAATGCCGCAAGAGGGGACGCTGTGCCCGTGACTTCTTGACCTACTGCGACACCAATGCTTTTAGTGCCAAAATCAAACGCCAGTACCGTACGCTGCCCTACATTACGCATGGCCGGCTCCTGGAGCAAGCTGCCACACATCCACCCCCAGTTTGTTTACCGCCGTCTGCCACTTTTTATGAATAGGGGTGTTAAAGAGTATTTCTTCATCAGCTTCTACCGTTAGCCACGCATTGTCCTGCATTTCTTGTTCGAGTTGACCGGCGGTCCACCCCGCATAGCCAAGCGTGATAATAGCGTGTTCTGGGCCTTCGTCGTTACCTATGGCGGTAAGGATATCTTTAGATGTCGTTACCATTATCCCCGGAGCTAGCGTTAAACTTGAACTCCACCCATCTTGAGATGTGTGAAGGACAAAACCGCGCTCTTGGCTTACCGGGCCACCGGCCAAAATGATGTCGCCAGCTTTGTCGTTAGCAACCTCTAACGCTTTATCAGTTTGTTCCAATAGCTGCTTTAGGTTCATTGTAGAGGGTTGATTAACCACTAAACCCATTGCACCGTCATCATTGTGTTCGCATATATAGGTCAGTGAGCGAGAGAAATAAGGGTCATCCAACGATGGCATGGCAATCAGAAAATGATTTTGTAAGCTCTTTAAATTTGTCATAGTGTCCTAAAGTCTATCTGCCTATCAATGCGATTTATGTGTAGATAAGCGCTTTTCGATAGCATCAAAAAGTAGCCCCATTACATTAACATCGAAGTGTGACTCTATTTCTCTCACGCAAGTAGGGCTTGTGATATTTATCTCTGTAATTTTAGTGCCAATGACATCAAGGCCCACAAAAAGAATATTGTTATCTTTAAGCATTGGCGCAATTGCCTCGGCTAATGCCCTATCGGTTTCTGAAATAGGCTGTGGGCGTCCTGTGCCTCCGGCAGCCAAATTGCCGCGGGTTTCTCCCTTTGTTGGCAAACGTGCAAGGCAGTAGGGCACAACCTCTCCATCTACAATAAGTACACGCTTGTCACCGTCTTTAATTTCGGGAAGGTACTCTTGAACCATCATATAACGGGTACCCAGCTGCGTAAGTGTTTCAATAATGACACCGAGATTGTTGCCGTCTGGCTTGACGCGAAAAATTGATGCTCCGCCCATACCGTCTAAAGGCTTACAAATAATATCTTGATGCTTGGCGTGAAATGCTCTTATCAATGCCTGATTATTGGCCACCAACGTACTCGGGATATGTTCAGGAAAGTATGAGGTGAAAAGCTTTTCATTGAAGTCACGCAATGCTTGGGGGTTATTGACCACCAATGCACCCTCGTCTTGTGCCAGTGATAACATTTGAGTGGCGTATAAGAATTCGCTGTCAAAGGGGGGATCTTTTCGCATCAGTAACACGTCAATATCCCCCAATGCGACCGTCTGCTCACTTTCAACAGAGTAAAAGTCTTGTGCTTGGTCGCGCACGCGCAACGTTTTTGCTAACCCCATCGGCTTACCGTTCTCAAGGTATAAGTCGGCTAACGTAAAGTACAATATCGTCGCACCACGACGCTGTGCTTCTAGCATCATCGCAAAACTCGTATCTTTATGCGGCTTTATGTCGGCAATCGGGTCCATAATAACGCCAAGGGTATATTGCATAGATATTCTCACTTAATAAGAGTGCCGAAACGCGCTCAAGGTACGAGGCTATAATGTAGCCGCGCCGTTGGTAATATTGAATAGTGTTGGGGCATCCCGACATTCTTCAAGTATTTAACGTCGTTTTTAGCGATAACGACTAGAAGTCGCCATGTTGCGCTTGCAAAATAGTGATACTGGCAATGGCTGCCGTTTCTGTTCTCAGTATACGAGGCCCTAGACTGACCGATGTATAACCACTTTCATTAGCTTGGTGAATTTCAGTGTCAGAAAGCCCGCCTTCTGGACCAATCAATAATCTAAACCCTTGTGTGTTGTAGGGTTGTTTGACTAAGGATTGCTGTGCGCCTGGTGCAAGCACGAGTCTACTACTGTTAGTCGACTGTGATAACCATTGATTAAGCGCAACTGGCATATTGAGCGTTGGAAGTATGCTTCTGCCTGTCTGTTCGCACGCTCCGATAATGATTTTTTGCCACTGCAACCGCTTTTTTTCCCATCGTGCAGCATCGAGTTTTACCGCGCAACGTTCTGTAATCACAGGTGTAATTTCGGTCACACCGAGTTCTACGCTCTTTTGTAGTACGGTATCCATTCTATCGCCCTTTGAAACACCTTGGCCTAGATGCAAGGCAAGCGGTGACTCTTTGGAAATGGACAGGCATGCATCTGCTTCTACAACGACTTTTTTGCGTTGTATGCTTATTATTTGGGCACTGTATTCGTTTCCGTCCCCGTTAAAAAGCACGATGGGGTGATTAGCTTTAAGACGCAAAACGGTCGCAATGTGATGCCCAGCATCGTCGGTAAGCAAAAACTCTTCATCAAGTGTGATAGGGTGCGGATAATAAACTCGAGGTATACGCATGTAATGTGTCTAGCAAAAACAGTAATAGCGCTATGATAAGGTGCTAGCTGTGCTTGACGCAATGCTGTATTGCTAAGAATGTCAGGTTTCTTAAAAAGCGGACGGTAATCCGCTCTTTTCTACAGGCGTTACTTTAGGCGGGTGTCCCGTCTTCGGCGGCGCTAATCGGACTATGCTGAGAATTGTAATTGTGCTGGTTTATGCTGTAGGGCGATGTATGCGTTTGTGCTCGACGAGCAAACTTGGTGTGCCTACCCTTATCTTTCTTGAGGGAATAAATAAAGAGAACGAAAACAACAGTGAACAGCAATGATAGTAGCAACATGTGTTAATCCTTTTTAAACAAAACTTGCTAGTGTAATAAAGACTGCATCAGACTCGTTGCAGATAAGCGTGGCGATCCGTCACCTCTATTAATCTCGTAAAGAGTCATCCCTATTAGTGTAGCGCTAGCACGGGTAAATTGCATTAACTATTCGTGTGAGCCAAGCAATTCATTGTTTCTAAAACACCTGTAACAGAGTTGCATATATTTGTGACAACACCATGAGAAATTTATTACTGTTTTACGTCATTGACTTATCGTTAACCTAAAGGTTTTAGTGGCAATATGCAGTGCGTTCACGCTATTACTTATACTTACTGAATAATTTTTTGTCTGTACGTTCGTTAATCATTGCCACTGCGACAGAAACACTGATAAGGTAAAACGCTACCCCTTACATATTTACTCACAAAAAGGATCTGGTTATGGAAGAAAGTTTAACGCTAATGTCTGCAAGTGACATCGAGCGATACATTAACGAATATGCAATTCCTTGGGGCATAAACATCGCGATGGCAGTTGCGATTTATGTGATTGGTCGATTGGTTGTTGGCTTGTTGTTATCGGTGTTCCGCCGAGTAATGGCAAAGTCGAAATATGATGCAATGCTAGTTGACTTCCTTGAGTCGATTATCAGCGCACTATTAATGCTATTTGTCATTGTTGCGTCGCTTGATCAGCTTGGCGTTGACACAACGTCTCTAGTGGCAATTTTAGGTGCGGCTGGTTTGGCAATTGGTTTGTCATTACAAGATTCATTAAAGAATTTTGCCGCTGGTGTTATGTTACTCGTTTTCAAACCGTTTAAGTCAGGTGACTTTGTCGAAGCTGCTGGCACATCAGGTACGGTTAAGAAAATTGGTATATTTACCAGTACGATGACAACACCCGATAACAAAGAAATTATCGTGCCTAATGGTGCTATTTACGCTGGAAACATTACTAATTATTCTGCGAAAGAAACGCGTCGCGTAGACATGGTTGTAGGTATAGGCTATGACGCTGATTTGAAAAAAGCGAAAACCATCTTGCGCGAAATGCTTGAAGCCGACGAGCGTGTTTTAGCAGATCCAGCGCCTACTGTTGCGGTAGCTGAGCTTGCTGACAGTAGCGTTAATTTTGTTGTGCGCCCTTGGGTTAAAGCAGCAGATTTTTGGGGTGTTAAGTTTGATTTCACCGAAGCTGTGAAACTTCGCTTTGATGAAGAGGGTATCTCTATTCCGTTCCCACAAATGGATGTGCATCTTCACAAAGAAGAAAGCAAGTAAGTCGTTACCGCTTTCGTATTATGAAGAATAAAAACGCCACTTTACGTGGCGTTTTTTTATTTAACGTTATTTGCAATTCGGGCGGTTACCTGTTGCCTGATAGTCTGCATATGCAGGCTGCATATTCGCGTTCAAATCTTCTATGCGGGTCTGTGGTGCAGGGTGCGTAGAAAGAAACTCCATTTGGCGCTGTCCGCCGCTTGCGGCATCCATGTTTTGCCATAAATTAACAGATTGGCGCGGGTCAAACCCAGATTTAGCCATCAGTTGTAGACCGATTAAATCAGCTTCGGATTCGTGTGTGCGGCTAAAGGGTAGTTGAACGCCTACTTGAACCCCAAGCCCTATGGCTGCCATTATCGGCGCAGACTGCGGCACTTCATTCGCCGCGAGTACTTGGCCGACAGCTTGGGTACCAACGTTAATAAGCGTTGACTGAGACATTCGTTCGTTACCGTGCTCGGCAATAACGTGGCCAACTTCGTGACCAATAACTGCCGCCAGTTGGTGCTGGTTTTCTGCCACCTTAAGAAGGCCTGTGTACACGCCAATTTTTCCGCCAGGTAATGCAAACGCATTCACTTGTTCATCATCAAACACAACGACTTCCCATGTGCCGCTGAACACACTGTCAGGCACTTGAGCGGTGATTGCGCTGGCTACGCATTCCACATAACTATTTTGTACCGCTTTGTTCGAAACCTTCAGCTCTTCTTTCATGCCTGCAAACGCTTGTCCGCCCATTTCTGAAAGTTGCGCTTCTGAATAAAGCAGTACTTGGTTTCTTCCTGTGGGTGACGTAGCGCAGGCAGTAAGTGATAGTGCGACGGCTGCCGTAATCGCTCCCTTGATGTATTTTTTCATATTTCATCCTTTACATTAGCCCTTTTAAGCCAATGTTATTTTATCCAGTGTTACCAGTATTATTACCAGATTGGCTAATAAATGAAAACAAACATTACCGTGCGTTCTTCAGTACTGCTCGCATTCAAAATACATCGAAGACCACGATTTATTCGACAGCAAACATATTGATTGCTCTCTTGTATGTTTGAAAAATTAGCCTTATGTGTCTCGATTTCCTTTTTAATCTCGGTAGGCGGGCAAAATACTAAGGCTTTAAAAGAAAAAACCGACAATACGTCGGTTTTTTAAAATAGCGGCAATAAGCGCTATGGTTCTATTTTGCGAAAGCCACTACAGCGTATCCATATCATATGCGCCCTGTTTAGACAGCGCTTCATTGACAGGCTTAACGCGCTCTTTAAAGAGGATCTCCAACTGGGTTTTGTACTGCTGCCATTTTGCTTCTAAGTCACCTAAACGTTTCAATGCGCCGGCTTGCGCAGGTGCGCCCGTTCTGTCGAAATTATCCATGAGGAAGCGAACCTGCCTATCAAGCATATTTGGCCAATTTATATCATCTTCAAACGTTTGGTGTTTAGGTTGAATTACCAAGGACTCCCAATCGTCAATGGCACTGATAATTCGGTCAATAGAGGCTGATACTTCACTGGCTAGCACTGCATTTGATTCTGACACGCCTTTAAGTGTTTCACGCACATTTCGAGCTTTCTGTAAATGTTCAAATAATTCGTTGAGCAAGGCTTCACTGGCCTTAATACTTTGTTCAACAACATGCAGCTGTGCGGCGTCAGCTTCTTCTCTTGGGTCAGGCAATACTTTGAATGCTCTGGTTTGTGACATGTCACCGACAGAAATGGTGGCCTTATAGTCGCCAGGCATTACTCTTGCACCATTCCATCCGCCGAACAGTTTGACATTATCGATACAGTTAAGAGGAGAGCGACGTAAATCCCATACGAACTCATTATATCCTTCTTCCGTAGACGGGTGTTTGAATGTTAATGGACTACGACTGTCTTCATTGCCTTTCGCACATTTTTCAAAGGCATCGCCCGTTGACGATAACGTGCGTACAAGTGTGTCATTGGCATCGAAGATATCGATACGTAGCACTTCACTATCTTCAAGCTTATCTTTCAAGTAGTAACGAAAAGTGGCACCACGCGCAGGGTTTTTTGCTTCTGGCTGTCCGCTCATATTGCCACCTGACAGTAACCGTACTCCATCTACAGGGCGATATTGGAATAACGCTTCATTGTGCAGTGATGCACTGACTTCTCGTAAAGGCGTGATGTCATCTAATATCCAAAAACCACGCCCTTGGGTGGCTACGACTAAATCATCACCTTTTACCTGCATGTCAGTGATGGCAACAGGCGGTAAATTAAGCGACAGCGCTTGCCAGTTTTTACCATCATCAAAACTAATGAACATACCGCTTTCCGTGCCAGCGAAAAGTATGCCCTCATGCGTTTTATCTTCGCGTATCACTCTTACAAAAGCGTCTTCCGGTAGCCCTTTGTCTATGCGAGTCCAGCGTTTTCCATAATTATCGGTTTTATAAATGTATGGGCGGTAATCGTTAAGTTTATAACCAGTAACCGCCACGTAGGCTCTACCTTCTGCGTGAACACTTAGCTCGATAGCGTTTACTTGCGCTTCTTTCTTATGAGGTGTGATGTCTTTCCAGCTACCGCCTTCATCTTGAGTTAAATGCAATTTACCATCATCAGCGCCTACCCATAGCTCGCCCGCGTTGACTGGCGACTCTGCAATATAGAAAACGGTATTGTAATACTCTGCACCTGCTTGTTCATTGGTGATAGGTCCACCGTTTAACCCTTGCTTTTCGGGGTCGTTGCGCGTCAAATCTGGGCTAATTTCCTGCCAATTAACACCTCTGTCGGTGGTTTTTAATATCATCTGCGTACCGTAATATACAGTTTTCGGGTCGTGCTGAGATACCAGTACAGGGGCATTCCAGTTAGTGCGATATTTCTGGTCACGTGCATTACGCCCAAACACATACTCAGGGTAGGGCATGATAGGACGAACCAGGCCGGTATCTTTGTTGAATTCAGTTAACGTACCATTGATTGTCGTGGCGTAAATCAGCGTAGGGTTATCCGCGTCAAAGGCGATATGTGCACTTTCGCCTCCGCCTACTGCGAATTGCTCTGCGATACCAATACCGCCATCCCATGTTGACGACGGCGTAGCCATGGTGGTGTTGTCTTGCTGTCCGCCGTAAACGTTGTAGGGTTCAAGGTTATCGGTTATTACACGATAAAATTGTGCGGTGGGTTGGTTGTAAATGCTTGACCATGATTCACCTCCATCGAACGTGACGGTCGCGCCCCCGTCGTTGGCATTGATCATATTTAAGCTATTTTCAGGGTTAATCCACATATCGTGAGTGTCACCGTGGGGCAAAGACTTTATGTCGAACGTTTTGCCACCGTCGATAGACTTATGCAGTTGCACATTCATGACATAAAGCGTGTTTTCATCGTTCGGATCGACTTTTATATGATTGTAATACCATGCTCTGGCTTTAAGAATATTGTCGTCGTTCATCAGTTGCCATGACGCGCCTGCATCGTCACTGCGGTACACTCCACCTTTGTCAGATTCAATAATAGCGTAAACGCGCTTTGGGTTAGCGGCGGCGATATCTATGCCGACTTTACCAATAAGCGTTGGTAATCCTTTTTCAAGTTTTTCCCATGTCTCACCACTGTCGGTGGACTTGTAAATACCGCCGCCGTCACCGCCTGATTTTACAAACCATGGGGTTCTTCCATGGTGCCACATGCCTGCATAAAGCACCCTAGGATTAGTGGGATCGAGAACTAAGTCTGCCGCTCCGGTGTCAGGATTGACTTTAAGGACATGCTTCCAATTCTTACCACCATCAATGGTTTTAAAAACACCACGTTCTTCGTTGGGGGCCCAAATATTACCCTGCACCGCTACCCATGCAATATCAGGGTTTGTCGGATGAATGCGAATTTTCGGAATTTGCCCACGGTTATCTAAACCAACGAGTTCCCATGTTTCGCCGGCATCAGTAGATTTATACACCCCTTTACCGTGGCTGGTGGTAACGCCTCGAATAGGGCCTTCACCTGTACCGACGTAAATAACATTGTTATCAGAGGGCGCTACAGCAATGGCACCAATGCTGCCAACGGAAAAGTCTTTGTCGGATAAGGGCTGCCACGACAAACCTGCGTTCTGAGTTTTCCATACACCACCACCAGCGGCCCCCATATAATAAAGGTTAGGGTTATCGTTAACACCAGTAACCGCTACCGAGCGACCGCCGCGAAAAGGGCCGATGTTGCGATATTCCATTTTTTCAAAAAGCGCAGGGTTAACGGTATTTTCTAGTGCAAATGCTGGAAACGAGAGACTAACCAGTGTGCTAATTGACATTATTAAAGCCGTTAATGTGTGCCGTAACTTCATTATTGAAAGCCTCACTATGATAAATTGTCAGGAAGATGCGATATTTATAAAAGGTATAGTGCAACGTAATAAGCCATGCGGTAAAGACTTAAATATTTAATTGCTGAGCAAATAGTAACGTGCTGCTCTCTAGATTAAAGCGAATCTAGTTGCCAGACCCTAAACGCCCTGCTGCTTTTACTGCGCTTATGCTAAGACTGAATTTACTCTCTTCACACCCTCATAATAGGGGGAAAGGGCTTTATACCCATAAGCGCTTTGCAAATTAATATTTGTGTCATACACTGGCTCTAATTTATACAAAGAAGTAGAAATACGTTGTTGCGTCTGGCGTAGCTAATATAAGTGGTATTAACATGGCATTTTATGGTTTCACTGTTATGCACCTCTTTACACAGCCAAGCCATGCAGGTAAACGTGTAGTTGAAAAATGATAACGACAAAAAGGAAATCGAATGGCCACGCACAGTAAATTCAAGTATGGCATTTTAGCACTCTTCGTTTCAGCAGCCCTTACTGGCTGTGGATTAGACGGAGATGATGGTGCACAAGGTGAAACTGGTGCTCAGGGACCTCAAGGCGAAACGGGTGCGCCTGGCGAGAATGGCGCAGACGGTTCGGATGCGTCGCTAGGTGTTTCACTTAGTGTAGTGGCTCGCGCATTTTTAGGTAATCAAACTGCCGCTGAAATCGTCCAGTATCATAGTGATACGCAAACTATTTATGCGACAAATACCACAACGAACACCATTGCGGTTATCCCAACAGCCTCATCAATTCCTACTTCGGAAATGGCTGATCCAATAAACACCACTAACCTAACGTTGTCTACGGTTTCGTTGCCTGCTGACATTAATGGTACCGCACTGGGTAGCGTGACCAGTATCGCAATTAGCGGTGACTTGATGGCGGTTGCGGTACCAGCTGCCGTTAAAACCGATAACGGCTACGTGTTGTTTTATAGTGGCCTTGATAGTTCAGCCCCAAGCTTCTTAGATTCTGTTGAAGTAGGTGCATTGCCAGATATGGTGACGTTTACGCCAGACGGCGGTAAAGCGTTAGTGGCAAATGAAGGTGAACCTTCAGATGACTATACCGTTGACCCTGTAGGTTCGGTTTCCGTTATTAATATTCTTGCCAGTGGCGAGCCTGAAGAGTCTGCAACAACAGTGGGTTTCAGTGGATTAACGGCAACAATGGCAGACCTGATGGCAGAAGGAATGATGTTCCCAAACCCAAGCGGTCGTACTATCAAAGGTACTGCAATAGCAACCACCCTGGCACAAGACTTAGAGCCTGAATATATTACGGCAACCAATGATGTGGCGTATATTTCACTTCAAGAAAATAATGGCTTGGCCGTGTTAGATCTTGAAGAAATGACGATTAATGTTATCGGGTTAGGTACGAAAAACTGGTCAGGTTTGAATATCGATATTCAAGAGGATAGCAGTGTTAGCTTTGGTCAATACGACGGGCTTTATGGCGTATATCAGCCAGATACGCTCGCAAACTTCACGTGGAAAGACGCAACGTTTGTTATTTCAGCAAACGAAGGTGATGCACGTGAATATTTCTTCGACTCTGCTGATGAGGCGACATGCCTAAGTGATGGTGGTTTATCGTTTGACGCAGACGACGGTTGTTTAGCATACACTGACGAAGTTAAAGTTTCAGATTTAACCGCAGAAGCAAATTCTGAACTTGCCATGTTACAAGCAAGCGGTGAAGCTGACGACCTTCGCGTTACCTCAGCAATGGGCGACAGCGATGGTAATGGCGAATATGATGCCGCCTACACTTATGGTGCGCGTTCTTTCACTATCTGGGATCAAAACGGTATTATCGTATTTGACTCAGGAGACGACTTGGAGCGTATCACAGCATCAGTTCATGGCGCACAGTTTAATAACGGCGACGATATAAATGCTGGTGACTCTCGCTCGGAAAACAAAGGTCCAGAGCCAGAAGCACTGACGGTAGGCACTATTGGCGATAGAACGTTTGCGTTTATTGGCACAGAGCGTATGGGGGGTATTTTTGTGTATGATGTTACCAACCCTTATGACGTGAAATTCGTAGATTACGTCATCAACCGAAATCTTACCGAAGGGCTAACGGCCTCTGATATCATTGGCGACTTGGCACCAGAGAGTCTAGTATTTGTTAGCGCAGAAGACAGCCCTAGTGGCGTACCACTTCTTGTTGTCGGTAACGAAGTGAGCGGCACGGTCACCGTGTGGCAAGTTCAACCGAACTAATCACGATTAAATTGTTATAAGAAGCGGCGTCTATACGCCGCTTTTTTTATATCTATTTCTTAGGTTAAGATGTCGTACCACATTGAATTCAACGCGTCAGTGATTACATATGCTAGCGATTGGGTTAAGCTACCAGTAAGAATTGGCGATATAGTCCTTGCTGGTGTGGCGTGCCTTTACCTTCAGTAAAGCCCCCTCTCATTTTATTGCTTTGCCTGGCAGTAAAATGTGAGAGCCATATAAGTCGAGTCTCGCCTACAGCATGCGTTTTTGCTTGAGAGTGGTCTCTAGCATATCGCTGCTGCCGTTATGCATTAATAAAAAGAGTAAAAATATGTCTCAGCAAATCGTTATTAGTGGAGTGGGTGTTTGGCATCCGCAGGAAAGTATTAGTAACCACGAATTGGTTGATAGCTACAATGCATATGTTGATGCATTTAACGACGCTAATAAAGATAAAATTGAGTCCGGTGAGGTGGTAGCCAAGCCGTATTCTAGTGCCGAATTTATTGAAAAAGCGTCAGGAATAAAAAGCCGTTACATATACAAAAAAGAGGGCGCGCTGGATATTACGCGTATGAAGCCAAAAATTACGCCGCGTAGTGATGATGAACTGTCGCATCAAGCTGAAATCGCCGTAGAGGCCGCCAAGCTTGCTATGCAAAAAGCGAATAAAACCGCGAGTGATATAGATGCGGTGATCGTGTCGTGCGCCTATACACAACGTGCTTACCCTGCCATCGCAATTGAGGTGCAAGAAGCGCTCAATATTGAAGGGTTTGGTTTTGATATGTTAGTAGCATGTTCAGCGGCCACCTTCGGTATGCACCGCGCTTATGAAATGCTTGCCGCAGGGAACGCATCCTGTGTTTTGGTAATAAACCCAGAACTCGTTTCTCCGCAAATTAACTACACCGACCGTGACAGCCATTTTATTTTTGGCGATGTTGCTACGGCGAGTATTTTAGAGCATGCAGACACCGCGACAGGCGACCATGTTTATGACATATTAAGCACTAAAGCGGTGACAAAATATTCAAGCAATATTCGCTCTAATTTTGGTTATATGACACGTGCGGAAGACGTGGACCCATACGGGCCAGATAAGTTGTTTCATCAAGCGGGGCGTAAAGTATTTAAAGAAGTATGCCCAATGGCTGCCGCACACATCGAAGACCATCTTCAAAAACATGAGCTGATACCAGAAAGCGTGTCCCGCTGGTGGTTGCACCAAGCGAACATCAACATGAATACACTTATTTGCAAGCGTCTGTTAGGGCGAGAAGCTAATCAAGAAGAGGCGCCTATCGTACTTGATGAGTATGCAAATACCGCGTCAGCAGGTTCTGTGATTGCATTTGGCCTATACCATGAAGACTTGGTTGCTGGCGACGTGGGCGTGTTGTGTTCTTTTGGCGCGGGATACTCAATAGGCTCTTTGATTGTTAAAAAACGTTAGTGCCGAAACAAAATATCAATAAAAATAACAATAAGAGATAGATAAGGATGGTTTCAGATATCGGTTATGGCCTTAACGGCCTGGCT
>Ga0209652_1002804_pt1 | contig 13213 bp, 12 predicted proteins | sample SaaInl74LU_5_DNA_FD_184641 | JGI IMG/M metagenome (GOLD analysis project Ga0209652, IMG submission 184641) | Marine microbial communities from expanding oxygen minimum zones in the Saanich Inlet - ESP_74LU_5_DNA (SPAdes) (version 2) | ecosystem: Environmental > Aquatic > Marine > Intertidal zone...
GCCAAGGGACTTGCTCATCACTCTGGTCTGGAGTTTGCCATTTTAACAGGTGGAGATATTGCTCCTTTGGGAAGAGATGCTGTTACTGAGATTCATAAGTTGTTTGAATGGGCAAAAACTAGTCGCAAAGGTTTGCTTTTGTTTGTTGACGAAGCCGATGCATTCTTACAAAGTCGTGAAACGAACAAGATTTCAGAAGATCAAAGAAATGCATTGAATGCATTCCTCTACCGTACAGGGTAAGTGCTGAGATGCTTATGTGAATGGATTTGTGTAGAAGCAATCGCGTCTCACAACTTGTTTCTATTTTATTGTTGTAGAACGGAGAGTGATCAATTCATGATGGTATATGCCAGTAACCAGCCTTCTCAATTTGACGAAGCTGTTCTCGATCGTATTGATGAAATGGTTGAATTTGACTTGCCAGGAGAGCACGAGCGTAGAAAGATGGTTGCGTTATACATTGAAAAATATCTATTGAACCCACCAGCACGATGGGCTAAGAAAGTTACAACCGTGGATATTGGAGATGAGGAAATTGAACGTGTTGTGAAAGAAACCGAAGGATTTTCTGGTCGTGCTATTTCCAAACTTGCAATTGCATGGCAGGCGGCAGCTTACGGAACCGACGGTGCCATTTTGGACAAAGAGACATTCTTCTCAACCGTACAGAATCACAAGAAGAGCATGTCACAGAAAGATGGCTGGATGCAGCATGCAATTGAAAGGGCTGACATGTTGACAACAGATCGCTAGATAGACAGCAGTTTGCAATTATCTGCAGCATATCACGCGTAAAAATTGGTCTTAATAAGCTTGACAACCCTAAGTTATACTTCGTAGTCGTAGTAGATCATTCTTCTGCGTCATCGGTTTCATCGTCGTCAGTTTCACCAGGTCTTGGATCGGTAAATTTGTAGACAATCTTGCTATAGTCAAGTCCCATTCCATCAGCCCTGAGGTACTGAGTAAACAATTTGTGCATTTCACCTGTTTCCACAAAATCGCACAAATGGCCCTCGTTTGACTTGTTCTTAACATCAATCCCGAAAACCTCATAGAAATGCTCAGGTGAGCGGAACTCCACATTTCCAATGCCGTATTTTTCCTCATCAGTGTGATCCCACTTACTTGGATCCATTTCAGGACTCATATGTATAATAGCCAACATCCTAGACATGGACCGAATGCCTGCACCTGCGTATACACGATTGTGGTCATAAAATTTCGGAACCTTTTCCCTCTTTGCTACATTTTCACTATTTTTGCCCTCAGCGTAGTGATGAAAACATACACTCTTTTCGGGTGCCTGCGGGTAAGAGCAAAGGAAGTTGAGACATAGATGCCGAACAAACAATAATATTCAATCATCACAGGAGATAACTCACGTAAAAATCGTAACCAATGCTGAACCCACGTACAGCAATCGATATTTCCTCTCCTTGAAAGATTAGCGGCTGATAGAAATCGTATGGGACATTCACAACAAAGTGTCCCCTGGAGAACGAGAATCCTGCACTCCAAAAGGGGTGCAGCTGAGGCATACCAGTTATGCTTGGAGCGCCTTCTGGTTGAGTCCCATGCCGCAAATGTGTATTGTGTTGCCCTTCTTCAAAACCAGTGTCACACATGAGTGGTCTCCCTTTTTTGATACTATCTCCCTTCTCATCAAGCGCCCCTTCAACATTGGAAAGGTACGTTGACAACACTGCCATTTCATTTTTTGTGGCTTCTTGCTGGCTGATTATATCAACGTCCCAATTGTTTGCGTAGGTGACATGAGCATCGCTCTGCATATAGTAATACTCACCACGATATAAACGATGCCCCAGATGACGAGCAAACACGGGCCCTACCGCTAGAAGCGGATCAACTTGAAGAATATCTAACTGGTTTTTGAATTTGCACAATATTTGTTCTGGATTATCAGAGCATGGTTCACGAGGCGCATCACAATGAATATCTTCACCATCCATAATTTGATCAATTACTCCTACACGAATTCGATCGGGGTGTTTGGCCCGCTGAAAGATTGAAGTCACAGTATCTCTGCATTGATAGTCTCTGTAGGAAGCAATGGCAACATATATTGTGCGCTCATCTAAAGGGCAACTGTCACCTCTTGCAAAGTTTCCACTGGCATCTGGAACAGTGCAACTTCCAATCTTCATTGCTAGCTCTCTTGTCATGAGCTTATTCTGATGAATCGACACAGGATCATCTATCCACATCTTTGGTACCGCCATGATAACATCTGCATGATTCTTTGCCCGGTGACCAGGATGGACAACATCCTCAAAGTCCCCGTCTTCGTCTCGAATAGATATTGGCCACTTGGCTTGTGGGATGAGTGACTGCGCATATCTTTTATGCGCTTGCAAGTTTGAATTGCCAAAATTATTACCCAAATCTCGGATAGTCATCCCCTCCTCGTGCAACAATTTCAACTCATCATCTAGATCATTCGCTGAGTTATTAATGTCGTCATCATTGCCCTCAACACCAGCAATACCCGATACGCCCAGATTGATGGATTTGTGAAAGCTAAGTAGACCCGGCGGACGGTAAGTTTTGGGAGTCGGAAGATTCCAAATTGATGCAACAAGGCCAAGCGTGAAAAGACTGAGAACAATCGAGGAAAATATGACGACTGCACGATCTGACGACGACGTCGAGGACGATTTTAGAGGCCTTCCCATGGTTAGTTGTTGTTACCCTTCTTAGCGGCGGTTGTGTGCGATGGTCGGCGTCGGTGGTGATGAAAAAATGACGGCAGTGCAGGAAGACAGCGCAAGCGCGCACTGCGAGCGAGAAGCGCGGAAGGAGATGGAAGATGAGGACCTTATTTTATTTGAGAGCTACAGGGGAGTCCTGAACTGTTCGACATAAGTATGTACCGCGGGGGTAGGCTCAAGATAGAAATAAGTACCAGTAAGTAGTGAGTGGTGACCATGAGAGTCGTGTTCCGAACCGTTTAGAAAATTACTTTCGCGATGATGTGCGAACTCGATTCTTTCTGTTCTCTCTTGTGTCTCTCTGTGTTCTCTTGTCTGGAACCCTTTCGGTGACGTAAACACCTATTTGCTTGAGGATGCGGCACCGATGGGCTCCCGATGGCGAGCCCATCCAAAGTAGAAGGGGTTGGCGGTGAGGGTTGGAATCCCTTTAAGTACGTCTGTTTGGGGGTTGTACTCTAGTTCATCAGTAGAATGTGTAATTCAACTAAAGAATAGCAACATGTAACATCTATATATAGTATTTTTTAGTCAGCATTCGAAGTCTTCCACATACTCAAAATATCGTCGTCGCAAACATCCACCAATTCATCATCAGGCTGCCGCTCACCCCACATGAAGGTTCTCTGCTGATAAGTGGTGGCGTATTCTAACTCATTTTTGAGCCGATCGCTCTCTTGACGGAGTTCAAAAGGGGTTTTCATTAAGGATCTATCCTCACAGGGTTCTTTGGCACCGTGGAAAGGTAAGGAGGAGGTCCCTTGAGGTGTTTGCTGGTAATCCATCATTTGGTACTGTGGCATCATCATCGCGACTTGCTGCTGTACTTGAGGGGCTGGCTGCTGCTTCATGCTGCTACTACGATTGGAAACGACAACAGGAGTGATCATGTTCTTCGTAAGATTCACTCTGTACTCCTTCAATTCGCGTTTGTACTCCTCAAGCTCTTGCATCGCAAGCTTGGAGACAAACTGCTTGATGTCAGGATCAGTGTCCTCTAACTTGGTCCAACGAGAGGTGATGACACGAGAGAGCTCGAGGAAGCCGATCTTGCCATGCTGCTTGCGATGCTTACGCTTCGCCCGCTTTCCAGGTCCGAAGTACCAATCGGGAGAGAGCTTGGTGTTGATGTAGCGTTTGGGCACATCATGGAAGAGGGCCTTGCCCTCATGGATAGACTTGTCGGCATCCTCACCTGCCATGGTCTGAATAATGAACTCACGCTCGATCTGAAAGTAGATGTGGTAGGCAGTCAAGGGACGCTTGGGCTTCTTTATTGGGCTCTTTCTAGGACTTGCGACCATGTCGGAAGACTGTGCAGTACCAAATGGCGGCAACGATAGCGGCATTGGTGGAGTAGTCAAAGTATGAAGCATAAGAGGCGTCGTCGAGAGTCTGTCTGGGCTAACGACCACTGCGGGTATTGATGTGCTCGGTGGACGTGATGAGCTGGACATGGGCGATTGGCTAGCAGCAGGTCGGCTGTTGGCGGTATCTGTAAGCATAGCGGCGCCGGAGGACTTTATTGTGGTGAGCTGGTGGGGCGGTTATTTTGGTTCTCCTTCTCCTTGTGTCCAAGCGGTGATGGCATGGTGCGTGGATGGTGGGTAGTGGAAAAATTTGGGAAAACGAGTGCCATGTGAGAGGATGTGAGACTTCTTTTGCCGCGCGAAGGCGGCAAAATTTAGAGCCGCCTCGCTGTTTTTCTCCTTGCCGAAAATATGAGCCCCTTTGAAGGGGTACAGTTTATTCCCAATTTAATTTTTGATTTTCGCTTCAGCTTTCCCGGGGGTAAAATATAGTCATTTGTCGCGTTCCGGGGATCAAAAGTCACAACAAATAGAAAAGACCATGGCGGCGCAGAAACGACGACCAAACCCGAAGAAGACAAACCCCACATGTGTACTGTTCTAACGGATTGATTGGTGCGAGGGCATACTAATTACAATCTCGATTATTATTGGACGGTGTTAAAGGCTAGGTTAGGGTTAGGACTTGTTGCGAGGAGCACATCACACGCATCATACGCACAAACAAGGAACACAACTCACTCAAAATAGACACTATCAAGAATGACTTCCGCGGCGAACAAGGCAGCCAAGACCCTCAAGGGGTCCAGACGCAATCGGCCGTCCCTAAGCATGTCTCAGGCATCGGCAAGTGTGGGTGAGTTCTCTGGAGAGAACCTCGGAGGGTCATTTACGGCCGGTAGCACGGGAGGCGGCGGTGGTCCACTTTTTATGGACGATGTACAATCCCAATATGAAAGTCTTAGTGACAAGCTGCACAGAGAAAACAATACCATTGCTGCTTCTAGTGATCTCAAAAGTGGAATGAGTAGTGCTGGAAGCAAGTCATCGAGAAAGGTGCGATGGGCAGAGACAGCAGCGGTGGCATCTACATTGGATGCAGAGAATGCAGCAGCAGCCGACGATGATGATCCTGATCGATATGAACGTTCACCTATGGAGATAATTTCTGATTTGTTTCAGAGGAAGTACACGCTTCCAATCTTCTTGATCTCGACTTTGTCCATCTTCCTCATGGTACACTTGGCTGGTGGGGGAGATGAGAAGTACAAGCGATATGATGCCTCATCAAATAAGGTTGGTGGATCTGCTGGGGCGCGATTCAATAGATACAAAAACTTGGAGGGCGGGGCAGGATTTGGCGAGGCAACGTTCTCTTTAAGCCCAACTTCTTTGGACATGTTGCAGACGAGCATCGGTCCAACGTCTGAGGCTATCGGTCATTCCACACCGAAGATTCCCGGATCGTCGCCCACGACGACTGCCGATGATGGAAATGCGGCTGATTGGATCATTGTGCCTACTCAGTCGGGTGTGTTTGACGCAGCGACGAAGACTGCTGCAGATGATGGCTCCCCTACAACGTTGACATGGAAAATGATGGGTTATGAACCAGGGTAAGTTATATTATTTGAATCTCGATTTTCCCATTTTATCGTACTTGATTTCTCATCTCAACACTGTTTCAAACTCTCATTTACAGCGCACCTACACCTGATCCAATACACTTGGCAGATGAAGCCGCCCGGCTAAACGATGCTGGCTCGCCAACAACCATTTCATGGAACTATCCTCCCGGTGTACCAACACCCGATCCTGCATTACTAATTGAGGTTGCACCAGATCGTGGAACACCAACTACACTCAAGTGGGATTTAGGATATGGCGTGCCAACCCCTGATCCAATTCATCATCCGGATCATGGGACACCTACGACACTGAAATGGACTATTGCTAACAAGGAGCCATATCCCGCCGAGGCCACCTGGGATTACCCACCCGGTGTGCCTACTCCCGATCCCGCGTTGTTGACTTACGGCGGAGGAGAGACGCTTGTATGGGGTTATCCTCCAGGCGAGCCCACACCAGATCCTATACATCTTGTCCATGTTCCAGATGATGCAACGCTTGTTTGGGGATATCCTCCTGGTTATCCAACACCTGACCCAGTTTTCTTGGTTGACGGTGGTTCTACGGAAGTATTGAAATGGAACTATCCTGAAGGTGAACCTACCCCAGATCCAGCTCAATTATCACAGCTCTTTTCGGGTCCAACAGATCCTCCAACAATACGAAATGTCGAAGTTGGCATAGCTATGGCCCCACCTCCTACAAGAAAACCGACAGGAAAGCCCACGTCACCGCCTGTGTCTCAAATTGACGATGGAGTTCTTCTCAAAATGGACAATGTCGAGGCGCCTGCACCAACAACTGGGGCGCCTGTCGTTCCAGCAACCAATGCGCCAGTTTCGTCAACACCGACGATTGCGCCTAAAGAGGAACCAGACATGTCGGTATTTCCTATTCAACCAGAACCTACGCCCAAGCCGTCATCTAAGCCCACGGAAGCGCCAACAATCAAGCCAACCGGATCTCCAATTTTCACAGAGCCGGATGTGTTTCCAATATTGGACGGCGAAGATCCAGAAGAACCTCAAACGAGACCCCCGCAGCCTCCGCAAGTAATATACGATGCTTTTGGGAATGTCGTCGAGGTAGAGCCACCACCTCGTCCACCACCCAGACCACAGAGACCAGGTAGGCCCGCGCGACCTCCGAGACCCGCTGTTGTTGTCAACGAGGTGACCTATTGGGATGGTCCGAACGGTATAACTATGCCTGGAACACCAGGTGTAATTCCAGGTCAGCCAGGTGTGATTCCAGGACAGCCAGGATATCCAGGGCAGGTCCCGTTGGTGGGAGGAGTTGTCAATACCCAATGTGGTGGTGGCTGCTGTGGTTGTTGCAATGGCTGTGGGGGGTCAGGTGCGTCAGGTGGAAACACTATTAATCTAGTTCTGCCCGCCGGTGATAGCTGGAAAAGCTTGATCGCTCTTTTGACTGGTGATACAAAGGCCATCGCGGCGTCTGATGCGCAACCCGGATTCACTATGGCACCTTCACTAATGAAACAACCAGAATGCCCGTGGAGCTGCGTCATTAACGAAAATACCCCAACTCACGGGCAATCAAACCAAGACGATGCCATTTACGAAATATTTTACAGCAATCCTTTGAATTGCTGTGGCACCATCGTTGAAATTGGTGCAGGCAATGGTATAGAGGGAAGCGGGTCATACTTTTTTGAGTATGGAATGAATTGGACTGCAATTCTAACGGAAGCCGACCCAACGAAGTATAACGGGTTGGTACAGAACCGCACGGAGGCACGAAAGGTGCACGGAGCATACTGCAAAGATGGCCCTTACGTTCTCTATGACCAGGAAACTAGTCTCTTCAAGTCCGTGGGTAGTGATATCATCTCTGAAGCGGTGTCCATGGATGTGCCTGACACAGCACAGAATGTGCCATGTATTCGTCTCGATAGAGATGTGCTGGCAGGTGTTAAGCATGTCAATGTGATGATGGTGCACGTGACGGGTGATCCATGGCCAGTGCTGAGTACGATGGACTGGAACGTTTCTGTAGACATTTGGGTTTTAGAATTGGACGAAACGGGAGGTATGAGTCATGAAACTTTACGAGCTGCACTGCAACTGCATGGCTATGTGCGTGCAAAATGGGATATCAAACTGTGGTGCGATGCGCCGAATTCATGTATGCAGAATGAAGTGTGGCTCCGAGAAGGCTTTAACCCGATTTCAAAGCAGATGCTGCAAGGGCTCCGGGGCTCTTCAACAACATCATGAAACTGAGAGAGGCAGAATGATTATAAGATAGAGGTAATGGAAATTAGTGCATAATATTATTTAGGAAGAGAAAGAATGAAGTTGTTTCCGATACGTCGACATCATCTTCATAACAAGAAAAGTGCTGCCAAGAGAAGAGGCACCCGCGCGTGTTGCTGCCGGCAGACCTGCCGCATGCTCGCTCGTCATTTTCTGTCTGCTTCAACTTCAACACCTCTGTCCACCAAATGCGCAAGCTGCGAGCTGCATCGATGAAGCAAATCTTGCTATCATCACCGCACCCCGCACCCAAGTATACACCAAAAGATTGGTTGGTTGATGATGCATCGCATCTTAATTTCCGCCTCCATAATATAGTTTTTTGACGCGTGCGGTGGGGAATACTTGAACATGTTTATTTCTTCACAAGAAGTGACGCCAACACCTCCGAAAGCTCCGTCTTCCAAGATAATACAAAATAATGATAACGATAAAAGCCCCGCACAACAACTACGATCAAACATTATTGATCCTGTGGCGATGCAGCTGTTTCAGTGTAGAATAGAAGACCAGAAACAGGACCTGGTAGATAAGCAATGCAAATCCGAAACACATGTTGATACCAAAACCCTACCACACGATCCCATGTTAACATCAAGTAGTGACAACTTATTTGCTGATGTATTTCCCAAAGCTGAACTAATTCGGAATTTGAGTGGCAGCTTAACCGATGTAAAAAGCGTTAAAGATTTGAGTCTACTTGCCCGCCCTATTCCACGAAAGGTGACTTCGCAACCTAAGATAGAGGTGACAAGTGAACCATTGAATCATGACTAGGACTAGGCATAATGATTCTCTTAGAAATTGTTTGCGAGTAATGAAAATGCACACTATACTAATATAAATAAACCAATTCAGCAAGCAGCGTTCTCTCGAATATTCCCAGCCGCCATTTCTGCTGCTCATACCATTCTTGAAAACATGATCTTACATAACATCAGACATGATCTTGACCACCCTTACAAAAGATCATCATCACTGTCACTTTCACAACCTTGCTCCAAAAATCCAGAATCGTTCATACTAGTTTGGTAGGCTGCCTCTTCATCAAACAGTTCTTCACCTGCCTTGGAGGAATCTTTTTCATGTTCATTACAGTCGCCATCACCATCTTCAGCAGCAACTTTCAATGAGAATAAACCTGCTTCTTTCCCTACATTCATTGAGTCAAATGCCACTTGCAACCCAGAAGCCTTGGCCTGTGCAATTTCCTCTTGTACCTTGTCTTGATCTGTTACACATGGACGAGGAGCAAGTGTAATTTTGATATTCGACGCCTGAGACAGTCTAGAAGCCAAGTCAGGTGGATCAAATTTATGTAATGATCTTCTCCATGCATTCATTTGTCCCTGCCATCGCTTTGTGGGAATGTCGGTCAAGTGATCGGGCGTTTGTGGATGTTCCAAACTTTTAAATTTACGTTTGTGTTTCGGTACCTTTTTGAGGTATTCTTCGTATCCTGCAGTATTCTTACCAAAGAGGACTTGACGACGTCGTTGTCGTATGCGGCGGGCATGTTCAGGATTGTTTGGGTCTAGTTTGGGAACTTCGGCTTCCATTGGCATAGTTGTTGTTTCATCAGGTGAAATGATTTTCTTTGTATTTGTGGGATGTTGATTGATCTGGCGAGACCTATTCTTCTGTTGCTGCTTTTTCTGTTTTCCATCTTCTCTTTGTTGGCCACCACTGCGACTGCTGTTTGAATTATTTTCACGTTGCTGCTGCTGCTGTTGTTGATTTTGATGGCGAAATCTATAAGATGTGTCACCTACACCTGAAGTTGTGTCACCTGATCTAGGAGGCTCCCAACGTCCTTTCAGAGTACGCGATGAGGAGCTGTTACTGAGATGACTTTGGTGCACCATAGGCTGCACAGAGCCGTATTGATCATATACGATGTTTGATTGCATTTTGACAGGGGAGATGCAGACAAAGCAATGCTTTTGCTGAATGTGAAAGAATGCTTTTGATTTGTCATTGCCGCAGGATTTTTGAAAATGAAATGAAAAATTGCGCCACCAAGTGAAAAAAACGCGAATCGACGCGCCATTTCCACGTCAGTGTTGTGATCAAATCAAGCTGAGTGAGTTGGCCAAAATGGCAACGAGAAGACCATGCCATTCTTGCCAGCGGCATATACAATAAATATCATCTACACAGCGTTACCATCATGACGGGAAGAACAACAGCTGCGATAGTGGTGCTCACCGCTGCTGTGCAGCTCTTAACTTCATCATCAGCATTTCAACTTTCTTCTCCATCGGCTACACGAAACAATAATTTATCAATTCACCAATCTTCTTCACAGCTCTACCAAACACCTACGCAACAGCAGCAACAAGAAGAGGGAACAGCCGATTCATGGAAGCCGACAGTATCCTCTCTTTCAGAACGCAAGCAATATTTCCGTGAACAATCTGCTCAAAGCTCAGAACACTTGGGCACACTTGGATTCCATCATGTGGAATTTTACGCAGGGGATGCACTCATGACAGCCAAACGATTTGAATTGGCACTGGGCATCCCTATTACATGTTGGTCATCTTTAGCGACTGGAAATGACAAGTGTGTGACATATGGACTTGAATGTGGTGTAGATAATGACAGTAATGTAGAGCCAGGAGATGGTGTGAGATTCTTAATTACCGCACCGTTGAGTAGGGCAATGCAGAAACAACAGCAACAAACGGAAAAGAACGGTGGCGCTGGATCCAACGTTCAAATGACAGCCCCAAATCCACTACCGGGCTACGATATCAGTCATGCTCATGAATTCTATGCAAAACATGGTTTGGCTGTGAGAGCAGTTGGTATTGAAGTCGAAGATGCAAACAAAGCGTATGCAGCGGCTGTTGATAATGGCGCAATTGGCTCCATGGAACCATCCGTAATTCCTTCATATTATGACAAAGAAAAGGAGAAAGAATGTCGTGTTGCAGAAGTGGAGTTGTACGGTGACGTAGTCCTTCGTTTTGTCAGTTTCAATGGATCGACTGATAAGAAGAGTGATGATTCAGAATCAAGTCAGGGAACACCATTCCTTCCACATCTAGCTCCATACCCATCCTACAAGAGCAGCAAGCCAACGTATGGTCTATCCAAGATTGACCACACGGTAGGCAATGTGCCAAACTTGCTTAAGGCCCAGGAGTATATTCAAAAATTTACAGGATATCATCCATTTGCAGAGTTCACACCTGAAGATATCGGAACTGTCGATAGTGGCCTCAATAGTGTTGTCCTTGCATCGGATAGTGAAGCAGTACTCCTCCCGTTGAATGAGCCCACGGAGGGCAAGCGAAAGAGTCAAATCCAGACTTACCTTGAACAGAATGAAGGTTCAGGATTGCAACATATCGCAATCAAAACAAATGATATATTTGACACCATTTCAAAAATTAGGTATGCAGAGGAGAACTTGGGTGGGTTTGAATTGATGGTGAGGCCATCGGATGGATACTACAGAGAGTTACCGTCAAGATTGGGTGATAAGTTGACAGAAGATCAATATACAAGATTAGAGGAGCTAGGAATATTAGCAGACGCAGACGAAGAGGGTGTCTTGTTGCAGATTTTCACCAAGCCTTTAGGCGATCGACCTACATTGTTCATTGAGATTATCCAACGGATTGGGTGCATTATAGAAGATAATGATTTGGGTGAAGACGTCGACTCTGCAAATGAGAGAATCCGAGAGCGACCTGGCTGTGGTGGATTCGGTCAGGGCAACTTCAGAGAGCTATTCAAAGCCATTGAAGATCACGAGAAGACTCTTAAGGTATAATCATCTTATCCTTCATTGTAATGTCTATTAAGATTATACTATTATAAATGAATTTTGTGAGAGTTGACTTAACTTTGCATCAAAAAGTCAAAGATTTCATCGTCGTTTTCCACGTTCCAAAATTGGTTGTCAGCCTCAAGCGTCATGTGAGGAGACTCATGTTCGTTGCTTGAATGCGGTTGTAACTCAGAATGGTCCATTAAATGACCAACGTTGTCACCACCAGCTGGTTCGTAGCCTCCATATTTGTTCATCTCGTTTTGCATCATGGCACGCATTTTATTCTGGAAAGCTCGTTGTCCGCGCATTTCTTGTTTCATGATGGTTGACTCTTTCTGCGCTTTCGTTGTCGAGGCAGACGATTGCTGTGGCGGTGGAGGGGGCGCTGCGGTCACTTCTTGATCTTGAGGAGCAACATGATATTGATTGGTATGTGCAGGCGCATGTTGTATCGGCCTTGTGTGCGCATATTGCGGAGCAGCAGCCATATGGGCTTGTGGTTTCTCCTGGTCGTCAGCATGAGTTGGTCGTGGTGGACTGTAAGGAATGCTAGGAATTTCATCGTGAGAATGATATTGTGGAGCCTGCTTTTGAGGATGATGCGCAGCATGAGCACCAGAATGATGATGTTGAGATGGCTGATGTTGATGCCCTCTAGACGCTTCTCCTTGCCACTGATGATGACCCTGTTGTGTTTGAGCTTGATGAGATACCCGTATTGGCTCGGATAAAGAATGAGGAATAGTATTAGCAACTTCATTGAAGCTGGAGCTAGGATGCATAGAAGAAGCAGCATTAACGACTGCTTGATCAACTGAGTGCGGTATCGATTGTTGATGGCTTGGATGTTGCTGAGCTGCATACTGGGAAGAAGTCGGGACATGAGCAGAGGGTGCAGCTGACTTGATCACACCACCACGACTTGCTTCGAGTTGCTGAGAAAGAGATTGAAACAATCCCATGAGACAGTCAAATGACTGACCAAGAGGGCCCTCGCGTTCTTCCGCACTAAGCATTGGTAACTGCAACATTCCTGCAGAGGTGGTCGTCATGGGAACTGGTGACGATCTTCTTGACGTAGAGGAGTCGTAACTACTTGCTCCTCTCTCCGATGACACGATATGGGTGCAATAAGCTGCAGCCTCACCACAAGTGAGTCCTCCCCTATCATCACTCTCATCATCATCGAAATCTTCTCCTGAACGACTTTTGAATCCTTGCAGTGAGTTTTCATAACTTGTCATAAACTCATTGCGGCTCTTGTCACGATTCTTCCGGTACTTTTGCAAGTGACTCTTGACTCTCTCACTTGTAATGTTCGGATTGGGATGCATGAATTCCATAATAGCTGATGGACTGGAATGCTTCAGACCTACATCAAAAATCGCAGAAACGAACTCTCTATGAAGCTACATTGCAAGACAAAAATGAGTTTTGTTGGGACAAATGAGTTATGTTGTACATGAATGAAACAAT
>Ga0209652_1002809_pt1 | contig 13188 bp, 5 predicted proteins | sample SaaInl74LU_5_DNA_FD_184641 | JGI IMG/M metagenome (GOLD analysis project Ga0209652, IMG submission 184641) | Marine microbial communities from expanding oxygen minimum zones in the Saanich Inlet - ESP_74LU_5_DNA (SPAdes) (version 2) | ecosystem: Environmental > Aquatic > Marine > Intertidal zone ...
GATGGCAAGCTTCAGAACTAATCTTACAGAAAGTATTTATCTAAAACGATGAAGAGGAAATCCAGAATTAGCAATCAATCACAATATTCCTCTCATAAAAGTGAGCAAGCAAGGAAGAATCAATAGCTTTAGTATGTTGTTGACAGAGAGGAGACAATACCTACTTATATTAGCAGCATATTTTTCTTAGTTAAATATTTTTAAGCTTTTTTTGAGGCTAGCAGTTTAGCTCCGAATTTGTGGTGAGTTATTGATGGGAAACTCGGAAGTCGGGCTCGCTACGAAGTAATGATGCCCACTGTAAGAGGTGGTAACATCTGGGGGCTGTTGCCAAGTCAGGCCAACATCATTAGCAATCAAATCTGCACAGTTCTTGTGCATTATGGTGTTCGAATGAGGTTGCTGACTAGTATAACAAGGCTTCGGCTGATTGAGGTTCTCCGGTACTTGCGCATAGTATGCCGGGGAGCATGCAGTAGAAAACGGAGTGGTAGTCACTGGCAGTTGCGGAAAAGGTGGCATGTTTCCATACTGCTGTGCCGGTGTTGCTCCTTGACCTTTAGATGCGTGAGACAGCAACAGTTGCTGTTGTAACTCAATCGCCAGCTCTGTCGATCCAGGTAAGTGTTGAGATAAGATGTGATGATACATGGTACCATTTGAGTCCTTCCATCCAGCTTCAGAGCCATTCACGGGCTTCCATTGCGGTGGGGACGGTGTTATTTGTGATGGATTTAGCTGCTGTTGATGCGATGTGATAGATCCATTATTGTTGTAGTGGTTCGCTGTCGACTGCTGGTAGACTGCGGTGGGCGGTACGACAGGCACATTGTGTTGAACAGCACTGTCAACAGGACAGTCCAGTGACAGCATGACTTGAGGAATTTCAGAAGTCGGATAAACGTTACCATGACGGTGATGTTGGCTTGATTGTACTTTCGGTTGTGGGGCCATAATTCCCAGCACCGAAGGGTCAGTGGAACAGGGTTCGATCCGTAGACCCATGGAGCTTGCATGTGACACAAGTTCTGCGTGATATTTTTGGAAGACTTCAGGAACTACTCGCAGGCTGAAGTTGATGCGGAAGAGAAATTCAACTTCCAGCGAGTTCATCTCTGATACAAGGACTCCGCCAACTTTAGCATAGTATGCATTATTGTAGTAGGCGTCATCGAAAAATTTTGCTGCCAGAAGAACAGCAGTGATGACAACTCGGTGGACATTCAACTCCGTAAGAACGAAATTATTTCGTTGAATGAGCCTATCAATGTATATTAGTGCGAGGACGAAACACTCACTGGAACAAGATGCATACTTGTTAATTCTGTGTGACATGGGTACAAGACAACGTTAGGAGAGGAACAAGTGATAAAAAGACATGGTAGAAAGAAAAATGAGTCTTGTAAACACACCTTTCAAGATATTGGCATATTCCAATCGCAGGGGCACGTAAGGCGTGAAATTTGGTCACCTGCGAGTCATCCTGTTCAAAATTGGAGCTGGCTTCGACGAGTCGTTCAAGTACCATAGCAAGGACTTGACATACTGCACGCCCTTCTGATTCTTGGTGTGGCGTTGATTCCATGATGTTAGCTGTATAGTAAGTTTTCGTTGTTTCGTTTGAAGCTAATTAGAGTGCCGTCTTTGTTAAGTGATTCAAGACAGCAGCTGGACGTACGTTAAAATGACTTCTGCTCGATTAAGCAGCAATTCTAAAGGAGCAAAGCCACTATAAAAAGGAGTACATATCTTCAAGTCAAATCTTCGATGGAATTAGCAATGTAGGATGTTGATAGGTCTTGCGTAGCTTAGCAAGCAGTGGCAGAATGTGCCTTGGGTGAAAATGAAAGTATATCCTGAAATGACATAATGGAGAAACAACAGCTGTGAGACTAGCCTGATACAAAATATAGCTCGAGGCCGGCCCAATGGGGCATCATCAACATGATTATTTCCACAAGAAAGTTATCTGACGCACAGCTTTCAGCCAGATGGATGCTAACGATATGCTGCACATTAAAAATGATACTCACAGTTGAATGAAAAGGACGGCTGGCTGCCCAACGATTTGTGGTGTCAGATGAAACTTCAACAGCGGTAGGTTATGCCAAAACTCCACCCTAAAAATGAGCGAGGAACTCTTTGTGCGAGTAGTACTGCCAGACTATCGTAGCGAAACAAGTTCAATGACCAGGTCTCTGAGATACTTCTACCTGGCAAGGTTGTTTAGCTCGCGATAAGATGATTGAATACTACAGATCAGCGGAAGCAAAGCATGGCCATCCGCTTGCTGCGTTCGTTGTTCCGACGGATCTCCCGGGTCAGAATTGCAGCGAGGAATAATTCTTGTCGTTTCGGTCCGTCCTCCATCCGGAAAGCTAGCAGGTGAACCTCTCCTTTCGTTGTCTTTTGTTTCGATTGGGGGCTCATTTTGCCTGTAGAAGCTACGACGGAATTAGTACTGAAGAGGTTACTAATGTTCATGTGGTCCAAATAGCGGGGAGTCTTTTTAGGAGTAGGTAAAGTATGTTACGTTACTGTAAATACTGGTACCATTCTCTAAGTAGATAGTCAACCCTTGCTTTGCTTGCTTGGCAAAAACCCAAGCTAGCTCTTGAAAAGCTAGCCGCACAAAGCAGAAGGAAGCTGGAAGTCACAGCAAGGAAGAAGGAAGCACTACCTGAAGCATTTTTGAGGCGGTGGGTTGCTGTCTATCGTTGTCATTGGTAGAAAATTATCGGGGTCTAAATCTGTACGACAATGTGGCTGTTTTCTCCACCAACAGCCACCGGAGGTACAAACAATGATGTAAGGAATGCTCCTTCCAAAGCTGACGAAGAAACATGCTGCGCTGGAGGGACCAGTACATCGTCTATGGAAGGTTCGGAAGAATCTGTCCATGAAAACACTTCACAACATAAAGGAAGTGCAAAACGCCGCCGTAAACTGGGTAGAGGTATCATCTACTTTCGCCCTATCAAGCCAGAAGATAGATCAGTCATACAAACGCTGCACCAGCAATGGTTCCCGGTTGATTATAAACCCGACTTCTTTGACAGCCTATGCAACGATAGAATTATGCCGGGTACAAATCAGCCACTGTACTCCTGTGTAGCATGTTTCAAAGAGCTAGACGATTTGGAGTTCGAAGAGATGTATGAAAAGAGGGAAAGAGAAAGTTGTTCGATGTCATTATTCTGGCAAAAAGAGAAGCATCCCTCGACATCCAGGTATTACTGCAATGAAACTAATGAAGAGTGCATTTTATGGGAAGGAAATTCGGATGTTGAAGAAGATGATGACTCCGACTCAACCCAAAGTGATAATCCCAATTCAATACTAAATGCTGGGGCTTCACATGATTGTTGTGTCTCCACAGATAATAATGATGCATGCCGAGTAGCATCACTCCACCAACAAAACGAACGAGAAAAGATGAAACGCTTTTACAGCAATAGCTTTCGTTTTGATGATAATCGAAATCCGACATTCAAAAACGAAACTTCTGACAAAGAACAAAAAGAGGATAAAGACGTCTTCACGAAGCAGAGTAATAAGGATGACAACTGTATCTTTGTCAATGATTGTGGTGAAATAATAGCCGGATGCGTCGTTGGTTCCTTCCTCTCCTCTTCGATGTTCAATGTCAAAACAGGTGCCCGCGATGAAACTGCCACGCTCTTAGTTCCTGATTCCGATGAACACCCTGAAATGTTTTACATCATGACATTAGGGACCTCCCGCGGGTTTCGTCGCGTGGGACTAGGGAGCATTCTAGTGAACCGAGTCGTGGATATGATTAAGTCAAAGCAAGAATGTGGAGCACTGTATCTACATGTCATAATCTACAATGAGACGGCTATAAAATTGTATGAACGATTGGGGTTTTCACGAGTCAAGAAAATTAGAGGTGAGAGAACATACGCTCTGGATGGAGCATGCATACTTTGATTCTTTCTTCTGACGCTTTATGTTTACTGCCATTGCTCAGGTTACTACACTATCAACTCCGTAAACTACGATTGCTATCTCTATGCGCGCTATTTCCACGGAAATCTTGGTCACAACAATTCTGATTACCTTTCCAATTTTGCGAGACTAATGCTGAGTAAGATGAGTGGCGGGTTGATTGCTGGATGAAAACGCAAATCTTCAAAATTTCATCTCGTTTGGAACGAGATAAGTCAAACCCTAACTACCTGAAAGAGCTAGAGGGCTAAGCAAGTGAGGGGCACGTGGACGAGGGATTACATCTGATAGGAAAAGAAGGGCCGAGAATTGATAGCTGACTTGAAGAGGAGTATTTAGAGCTGATCCAAAGGCTGTTGTTACCGTTTCTTTAGACCCATTTAAACTCGGTCGACCTATGTACGTCTTGCTTGATGGGCTTGAGCAAGACATTTTTTAGTCGGGATTGCTTGTCCCCACATCGTGGGCTCGTACGCGTGGGCTGAATCGCGGGGCTGATTAGCTGGTCTTCCTTTTTTGCTGCAGGAAACACAGTGCGAATCGATCGGGTGAAAATGGTTTTTGTGCATGCAATAGAAGCAAGATGGTGAGGGCTTTTATGTGATGAAGGACTCACTTACTGTAATCATTAATGATAATCAGCATGAATAAGCCCCAACCAAAGAACGCAGATCTGCAGCCCCCTCGTCCAGAGGTGTCTCCGGGCCACGGAGGCCCCGTTCGCACTCCAAATTGTAACGATGTCCTATCTGGACGTGGTGGCCGCATCAACTCTCACAGTGGCAACGTTCACTTTCGGGAGATGGTTGAGTCTCTCAAAAGAGATTACTTAGACCCACGGACGAAAAAGCTGGAGAAGGCAAGGATTGCAGCGCGGCTGGTTGCTACTGTTCGTAGACTGGATCCGCCAGGGAAATTTCTGAAGGAAGACCCCCACACTGGGATGTGGGTTGAGATTGGAGATGAACGTGCATGGAAGAAAGCAGGTCAAGCCCTCAGGGAGAGTGCCCCAGAAATAAGAGCAGAACATCAGGCACAGCTTCAGGCGGCGGTTGTTTCAGCATCGATGGGCGGTCAAGGCAAATCCGCAATTGGGAAACCCACGATGGTGGGCAGCAAGTCACCGTCTTCGAATGGTAGTGGGGGACGTCAAGCTGATCCACCAGGGCCAAGACATCGCCCAAACCCTCCTGAACGAGAGGGCCTTGCCCGCTCTCGTGCTGCATATGATCAGCAACAGCCTCAAACCAATCAGCAAGATCTCCAAGACGATGACCTTGAACTTAACCAATTGAGAAGAGAGTATATGAAGATGAAGAGGATGCAACAGGAGCAACAGGCTCGGATGCAGCAGTATCAGCAAAACCAGGGGAATTTCTTAAACAATCACAGTCAAAGCCAAATGTCATATCACCAACAAAATTATCTTGATGATGGTCTGCAGTCCGTTAACTCAGGAGGCTTTTCGGTCCCATCGGTTTCTTCTATCCCATCGGTTCCTTCTATCCCATCGTCACAAGGAAGTCAACAGATGCAACTGCAACAGATGCAACAAATGCAACAGATGCAGCAGATTCAGCAGCTACAACAGCAGTACATGAATTTGCAAAATCATCAAGCTAACAGTAACCACCAACAACAACGTCCGACCGCTGCATTTGAAAGTCAATTCAATTCGTGCGATAAAACTGTCTCGTCAATGTCCACATTCGATGTTCATTCAATGGATATGTCATCACTTGGTGGATATTCCTCCTTTGCAGGAAACCAAAGCAATAATCTTTCCTACGCAGGGAACTTGAGCCAGGGCATGTCAATGAACTCAATTGGCAGTGTAGCGGCCATGAGCCGAGGTGGAAAAAGTTCTGCCTCACGTAAAAGTGCACTGGAGCGTAAGTTAGAAAAGGTCAACGAAGCACACAGGCGACAGTGTGCCGCTCAGTATCAGCAGCAACAACATCAGTCTCATCCACAGCAAGCAGCGCAATCATACATCGTTCCGACCCATAAAGAGTCTTCTAGGTCAAGCAGAAATGTGCAAGAGCAGAATATGCAAAGCTTAGGAAGTGCTGGCTTTGAAGCTATTGACGAAGATGAAATTACAGAAGCTTCTTGTAAGCTCTCAAATTTAGGTTTCAGCGAGATGGACATGACTTTCAATAGCGATGTCCTCAGTATTCGTAGTAAGAGTGCACCAGAGACTCGATTAGAGAGACCTCCAGAAAGTGAAGCAAAACAAGCCGGAAGAAAGGGCAAGGCACCAGTTCTAGCATCTAGCATCTTTGATCAGGGTCTTGTTGCAGATAGTCTGCAATCTTTCAACAAGCCTAGCATTAGTGTGAGGAAAGGGGGATTCAACAACTCAAATATCTCAATGGAAGATTTCAATGAGAGCTTCAAGTCAATGGACATGGAAGATAACCGTGTTGGTCCGGTTGATCCGGATGGTCATTTGCCTGCTATTGGTAACAGTGAGAAGAAGAAAGCCGCCATCCCTTCTTCAAGAAGAACAGGGAGACAGCGAGAGCCCGCAGGGGGTCGATTGCCTTCAATTCAATCTGGAATTAGATCTTCTGGTGCTACTGCAACTGACATGGGGACGACAGCAGCTGCACCTCGCCGTGGAAGTATAGAAAAAAACTCGATGGGAAGCTTAGGATTGGGACTCTCTAATAACTCATTAGGGCTTTCTGACCCACTGATGGGGGACTTCGGCGTGTCAATGAATTCACTCCGTTCTTTCCAATCGCAAGGAAGTGATTCATCTTCGTGGCTAAATCAGTATCAGTCAATGGAAAACATTGGAAACGAGAAGAATCCTTGGGATGATGAATGTGGTAGTAACTCATCAATGAGCGAGATATCTGCACCAAGAATGGTGACAACGTGTGGGGATTAACAATAGATAAATTAATGTACGCTTTCATGCAAAAAAGACTTCGAAAATTATATCTTAGACTACATAAACACTTGATCCTATTCTCTCTTGTGGTCAAATTTAGGTATCCTTAACTTAACATATATTCATACTCCTCTTGAGTTTGTGCTCGACGAATGCCACCGGCTCTTGCTCAGTTCCAAGTTTAATTTTTGGTGAACATAAAAAATTTAAACTCGCTCACGCCCATGAATTGAAATTCTTCTCAGTCTGGCTTACAAAGAAGCGTCTCTCTCGCTTGAAGGCATTGAAACTGTTACAAGAAGTCGACGTAAACAACAGCCATGGAAAAGCATGATAATTTCATTGTTGATTGCGAGTTAAAGACTCGTCAAATCCTCCACGCTACAACAGCCAAACAAAGACTGCACAGCCAACTTGATGACCTTCCTACACCTACCAAAATGAGCTCGATAACGTCGCCACTAATGAAGCCAACATCACCATTTGAAAGGACCGTGCCAAGAAAGAGCAAGCCAATGCGATCTCCCAAGACAGCCACAGCATTGATTAATCGCAGACCGATCGAGCATGATTTTTACAAGATGAGAAATGCGTCGACGAAAAGGCAAAAGTATCCGACGAAAGACAACGAGACACCCCCTCTCAAGTCGTCTGTTTTGAGGAAGATGTACAGATGCGATGAAAGGACCATGCTTGACAAGCAGAATAGGGCGTCACGAATGCAAGCGAAGTTTGAGCGTTTGCAGAAAAGGCACCAAGATGCAGACGAGGAGGGTTCATCCAGCTCAGACTTTTCCTCCGATGACGACGACGAAAATGACTCATCTCACGTCATACACGACCTCGTTGAAAGACTAGTCGAAAATGAGAATCGCACATCTCTACAAAGAGCTACGCAACTTGCAGCTTCCTCAATATACACACCCAGCGTCAAACAACTGTGGGACGAATTGGACCAAATTGAAGAAGGCGAAAGTAGCGACGGAGACGAGGTCGACAAGTTGGAGGGAGGAGTGACGCAAGAGTTGACTAGAACCACCTCTGGAATGACAAGCGAAGACCTATCTGTGTCGGCAACGATGATATCTGGTCGTGCTACCGCTACCAACACAAGCAAAATTTGCCCAGGTCGCACACCTCTTGGGCAGAGCGGAATCTGGAGGCTAAACACTCCTATTGATGAGATACAATCCGAATCGGCTTTATTTCATTGGCCATCTCCGTCGGAAATCAAATACCCAGAACACTTGGATACTTCTCGAGCATCTTCTTACTTCTATTCCAAACCTATCAGTCGTGACGGAGAAACATGTGTTACTGTACTGAACAGCTTGGCATTCAAGAGCCCAATTCTAGCTCCATTTTGCTACGCTACCGACCAAGGATTCGTGGTACCACCTTTTTCGCAGCACGAGTGCGTGAGTGGAACGATTCCACATATTACCTTCCCTGGCACAAGCTTGATGAAGACTAAGGTCGATTCTAGGCTTGATGGATTGCTGCGACAGCCTATCGTGGTAGTAGACCCCGCCGCAACGAGTAAAGATCACATGTATTATGCGGCAAGAAGCCCCAATAGTCTTGACGAGTTTGATGAAAATGGCTTCCGGCGTATGACATTTGCAGATGCGATTGAATACGACGATACAATCTCAACTAGAGCATTTGGGATTAGCGCGGCGATTCCAAACGAGCCGATGGTATCTCCTCCAATAACTCACAAATCAGAAGAATGCTGCGTCGAATACTTGTCCAGGGAACGCACCGCCGACGACTACCACTACATTGCCGAGAGTGATGGGGAAGGCACTCACAGCGAGCCGTATCTTTTTGTTTCTCATATGAGCGCATATCAATCAAGATATGTGAGCAAGATGAGTATCACCGAACAAAAGAGACGTGTTCTTGCAGCCAAAGATTTGGAATCTAGGAAGCTCGACGAATTGTCGACCGCTCTTCGATTGGAAGGAGCGGAGCAGCTTGCCAAGCAACGATTCGCCGAGCGTGTTGCAAAAATAAAGGATTCAGCTAAATCAGATATGGCAAAGCATGTCCAACCACATACGCAGGCTCAAACAGCACGCGAGCCTTTCAGCCTGTCACCAAATGCACTTCATCTGACGGTTGAAAGCCAACCGAGCAGCGAGACAAAACAGAGTGTAGACGCATCCCCACGCGTCCTTCACAATCCAATCGGGACACGCAACGTAGAGAGGGGAATGAACGAGCCAAAACTAAAGAAACTCGATGACAACAGAAAACTAGCCACGTCCAGGGCAACTCCTACATCCTACGAGAGCCAATTTGCTACCAAGACACAATCACTCTTCATTCGAGACCTTACGACAGAGAGGCTGAAGCTATCAAAGTCAAGGGGCAACCAGAAGAAGACAGAGGATTCGATCCTTAGTGAAATTCAGCATCAACATCTCGACGAAATCTTACAAGTTCCACTTTTGGCGACACAATCTTCTACTACAACTGACAATGCGGAGGAGGAAAAGCAAAGACGAAATGATGCCATGGACCCTGTCACAAAGGCTATCATGGCAGTGAAGAATCATAACTTGTCAGCTCTCGAAGAAGTGTTGGATTGTGAAGGTGATCTTGACATCGACACAAGAGACCAACACGGAAACACACTATTTATTCTCGCCTGTCAACAGGGTAGTAAAAAGCTGGCAAAGTTCCTACTCCGACGTGGCTCCTACATAAACGCACAAAACCACGCCGGCAACTCTGCACTTCACTACCTCAATGAGTACAACCACACCAATCTTGCTGATTGGCTGGTGAGAAAGGGCGCAGACGACACACTGAAGAATGTTGAAGGGCTAACGGCGTACGAGGGAGTCATTTTCAGCCTCTGATGGAGGCGCAGGTTCACAATGCTAAAGTCTTGTGGCCACTGTGATTACATAAATAAAACAATTTTTATCCTTTCTTTACAACCTCGACTGTCAGTACCCAAAATTTAGTCCCTACATGAAGGCCAAAAGGATTTCTAGTCGTGTTCAAGGCACCGGCTTCAAACTCCTCCTGATAAACTATCCGTCCCAGCACGAAGTCAGGAGATCCATCTATACAATCTGGTGACAAATAACGATGTGGGCAACTGCTGTGAAAAGCCAAATATATTCGCTTCCCTCCTCGTCCTCTGCCCGTGGGCATAAATAGACCGATGTCTCCAACTTCGAAGCTGGTGTGGCTTATTTTGTCACTTCGTTGTTGCGTTGTTTCTATATCACTGTTCGGACGTAAGTTGGCGGCTTCCTTTTGAGCAGATGCAACCCGAGCTGCTTCCAGCTCCTTCTGTACTCTCTCAAGCTCAGCTTCAAGCGAGGATATTTTTCTGTGTTGCTCTTTGTGCCGTTGATCCATTGAGTCGTTTTCATCAGGGTGTATCGTCGTTGTGGTATGACTGTCAATATAGGGTGGTACTTTGACGCCGGCTTGCTCAAGCTTTTGTCTCAATACAGCATTTTCATACTTCAGCGTAGCGCGCTCTGCTTTATCATCCTTTCTGCGGGGTGTAACATCCCCTTGGCTCATTGTTTGCATCATTACATCGTAATTCCCACTGTTTTCATCCGCACTTACGAGTACTGATTGGTCTTTCGTATTCACATTTGACTCCATTTCTCTAACCTGACTTGACATGAGAGTTGAACCCGACTCAGTTGACGACGAGTTGTATTGTGTAGATTGAGAGCCCACATTCGGAAGTGTCTGGAATTCAAGCATATCTGGCAGCTGCGGGGAAAATACAGCTGGTGAGGTTGCCAATGTCGGAACAAATATCTCGTAGAAAGCAGGCATTAAATGTTTTCCTGGCCCTCTCAAAAATGCTTCTCTGAGCTTTATCTCATCTGCCCGCATTAAATTCAGTCTTTCAAGTGTTGCATCAAAGATAGATTTGAAGGCATTGCAATACGCTCTACGCCGTTGAATCTCCGTGAGAAAAGACTGATACGATGAGGGCAACTCCACTACATGCTCAAGGTGCCCAATATCCGTCTTCAATTGCAAGAGGGCATGTTGGAGAACTGAAACAGATGAAGTTACTCGGGCTATTTCTGACTGTGCAACGCTGATATGACGAAGGCGAGACTTCATCCTCTTCATTGCCGCCGATTTTGCATCGGCGACGTGTTGTGATAGTTGAGAGAGTATGTTATCATCAGACTCCATTGTCATGAGAATAGATGATGACGATTTTGCCATTTCTTCGAGGGAAGAGAATGCTGATTCTGCACGTCCTTCTTGTGATTCATTTCGAACTGCAGTAGACATAATCCTCGTTGCTTCACTTTGATTTGATGCTAATATATCATTTTTTTCTGACTGTGATAAGCGAATGCGGTTATCGGCATCTTCTACCTCGGATATAAGCATTTTAATGATTTCTTCTGCAGCTAAATCTTCTTGCGCTTCCTCACTCCAGCCGCTTGACGTGCCGACAGCTGTCCCAAACGCTGCCTCCAAATCTTCGGCAGACGCTGTTAACCTTTCATGTGCTGTGTGGCATTTATTTGCCCATGCTTTCTCTCGATCCAAAGGAACTGTATCTAATAATGTCTCCATCATTCTTCCAGACGAGCGAGCGGCTGCTACCAAAGAAGGATGCAAAGGCACACTCCCCAGACTTTCATTTTCAACAGAAAAAGTATTTGTTTCATCTACGTAACCTTCTCCTGCCCGCAGCTCAAATTTCTGCAACAGGCCCATATAAAAAGATGCGGCATCTACAAAGTCTGAACTGAATTGTGTACGCTGCCTTACAGCACCAGCCCGGTGATCTGAAAGATTAGATACTGCAGCTCTCAATGCATGTGCAATTGCTACCATTTCAGACAAACATTTTCTACATGCGGCAAGTCTAAGATCAGCACCATCTGCGTACACACGTCCTTTCGCGACGTCGAGCATTAGCTGACGCACATAAAGTTCCAGCGCATTTCTGAGAGGTGTCTCTACGACATCCGATGGAGATGGAGGCGGCGGCGGTATGTCTGACTGTGTAGGCATGGGTAATGGTCCAGGAGCAGGATCGAGTACGCAGTCTGGGGGTTCTGGTGCATTATTCGCAAGTGCGCGTTTGGAAAAGAGAAATATCCGTTTGGATCCCGTCCTCTCTGCTGGTTCGAGACTATGTCGTCCATTTTGTATCAATTCATCTTCTTCATCACCAAGACGCAGGGCAGAGATTGTTTCATTATTCCGGAGCAGAGAGTCCTTCGGTACTTTGTATGGTGGACCTATCAAAATGATCTGGTCGTTCACAGGCAGCACTGCCGCCAAACGACTTTGGATAGTTGAATAAGTAAACTCATTCGGATGCAAAGAAATATGCGTACAAGCACCTGTGCTTGCAGTCAAAACACGCAACCTAATCATGACCGTATATCGGTTGTATTCTATGCAAATTGTTCGAGTGAAAGAGATTTTTGATGCTCAAAAGTTAAGCATCTCCTCGTTCTTCAAGGGCGCAGACGACGAGATGATGAATATCCTCCCCTCGCCTTCACTTTGTCTATTATAAAGGACACTAATTATTGATCACAGTGGATGATGTATGTAGCCGTGGAGTGATCGTGCAACTTCCGAACGAACATTATCGCCTTCTTTTTGCCCAAAATTTGGAAAATGAACTTCTGATCACTGTGACATTCTTCATAACGTAATAAAAGATGCTCAACGCCCGCACACCGAGGAGGTCTTTGAGCTGAGCTCTTCGATTTGTGTGATTTGATTAGCTGTATGTGGCAGAGGCAGGAGTGCTTCCAACCAGCAAAGACATACTCAAAGTAGAAAATAAGGTCGATTAACGTTACGATGAAGCCTTGCTGAAATCTTTTCGAAGTACCACCCATCTTCGTATCAATGCCAGTATCGCTGCGGAATAAACAAACAATCCCGCCGCACCGAAGCAAGGACCAGGGCCATATCGTCTGTGAATTTCTCCCATGGCAAGTGGACTCACAACCCGCGCCAACGTGTTGATTGTGCCATCGAAACCCATCACAACACCTCTTTTGTTCGATGGGACACATTGCAGCAGCATTGTAGGCACAGAAGGGCCATACAATGGCACCCCCACATAGTACAGAGAAGCTGCACCAAGAATAACAGGAAGAGCTGGAATCCAAGATTGAGTTGCAGCATATCCTAAAGCTAAGAGAGCTGTCCCAATCACTCCAAGACCCGTGGAGCATGCAGCAACGGGGCCATATCTCCCTACGAACCTAGAGCTAACGAATGCTGACATACCAAAACTAATGAAAGCAAACATTGTGAATGTCAGACCAACCCCTTGC
>Ga0209652_1002811_pt1 | contig 13185 bp, 11 predicted proteins | sample SaaInl74LU_5_DNA_FD_184641 | JGI IMG/M metagenome (GOLD analysis project Ga0209652, IMG submission 184641) | Marine microbial communities from expanding oxygen minimum zones in the Saanich Inlet - ESP_74LU_5_DNA (SPAdes) (version 2) | ecosystem: Environmental > Aquatic > Marine > Intertidal zone...
AAAAAAGCTCCGTTGGCGCAATTTTTTGCTCCACATCTCTCTTGCAATCATGTTGTATGTCTTGATTCCGGCGTATGTTCCATGTAGGCGAAGACAAAGTAGTATCAGATAGCATCAGTCTCAGCATACGTAGCTCCGATGACTACGTTCTTCTTACTCTTCATCTTCCAGCTGCACACGCTCACATCACTTGGTGTGACTTCGTATACTACTCCATCTTCATCATTCCAATCTGCCACAACACCTTGCTACCGTCGAGCAGCTCAAAGAACGCTTTATTTTTCAAACCCAGTAGATGATGACAACAGAAACGCAATACCCCCAAATATCGATGATATCGACGAAAAGGACGACGATACAAATGGGATTGATCGTTCTGTGACATTACTGGAAAGAGCAAGAATTATTTCGTACCGTATTGCAATGAGCGCATCTGCTCTGAGCCTATGTGTTCTAGCGGTAGACGATATAGGATTCTTGGATGGCACCGGTGCAAATATTGACCAGCTAGTAGAACAATCATCAAATGCACTGCCCATTCTGGCTGGGGGTACTCTGAGTCTTTGCCCGGTGCCAAGAAACAAAATAGTTGAGGTTGGAACAACTTCATTGGGACTTGCAGCTATAGGAAGCGGTTTTGTCTCCAACGTTGGCGATATTGAACAACTGATAGGATCTATATCATGGTCTCTTTCAATACTAGCTTTAATGGCAGTCAGCGTCAGAGAGATTTATTACTTTGGAGTCGAATACAAACAAGAGTGCATAATCACGTTATTGACGCTAGCGTTGATGTTTGATCACAACAATCATGTCCCCTTCACATTCCCACTCTGTGCACTGGGTATGTCGATATTAGCTGCAGGGAAGTTGTTTGAGCCTTGTGAAGAAGACCTCGTACCTTCGAACAGTGAGTTTTTGGCCAAGTAAAACAGCAACCTTCTGACGACTTCCATCGTATACCCAGATGATAATGCAAAAAATGCTATGTGTATGTCTGAACAGAACAACGTAGAGGTGATAGTTATTTATGATTAATTTTTCAAGGAGCAAAGACCTCTACCCACTCCTGGTGTAGGTTTGGTAGATTCGGGATAGCATTAGCCAATAGGCTGATTTGATTATACACGTGATTTGATTGAGAGAGCAGTAACATCATATTTGAATCGCCTACTCATTATCTATATTCTAGGAAGACGGAAGTAACTCTAAAATCCAGCTCTACATCCACTACAACTATCCAACCAATACCAATCCATCCTAGTTCCCTAATCTCCCCCCATGGGAACTTTCTCATAACGTACAATAAACGGAGCTACGTAGCAAGCAATCCAAGGTTTGTCCGCTCGCCCACAGACCCCACACCGCCAAATCGGCCGAGCTCCAAGAGTCTTTGTCTTTTGCTTCTCCTGCTGTATCATCGCCTCCAGATTCTCCTGCAATGACTGCCATTCGATCAGCTTGGCTTTTGCATCGTCATAGCTCAAACCTGTATCTCGTTCCAGCTCACAAATCAAGTCAGTGAATTCTTTGCTATCTGGACTCAGTTTTTTTAGACGATTTGCTCCATCTTCCGACCCGAGACCCATTGCATCAATAGCATTCTGAAGAGTTTTGAGAAAAACTGGGTCCATGCCTTCGAAAATATTTGTTGGGGCTTCAACCTCTATCTCCTCTACAACGTCTTCGGGCTCAAAATCCACTTCGTGTTCAATCATCTTAGTTGACAGAGACAGAGCATGTTTGATAGGGGGTGGCGAATCCTGCTGTTGGACTAAAGCCTCTGGTGCTCCACTTTGATCAACTATCGCACATGATTGCCCACCTGTCCTCGACCTACGCGAATCTAGGAGTTGTTCAAGGGCTCTCTTAATATCATCAAGAGTTGAATTCAACGACAGCGGTACACCGATAGTCTTTGACTGCTGGCTGAAACGCTTTGCCACAACCTTGTAAACGTATTTTGCCCACGTCACACAGTCGCGCCCGTTTCCAAACGACGATCCGCTCTCGTCAATGAGCCGCTGGGAAAGTTCTAACAGTGAAGCAGAATCTGATATATCTAGTGGTACATCTGCCCTCTTCAGCTCAGCAAGGAGAAGGTCTGCAACGGTTTCAGTATTGAAGTCTTCAAAGTACACTCTCTCGGAAAATCTTGACTTGAGTCCAGGATTCGTCTTAAGCATCTTTTCCATGTCATCACTATAACCAGCCAAAATAACCAACAGCTTCCCCTTGAACTCTTCTTCGGTCAGGGCCCCAACCAACTCGTCAACCGCTTCTGTCATGAACGACCCACCCCTAGTCGGATCCATTTGATATGCCTCGTCTATGAAAAGGACTCCACCAAGACTCTTCCTTAGAACATCTCTAGTGCATTTTCCTGCCTGACCCACATACCCTGTAATCAGATCACTTGCTTTTGCCTCCACCAATTCATCTCCGGGTATAAGGCCCAATGCACTGAACATACGCCCCATTTTTCTGGCACAAGTCGTCTTACCAGTTCCAGGATTTCCCAAAAACAAGTAGCAGTGGCTGACGCCACATGAAACAGCACTCTTCCCCTGAGCTTGGGAAAATTCAACAGTGTTCTTGAGTTCAGCCATCTGCTCTTTCACCGACTTGCATCCAATCAGGTCATCAAAAAGGGAGTCCAAGGTGGCTACATCTACACCGTCGCCGCTATAGTCGAAATCTTCTGCAGTCAATTCATCATTTCGTTGCTCTCTGCGTTGCATCAGAACAATTCCTTTTGAAAGGAGATTGTCAACAGCTCCTGCATTACCAAAATGGGGTTTTGCTCTAGATTTCGCGAGCGTCTTCACAGCTCTCTTTGCCACCTTCAAACACAACTTCACTCCTCGCTTCTTGGCAGATGCCATCATAATTCTCACAAGCGCTTCGTCGTTGAAGTCTGGGAAATCAAAGGCTTCATCGATCTGGAATCTTCTTGACAAGCCCGGGTTCACTTTGCTCATCATGTTTTCCATCTCCTCTCGGTAGCCAATCATTACGACAGCAATGTCTGCACCAGGCTTGGCTTGGACTTTCTCTACAATTGTGTCGATTACCGCTGTCTTATAAGGATCATTGGTACCACTTCCTGTTGAGCCTCCTGTGTACAGGCTGTAAGCTTCGTCAATGACTAGGACACAGCCTTCAGCACTTTTGAGTATGCCTTGCGTGATTTGCTCAGATGAGCCAAGATGTTCACCAACAAAGTCCGATGCACATTTAAGGATAACTTCTCCCTTGGACAGTAGCCCCAAGTCAGCAAGAATGCGAGAGTAGATAGAAGCAACTGTGGTCTTTCCTGTCCCAGGGTTGCCTAAAAAGAGGCGGTTTAAGGAGACACCGAAAGGTTCTTCGCCCCTCTTTTCACGCTCAGCATTATTTAGTACTAACTTGAACAACTGCTCGACGGACTCTTTCACCGGCGTTAAACCTTCCAAGTTCTCCAAATCTGTCCACGCCTTGCTCTTTTTGAGAGAGTCAGCTGTAACATCTGGACCAAGGAGATCTGCCCTGGAGAACCTGAAAATATCAACGCCAAAGTTCGTTCTTCGCTCTTTTGTGATGCGGATCGCTTGTCTATCCCTCGTAGTTTCAAACAGAACACGAACTGCCCTCGCATTTCCAAAGCCACGCTCTCCTCTGCGCCGGCCAAGTCGCTTTATTGCAAGCTCTAAGTGCTGGTCATCGCAGTAGAAAGGATTATCACGCCTGTTCTTTTTTGCAGACTTAATTGGGGCAGGAGAGCCTGGATAATGCTCCTGAGAAATTCCGATATCGCTCTTCCAGCTCTTGTCCTGATTGACCCACATGTTGCCTTTTTCGTCCACAAGTTTAGATGACCTCGTTCCAACTGCTTTAGGATCAACAGTCCTGTTACCGTACTTGTCAGTCCAACCAGAGTACTGAACATAAGTCCACGTCATTCCATAACGACAAGTCTTTGTCTGGCCAGCATAAGGGGTTCCTCTCGGATAGCTGTAGTAATTGTTGTTTTGGTAAGGTGGCGTAGCCTTCTTCTCCTGCTTATTCTTCTTGGGCGAGTTCCGCTGGGGTGGCTTGAACTCCATCATATCGCAGAAAATTTTCTGAAGTTCATCATCAGTGTAATCCTCGAAGATGAATCTGTAAGGAAACCGTGACGGGAGGCCCTCGTTGTGTTCGAATAACTTCTCCATTTGCTTCTTATAACCAGCAAACACCCAAACTAAAGACCCGTACTCAGTATCAAGACTCTCAGCAAGTGGAAGAATGAAATCGAGAACTTTCTTTCCTTCTCTATCGGTAGCTAGCTGATAAGCTTCATCAACAAAAATAACCCCCCCTCCTTCGCCCTTCATATCTTCCAAAAGATCCTGCAGCCCCTTAACACCTCCTTGGATAAGTTTTGCACCATTTGTCTCTTGAAAGACGGAGCCCTTCGGGAGAACCAACAGCTGCTGTAGAAACAACCCATAGTGTCGTGCAATTGTTGTCTTTCCCGTACTAAAAATTATCATGAACAGAACAAAAGAACAAATACACATGAGTTACGCAATAGACAACACGACACACGACAGATAGCAAAGTACTTACCCTGGATTTCCTTCGAAACGCACATTATACGAAGCTGCAGCTCCATCGCCCTGCTCTTGGGAAAGCTTGAAGCGATGGTACATACTCAACAGCGACTCTTTCACTGCCTCGAGACCTGTCATTTGCAAAATAGCATCACTCATCACATCGGGCGCCTTGGGATCATTGCGTTTAACATCGAGCCAGGCTTCGCTGACGGTACTATTTGGTTCGCCAATGGGTGAACCTTTTGGGTGTGGGTTCAGAGATTGCTTACAAATCGTTTCAAGCTCGGCTGCCCAGCTCTTCGGAAAATATTTGTCGACATTTTTATCCTTGAGGAAAGAAAGAGCCTGTTGCGCAAATTCACGCGCTTGCAGTGGGAACTTCTTCGATAGATCCATCGCCCTTGCAGTCAGGAGAAGGGCGTTGGTGACATTATTTGATGTCTGCGTAAACGGTGGGGATGAGGTACTTCCGCCAGGGTTGAGTTCTAACTCAATCATGAATCTCAGAGCATCGATTGAGTGTGACTTGACCGATATCTCGTCCAAAAGGTCATCAGCTTTGAGGGCGCCCTCAGCAATATAACGTTGAAGCACTGCTGCAACAGCAGCGTCACAATCTGCTGGCATAGGCTCCACATGAGACATGGGTGGTAGAATGGAGGATGAGGCGGAGTCAATGGTTAAGTTTGGATCGTGCTGCTGTGGAGATTTTTTAATTGTATGCTGAATATGTTCGTCGCTAATCACATCATCCATCGGCTCTGGAATGTCAACCCCCACCGTTTCGATGGGCTTCGATTTTTGCACTTTGGGAGGTCGATCAGATTCATTACATTCATCACGCAGCCGTACGTCAAACTGGTTTCTCTTCTTACTCGGAACAATCTCACAGAAAGGCATGCACTGCAGCACATCTTTGAGCTTGCGCCTCTTCTTGCTTTTGGGGGGCATGCAATTGTTGGCATCATCATAGAAGACAGACCCGAACTCATCTCTGTACCTCATTGAAAAATCAGATAAGCAAACTTGATTTTGAGTTCGGAGTAAAGTTAGTACGTTCCTTTCCACGATGTCTTGAGTCATATCACCGACTGCAGTCTCCGCAGCATGAGAGCTTGCATCATCAGTCTCGGACTCAAGAGCAAGAAATCCAGCAAGTTCCTCTTGAGCTAACACGAGCTCTTTTTCGATATCTTTGAGCTCTTTACGGTGAGCTGTGGATTGCTTCGCTTCCTCGACCTTCCTCTTCACCTCTGCCAGCCTGTGATGTTTATCCTGCAGCTCCTTGTTCAACTTTTCTTCACGTTTGATACAAGCATCTTCCTCTGCCTGAATGGCGGTACATATCTCGCAGGCACTTCCAAACCTACCCTTATGACATGGCCCGGAAGCAAGGTGACCCATAGGGCAAGTCCAAGTAATGTTCCGATGACATTTCGGCAGCATTTCGGCACTGCATCGCTTCGACAGAGGATGTCCGCGCGAACAGACGTCAGGGCATAGCACAGGACATTTAGGGCACGGTCCAGGGTGACAATTCTTTTGGCATGGATGATTACACGCGTCACGCTCCTTCAAGCACTTCTTCGTGCATCCGCCATCGCGGCAGTGGGTATTAAAGTCCTCTGGGCTTGAGAGGATAGCTCTAGAACGGTGGTTCTGACAAAGAACCGGCAAACCCTCAAAAATATGGCCACTTGCTTCAAGATGGGAAAATATCGTCTTCCATAACAAGCCACCTTTCAGCGGTGATAGACTTCCTTTTGCGTTCTCTAGAGTAGCTCGATTACCGAAAATGATTTCGCATTCTCTCGCTCTTGATAGCATAACATTGACTCGTTCAGGCTCTTTCAAGAAACCAATTTGCCCGAATTCATTGCTTCGAACGAGAGATACTAGCACAACCTTGGCTTCTTCTCCCTGATAGTTATCGATCGTCGCAACGCGAATGGCTGGTTTGGATGTAGAATTGCCGCCTTGTTTTGCAGCTGTCAACTCTTCTGAAAAATTATCATCTCCACGAAACTGCTCGCGTGCTTCATTCAGATCACGTTCATCCAGAGAAACTCCGACACACTTTCGCAAGTCAGCCTGCAGCTTCATCATTTGACCCAAATAAGGAGTCAGGACTACAATGTCATCATGGGAATAGCCTTGCTTCAAAATATACTGCACTGTTTTCAGAATCATGGCTCTCTCGTGCGCATTCGTCTTGGAAACAGATTCAAGTGAATCTACGTTTTGCTCGTCTTCATGAAAATTATGATTGGCGAAGATCACTCGGGAGTCAAGACCTAAAGGTGCAGGGTGAGAACTAACTTTCGGAGCATCTGCAAGATCGTTGTAAGTGACAAGTCTCGGAATGCTGCTAATCTCCGGGTGCATGCGATGCTGCACTCCCAACGTAGCCAGACAGAAACCCGGCGCAATAGCAAGTCTCTCAAACAAAGAACGATTTAGGTCAAACCCACGATTTGATTCTACCGTGAGCGGATAATGCTGGCATTTGGGACGGAGCTGCTTGTGGTCACCTATCATTACCAAGCGTTTCGTACTTTGGCTGAGACTAAGTGTGGGAAGAAGGGGATGTATCGTGAGCAATTTCCTCAGCGTGAAAACAATCCAATCAAGAAAGCACATACGTACCATGTCAAAACATCTGCTTCCCTAATTTCGCCGGCTTCTTCAACTAACAGTATTTCAGCACCAACGCCGTTGAGGAGAGACTTACACATTGCTGCTTTGGTCGTCGTACAACCAATCACCCTAGCTTTAGACAGAATATTTGCGTCGGTGGTTTGTTGGAGGCCTTTCAGCTCGTCTTTCGCTGTTTTTATAGTCTTCAGGGCCAAGGCAACTTCTTCCCTCTCACTTTCATATATCTGATGCTGCCACATAAGCTTTTGAGCCTTTCTCTCGGCTGGAGAGAGCTTCCATAGTGCACCCATAACTCTCTTTCTCAGAACGGCTGGGGGGTCTTTATTCTTCAACCAACACTTCCACAAAAAGTCTTTGCCAGTTATACCGGCAGTACGGAACCCGTCTTTATCCTCGATCATCTCTTCTGGAACATGGAGCCTAAATTGCGTGGGTGAGATAGAAGAGACATTAGCGAGATGTGAAATGGAGCATAGTATAAGGATGCCAGCAAACAATGACTTACTGCTCCCAACTATCCTGGTGGCAACTCATAAGAAATGGCTCAACTCTGTTCCACCACTTCTCTCCAATTTCTCGCGACAGTATTTTTTCGTTTCGCTTGACATCCTGTTCAGCTTCTTCAATCGACTTCTTTAGTTGAGCGTACCGGCGCGTTTGCTCACGAGAGAATGGGGCTTTCCCACTCTGACTCAACTCACGCAAATTATACTCTGAGAGTCGATCACTACGACTTCTACCTCCCATACGAACAATTTTTTTGACTCCCTTATCCAAGAGACTTTCCAGAAAGTCATCCAAGGCGTGATTGGTAAATGTCACTACCAAAATGGTGTGATGTGATGACGCAAGGAATATCTCTGCCAAAAGAGTCCCAATGAAACTCTTACCCGTACCAGGAGGGCCTTGGATAAGTGCTACACGATCATTCAGCGCAGCATCAAGGGCCTCGTGTTGTCCATTGTCGAGTTTGTCAACACGATCCTTCATAGAAGCCGGTATTGCAATCTTCTCATCTGCAGGAAGGCTTTCCTCAGCATTGACAATTTCACGTTTGAATGGTACCTCTGTCATCATCTGCAGCCCTCGCAAGATCGGCTGGTAAGCAAATAGATCGGCAGAAACGACAACCAGCCTGGTCGGAGGCATGGAACGATCTGATAGCTCCATAAGCGTTGTTTGAAGGTCTTCAATTGACGTGAAAGAGATTCCAATCGATGGCTGATCTGCAACCAGGTCCTTTTTCTCACGACGTACAATGGTTCCAAACCGCAGTGGCTGCCATTGATTTTTCTCGTCTTTCCTTTCCAGACAAACAAGAGCATCACGGGGCAAGATCCGCCTGTTTTGGTCCCAGTAATCTTCCTTCTGCTTCTTCGACTTCATTGAGTTTACTCGAAACCATTTAGGCAGCTGTATCTTAAACATAATGCAAGGATCAGTCTCGCCTGTGATTCTAGTCCTTTTTTCGTCATTGCGATAAATGGCAGCACCCGTCTCAATTGCTACCGGACGCACCCCATAAATAATATCTCTCTGCTGTTTCTTTGGATCGTCTTCGGCATCGGAGGCGCGAGGTGCATATCATGTGAAGCAAGTGTATTGATGTGATGTGAATGAGTTGAAGGAGAGGGAATAAAAGATATAAGAAGTCAAACTAACTCACCTTTCTCTTCTTTTGAGGGTCCAATGAGATCCTCCCTCAAGAGACGAAAGTGGCGATCCAAAAGAAAAGCTTCTGTGGCTGACCCGTCCTCCACAGGTAGAGGTAGGTACGGATCAGCATCGCAAAGAAACTCCTGACAAGTGGGTACAATCGAAATTGAACGATAGTCTTTTTTGTCATTATCGTGGCGTCCCCCTGCTGTCTCCATTTGAGTGTCTCTAATCTCCAACAGGGTCACTTGCACTTTATTGCCCTCAAGAATAGTCTGGAGGTGTCCCGCACATCCCGCTCCCTGAAGCTCGTTTGCAATAGCTATGACATCTTCATCTTTCCTTGCTTCTTCGTTTTCCAGAGCTAGTTTGCCAAAGAACCAAGCCAACGCCGTCCTCTTATCATTTTGTCCTCCTGCAATCCAATTAGGTAGCAAGGACCTAATCGAAGGTACAAGGAAATTGAGTCGATACAGTTTTGAGATGATGGAGTTCATAGGAATTTCATAAACTGGTTTGTTGAGATCTTCTTGACCAAGTCGTTCAAGTAGTGGAAGCAATCCCTCCTCAAACAGCGAAGCGTCGAGGAATTCTAAGCACTTCCGGAGTGCACTTGTGCCGGCGCTTTCATCGAGACGATACAAGAGTGCTGGTGCACTATCCGAAGCCGCAAACGCCAAGGCAGCTCTCATCAGACGCTTTGCTTCATCCACACTCCGAATTACAGAATCGTCATGTTTCGTCAGAGCGTCAAAGAAACGACGCTCTTCATTTCTCGGCTGTGATTGCCCCCATTGTCCATTTCCGCTGCCACGGTTTGGCGTGCCGTAACTCCCGGCACCACGATGATACCCAGATCTCCCATTATTCCTTGAGGGATTGCTCCCTCGGCGGCCTGATCGGCGAGGCATAGTAACGTGATAGTATTGTCGTCGTATCAACTGTTCAACTGTTTAACATGAAATGAGGCTTGCAGCTCTGATGTGAAGAATTCACACCTTGTTGTGAAATTTTCACAGCTCATACTTAAAAACGATTTCCCCATGTTTCTCTGGCCGACGAAACATGCATCCGTTGAATTGCGCGCCTCTTCTTCCTCAAATGCACCGTCCCGCTCTATGTGAATGACAAGATCTTTCCTCAGCACAGTATACGTAACTTTACAGACTTTCGTCAATCATGATAACTTGTTCCTATACTCATTGTTCCTTGTATCACCGACCTTCCTTCCGGAAATATCTCTCTTCTCACACAGAGTTGCAATATCTTGGCATTCGCCTTCCTCTCCGCATCTCTCTCAATGCAGTCAATGCAGCTATTCCATCTGATGCCATATCATGGGAACCATGGCTATCCACCCTCCGTTTAGCTCCCCAGCCCCAGTAACAATAAGCGCTAATACTCCAACATCTAAACATATTGCCCCAACAAACAACAGTCCCCTCCTCAATTTTATCAGTTTGCTAGTACGTGCATGCTTTGATCGGAGTGACTCCATACCTATTGCCAGGACGTCCATTTCTTCTTCATGTTCTTGAATTAGCATGGCAAGTCTGGAATTTGAGTGAGTGAGTAATTTGATTTCATTTTCATCCAGCCCTTCCTTCGTATTATGTTCTCACATCTATTCCCCTTGGCATTTAGTCCAGATCGTTTTGAACTGGGCAATAGATCATCACCACCACCGGTAGCCGCCCCCTCCTGATTTGTATCTTCTTTGTAAAATGTCGTATCCGGCCAAATAGACGTATCAATCCAAACATTCACACGATCCACAGTCTGGGCTTTAATAGCATCTTCACCCACTTCCAACACTTGCAATGATTGCATCCCCGCAACAATCAGTTGATAACATTGAACGGACTTCGTCATTATTGTTTTCGCCAATTATTGTTCCTCCCAATAACGTTCGTTCCTCAGCCTCCACCATTGCCGTTAATAACATGATCATTGTGCACCTGCATCAGTCGAATACATCCCGGAAAAGGACCATCACTCCCACTGCTAGCCACAGCTGCTAGGCACAGAAGAGGAGTTGAAACTAGAGGCACTTATATATCATCGTCATAATCAATGCGGGTCGTGATCTTTGTAGTCATAGGTGAAGGCGCATCTACATCTTCATCTGGAAAGTAAAAGATAAGATCGAATTCTATGACAGCTAGAGCTTCCTACATACAAACATCTTCCACTCATATCATGGGAACATTCCGCTCTCGATAACAGCAGATCAATATCTACCTTCACCGGACCTGCTAATGCTCTCAACTCAAACGTAACGCATGGAGTTCAAACTGCAAATTTTGCTATAAGTGCAAGAGCAAAGCAAAAAAGGCGCGAGAGGGATTCAGCTCCAGCCGCGCCAAAAAACGCCACAATAAAACACGTGCAAAAATCGTCATTCCTCATAGCAACGCTGCTCTGCCAAAGAACAGCCACTGTGACTCGACGACCCTGCCTCTGTGACACTGCAACTCATTGAACACTGCTCACGATGAAGTCTTTTGCCCGCTTATCCATATCCTTCAGCTTGCTGGCGATGCCTATGGCAAGCGGCTTCGTCAATACCAATCTCCGCACCCCATCCATATCTCGAGCCGATGCCCTCTTTGAACAACGCCCCGATTTTGAGTTTTCCTTCGAGATTCCCAAAAAGGGTATTGCTGATATTGGTACAGCTGAAGTTAAGCTTCCTCCAGTCCTTGAAAACAGTGAGCTTGTGGTGGTGCGGTACGATCTTCCATTTGGCTTGAGCGCTGAGCCCGATAGCACTATGGGACAGATAGTTGTGACAAAAGACGGAAAGCCAGACGGAGAGAAGGTTGGCGACATCCTGAGACAGACAACTTACTGGAGGGGGAAAAACCCTGGTCTTTTCGATGTGAGCAAGAATGCAGACAACTTTGATCTAGTTGTGCAAGCTCTTGTGACAAACGACCTAAGCATCGCCGACGAGATTGTCCTTGTGTTTGAGCGCCCTCTTTAAAGGAGAAGTCTGAAATTAATGTCACTGAATGCTTGGCTCTACAAGCTATTGGGTGTCACTATGTGAACTTGTGCATAAAAGACACAAATTCAGTCGATCATCAAAGGTGAGAAAGAGAGGATTGTTCATTATGTATCAAGGGAAAACGCAGCCGATAAGCTGGCGAGATTGCAACAGTTTCAGTTGAAGTTATATTACGATGTGTCACTGCATACGGAGATATATAATAAAGCATTGGCAGACTAGCATGATAGATACAACGTAATGGTGATAACTTATATTAGTGTCTTCCTCTGTCCAGTAGTTTAGTTTAGACAAATAGTTTTCAGTCGCTAGAGATATCATTGTTATTATTTATACAGCTTCCCCAAGAACAAACAGGACTGCATAATCTTGCTTTGCACATCCGTTGATCACTGGCATTTCTGCTCCCGGCTTCACAGGGAAGTCCTTCAAATTAGCGTTCATTGGTGCACAAGTATCTCCTCTGTAAGCTGCCGACCGACATGGCAAATGTGTCACATCATAGAGTGAACCCTTTTCCAATTCCCAAGTTCCATCATCCCTAACAGTCAAGACTGTTGTGATTTCACGGTCACCAGTCACAACATATTGCTTCTCTGGAATAAATTCTTTTGTCTCTTTGTTGACACTTTTTCTTGGCAATGGTTCCGGAGTAGACATTATTAAACCATGCTCTTCAACCCACCAATCGGTGGGATCAAAGGACCATCCAGCAGGAGCTACGTTGTTGTTTGCTTTAAGACGTCGATCATAATCTTTCAAATACACCCCTCTAGGGCCTGGGTCGTCTCTCCAAAGTCCCCACGTTTCGGATCCAGATCCACTGGATGATTTCGGATCGCCTAATGCCGAAATAAATCGAATAGAAGGATAACGACGAAACGATCTTTTCGGTTTTTCTTCAGTTGCAGCATTTGCCGCTGAAGGTGCTATAGCGGATGTACTCAGCGCAGCGGTAGAAAGTGCTGACACAACTGCTCGCCTTGACAGAATCGATGGGCCATCGACGGAGAGAGCTTCGCCCTGTTGAAACAGAGCCGAAGTGAGGAAGACAAAACTACCGATTATTGAGATCATGCTCTTCATACTCATTTGAATAACTGAATTGTTACCATACAGTGAAGATAAAGGCGACAAGTTGGTCTGCGTGGAATGATGATGATGGAGTCGGTCATCATCTTCGTTTTCATGTTCAGAAGTTAAGGTGGAACACAAGTAAAAAACCGCTAGATAAAAATGCCGTTTATCTAGCAAAATCTGCCTCGGGCCTCTACATAGGAATTA
>Ga0209652_1002812_pt1 | contig 13179 bp, 16 predicted proteins | sample SaaInl74LU_5_DNA_FD_184641 | JGI IMG/M metagenome (GOLD analysis project Ga0209652, IMG submission 184641) | Marine microbial communities from expanding oxygen minimum zones in the Saanich Inlet - ESP_74LU_5_DNA (SPAdes) (version 2) | ecosystem: Environmental > Aquatic > Marine > Intertidal zone...
CGGCTCAAACAGCGCGAAAATCACTGGAAACGGTACCTGTCTGGCCTCATAGTGCCCTCAAGCGGCAATGTCGGCGCAGCCGAAGCCGTTGATCAGACCTTCCCTGAGTTTTGCATTTGGCAAAAGCGTACGGACCTCGGCGGAAAGTGCCGGGCGGGAATGGGTCGTCATCTTGGTGTTCAGCATGGCAATACGCTCTTCCTGCTTTTGAAATTTTGCCTTCATGTCGTCCTGAAACAGATTGAATTCGCTCAAGAAGCCGCGCATGGCATCCTTTACGTCCGCAATCGCTGAAGGGGCCGCACGGGTATCGTCCGCCGCCCCTGATCGGGTCTCGGTCATCTCCATCACCTCTGCTTTGGATGGTTGGGGTCAGCGGGGCTCGCGCGCCGCCAGCTTGGCACGGGCATCCTCGAACGCCCGCGCCAGATCGCACAGGTCATCGGTGGCCTTGGCCTCTTTGGCCAAAACCGCCGCACCGACCCGCGCCTTGGGAAGCATCGGGAATGTCACCAGCGACACCTCCCAAAGCTCCACCTCGGACAAGAGCCTGCGCCCCTGCCCGTCCTTTGTCGCACGCAAGGTGCGATAGCCGATCGACAATCCATCAATGGCACCCGCGGCAATCAGGGCCGCCGCCTCGCGCGCGCGCGCCACATCAAGCAGCAAGCGACCCTTGACGAACAGGCCGCGATCATCCTCGCGCACCTCGTCCCAGATCCCGATGGGCTCACGCGGATCATGCTGCCATAGCATCCGCACACGCCGCCCATTGCCCGCCAATCGCTTCAGGCTTGCACCATAGGCGCCCTTTTCCACGATATCGCCGCCCTGATCGCATTCCCCAAACAGGCTCGCGTAACCCGCGATCTCGTGATCATCGGTGACCTTCAGCGCATCTGCATCGAAACGCGCGAATTTCGTCTCAAGTTGAGCTGGAAAAAACTCATTCATATCATAAACCTACCTTAGGATATTGAGCTGAAGGATATCGGACAGACCCTGCGCCAGAACGACCGACACCATCCCGAAAACGGCAACCCATAGCCGCCGCTCCAGCCGTTCCAGCGCGGCCTCGATCCCCGTGAGCCGGACATTCAACCCCTGCCAACGCTCCTCAAGCACCCGCTCATTGGCATCGATCCGCGCGCTGGCCGCATCGAAAGGCGCATAAAGATACCGCGACCCGCCCGAGCTGCGCGCGCTCATGCGCCCTCCGACCGCTCAGGCAGGCCAAGCAATCGCCGCTTCTCGGCTTCGGTCAGGAAATCGGCCTCGGCAATGCGCCGCCAATGGCTGTCGCGCTCCATGGCCAAGGCCGGCACTTGGTCCAGATCGGGTTCCAGATCGACCACCACCCCCGCTATCCCGGACAGCCAGCCAGCCATATGGGCCAAGACCTTCTGCGCCAAAGGCAGCACGGTCAGCCGATAGAATGCGCGATTGGCCTCGGCGTAATTGGCATAGGTAGCATCACCCGGAATTCCGAGCAGCATGGGCGGCACCCCAAAGGCCAAGGCGATATCGCGCGCGGCCGCCTCCTTGGTTTTCTGAAACTCCATATCTGAGGGGCTGAACCCCATCGGCTTCCAATCCAAGCCCCCCTCCAACAGCATCGGCCGCCCAGCATTGCGCGCGCCTTGATGATGGGTCTCCAACTCCTCCTGCAGGCGGGTGAACTGGTCATCCGACATCGCCCCCGCGCCATCCGCCCCGCGATAGACAATCGCCCCCGAAGGCCGCGCCGCATTATCCAGCAGCGCCTTGGACCAGCGCGCCGCCGCATTATGCACATCGATCGCGGTGGCGGCCGCCTGCAAAGGCGCCAAACCGTAATGGTCATCTTGCGGATGGAAGGTCTTGATGTGGCAAATCCCTTCCGCCGCATAGCGATGCGTGCGCCCACCCACGACGTAATCATAGGCCATCGGCCAGCCATCCGCCCCCGGCACAAGGCTGATCCGGTCCGAGCGCAACACATGCAGCTCAATCACCCCCCCATCGTCACCCTGCACTGCCTCCAGATAGGCATTTCCCGCCAGCATCAGCTGCGCGTAAACCGCCTCCAACAGCTCGGCCCGCCCCTGCGCCTGGTTGGGCCGCGCCAAAAGCGCGAGGATCGGATGCACTTCCATGCGCTGCGCGTCCTCGCGGCACAGCACGGGCAAGGCCGCCGCCGCCTCTGCGATCAAGCGCACGGCACGAAAGCCAACCGGATTGCCCTGAAAGCCGTTGCGCGTGAGCGAAACCGTGTCGCGCGGGCTCCAGGCCACGCGCCCTACACTTCCCCATACCGCCACACGCGCGGCTGCTGATGCCTTGATCTCTACCTGCGTATCCTTGCCTTTTTTAAATATATTCAAACCCATGCACCACACTCCTCAGGCAAAAATAAAACGGAGCAGCCCCAAGGTGCGCCCCGTGCCGACCCCGTGGGGCCATGGTTCATTCCAAAGGTCGAGCCCGGGCTAGATCGCCCGGATCTGCGGGCTCAAAGCGCGCATGCCGGGCCGCAACAGCCCATCGGTCAAAGCCCAGACCAAGGTGTCAAGCCGGTCCGGGCTGCCCCCACCCTCATAGCCACGCAAGGTCATCAGGCACATCTCGTCCTCCAGCATCGGCAAACCGCCCAGATGGCGTACCCGCCCTTGCTCATACAAAGCCGCAACAGGTTCGGCGCGCGCCGCCTTGCCGATCACGGCCCGAACGGGGCGCAAATTCACATGCGGATCAACCTGCCGCATGATCAACCCAACCATATCGCCGCCCTGATTGACCTCAGCCACCATCCGTGTGGCACCATGCCGGTGATAGGCCGCTGCAGCCGCTTCAGCCCATGCCATGGGGCTTGCGGCCTTGACGCTGGCATCCTCCAGCACGACTGCGCGCCACTCATGCGGGCCGCCATTCTCTTCGATCGCCACCGCCACGATCCCGCACGCATCCGAGCGGGCATGGCCCGTCACCGGCGGATCGACCGCGATGATCACCCGCGCATCTTCCGGGGCGTGATCGACCCGAAGCCCATCCAGCATCGCCCGCGTCCACAGCGCATCCTGTGCATCTTCCAATAGCTCGCCATCCAATTCCTGCCGCCCCAACCGCGACTTGCCATAGCGCGCGCGGACCTCGCGCAGGAAACTGGGGGCAAGATTGGCCCGGTTCGCCTCGGTCGCGGCTTGCGTCACCACCGTGCTGTTGCGCTGCAACAGCGATTTCAACACCGCCACATTGCGCGGCGTCGTCGTGACCACCTGCCTTGGATGATGGCCCAGCCGCAGCCCGAATTGCAGCATGTCCCATGTTTCCTGACCCTTCGGCCATTTCGCCAGCTCATCGGCCCAAGCCGCGTCGAATTGCGGCCCGCGTAGCGCCTCGGGGTCGTGGGCCGAATAAAGCCGCGCCTCCGCCCCGTTGGGCCATTCCAACCGCCGCTCTCCCGCGATCCAGCGCGGCGCGCGGTCGGGCGGCGAACAGGCGATGATCCCGCTCTCGCCCTTCACCATCACCGCCAAAGCCTGATCATAGGTCTCGCCCACCAAGGCCAGCCTGCGTGCCTGCCCTGGTGCCGCCGCCGTGGGGCCTTCGACCATGGCGCGCACCCATTCGGCACCCGCCCGCGTCTTGCCCGCACCGCGCCCGCCCAAGATCACCCAGCTGGTCCATTCCCCATCAGGCGGCAATTGATGGGCCAAGGCCCAAAACTCGAACAAATAGGGCAGCGCTGCCAAAGCCTCGTCACTCAACCCCTTGAGAAACGCCTCCACCGTCGCGGGCGGCGCGCAAGCGAGCCAATCTGCGCCCGACTTCATCGCAGGCAGCGTCAAGATCAAGCTCTCCACTTCCGCGTCGTGTATATCTCTGGCTTCCTGCATCACGCGCTTTCACCTCCACCTGAAGCGCAGTCTGAAAGGCGGCGGCAACCGCGCGCACATCCTTGACCACCTCGGTTGCATCGCCTTTGGGTGCCGCGCGTGCCGCGTCGAGCGCGCTCTCCAACAGCTCGACCGCGACCTCCAGCGCCTTGTAGGCCCGCGCCACTGTCCGGTCGGCCTGGGCGAGGTCCTCGCTCTCGGTCTTCATGTCGATCATCGAATAGCCTCGCGTGGGAAACCCTCCCGGACACGAGCAGCACATGAGTTCGGATCAACGCACCTGATCTGCACGTCAGGCACAAAAAAACGGCCGGAGGATCAAACCCCAGACCGTCGCCCATGTATTCCAGCTTGCCCAAACAGATGCCACGGAGCGCGCGGCGGGTCAATAAGTTTTTTGTTTACAATGGGTTAATTCATATTTTTGCATTAACCCGCCGTTAAGAAATACAACCCGTCTCACTGCCCCGATGCAGCGCGCTCGGCTTCGATCTGCCGCCAGCGCGCGACATTTCTATTATGTTCATCAAGGGTTTCGGCGAATGCGTGCCCCCCCGTCCCATCCGCCACGAAAAAGATCAGGCTGGTATCATCAGGGTTCACCGCCGCCTCGATCGCCGCCCGTCCGGGGTTTGCAATCGGCGTCGGTGGCAGCCCATCGATGACATAAGTGTTCCACGGCGTCTCGGCCCGCAGCTCGCTGGCGCGAATCCCGCGCCCCAAAACACCGCGTCCTTCGGTGATTCCATAAATCACTGTCGGGTCCGTCTGCAGCCGCATACCGCGGTTCAGGCGATTGATGAACACACTCGACACCAGCCGCCGCTCATCGGCCACGCTGGTTTCCTTCTCGATGATCGAAGCAAGGATCAACGCCTCCTCGGCACTGGCCAGCGGCAGACCATCTTGCCGATTTTCCCATGCCGCCGCCAAGATCGCATCTTGTGCCGCGACCATGTTATCGACGATCCCCTGCCGATCCTGCCCGCGCCGCACTTCGAAGGTATCGGGCGCCAAAGCACCTTCGGGCGGCACCTCGGCAATCTCGCCCGACAGGAAATCAGCCGCCCGCAAGCCTTCCACGATCTGCCAACTGGTCAAACCCTCGGGCACCGACACCCGATAGGCAATCGGTGACCCATCCGCGATCAAGCTGGAATAGACCTCGGGCAGCCCATCCTCATATGCGAAATCGGCCAACGCCACGATCTCGCCAGACCCCGGCACACGCTCGCGCAATCGCAACTCGCCGCTGCCATCAAGCCGCAGCACATAGGTCGCCGTATAGCGGAAGGTCGATGGCCCGCCCGTCGTCACGATGGCCAGCACATCCTCCATCGAAGCGCCCGCCGGGATCTCATAATTCCCAAAGCGCAGCTGGCCCGACATATTGGCGTAATCAGCCCCCAACCGAAACAGCAAGGCCGACGAGATCACCCCCGCCCCCTCCAACTGCTCCGACACACGCCTGAGCGTGGCGCCACGCGGCACTTCGAAAAACGCCGCCTCCGCCAATGGCCCTGCAGCGCGAAATTCCCGCTGCCCCCATGCGATTGCCCCTGCCAAGGCGATCAAGACAATGATCAGGAAACTCATACCATTGGCGGCGATACTCTTCCACATCAGCCCGTTACACCCGTCCCATGATCAAACAGGCATTGGTCCCACCAAAGCCAAAAGAATTGGACTGCACCACGTTGATCTCACCCTTCTGGGCGGCATTGGCGCATAGGTTAATGGCCGTCTCCGCTGCCGGATTATCAAGGTTGATCGTCGGCGGCGCGATCTGGTCGCGAATGGCGAGGATCGAGAAAATCGCCTCGATCGCGCCTGCGGCACCCAGCAAATGGCCCGTGGCCGATTTCGTCGATGACATCAATACCTTGGCCGCGTGATCGCCCATCAGACGCTCAACCGCACCAAGCTCGATCGTGTCGGCCATGGTCGATGTCCCATGCGCATTGACATAGTCAATCGCCGCGGGCTCCAGACCCGCCCGCTTCAACGCCGCGCGCATCGCGCGCTCGGCACCCTCGTGATCGGGTGGCGGTGCGGTGATGTGATAGGCATCGCCCGACAGGCCGTAGCCCAGAATTTCCGCATAGATCTTGGCACCGCGTGCTTTCGCATGCTCGTATTCTTCCAACACGACCACACCCGCACCTTCGCCCATGACGAAGCCGTCGCTGTCGGCATCCCAAGGGCGGCTGGCCTTCTCGGGCTCATGACCGCGCTTGGTCGAAAGCGCCTTGCACGCGTTGAAGCCTGCGATCCCGATCTCGCAGATCGGGCTTTCCGCACCGCCCGCGACCATCACATCGGCATCGCCCCATTGGATCAAACGCGCTGCGTCACCAATGGCATGCGCGCCCGTCGAACAAGCCGTGACCACCGCATGGTTCGGCCCCTTGAAACCATAGCGGATCGACACCTGACCCGAGATCAGATTGATCAGCGCGCCCGGCACGAAAAACGGCGAGACGCGCCGCGGCCCCTTTTCCTTGAGCGTGATCGAGGTATCGGCAATCGACGAAAGCCCGCCGATCCCCGACCCGATCAAAACGCCAGTGCGCTCTTGGCCATCGGTATCGCTGGGCATCCAACCCGAATCCGTGACCGCCTGCACCGCAGCCGCCATTCCATACAGGATGAAATCATCGACCTTGCGCTGCTCTTTGGGCTCCATCCACTGATCGGGATTGAAGGTGCCATCGCTGCCATCGCCGCGCGGCAATTCACAGGCATAGGTCGTTGCATGACCGGTGGTGTCAAAGCGCGTGATCGGCCCTGCACCGGATTTGCCCGCCAATAGGCGTTCCCAAGTCTGTTCGACACCGCAAGCCAGCGGCGTCACCAGCCCCAGCCCCGTCACAACCACTCGACGCATGCCCCTGAGCCCCTTTGTCTATCGTTCCGACATTCGCATTGTGATACCGCGCCCGATGGTGCGGGCGCAATCCCCAGCCATCTTGGGCCAGCCCTCAAACGCGAAACGGCCCCTGCATCGCTGCAAGGGCCGTTCTGATCAATCGATCGCAAGACGGCTTATTGCGCGCCTTCGATGAATTTCACCGCGTCGCCAAAGGTCTGGATGGTTTCGGCCGCATCATCGGGAATCTCGATGCCGAATTCTTCTTCGAAAGCCATGACCAGCTCGACAGTGTCGAGCGAGTCGGCACCCAGATCGTCGATGAACGAGGCGTTTTCCGTCACCTTGTCTTCCTCGACGCTCAGGTGCTCCACCACGATCTTCTTCACGCGCTCTGCGATGTCGCTCATCTTAATCCTCGTTCGTTGCGGTGCCGCTTATCTTCCGGCGCCTCGTTTGCACTGTGCCTCTCGGGCCGCTCATGGGGCGACCGTTGTGGCAACGCCCTCGCCTGTCGGAAACGCAAGCCTCCCCGACAAATCTGCGCCGCCTATAGCATAGTAGGAAACGAAGGCAACTGCCTTAGCGTCATGGCGGCTTTATCCGTCACACCATCGCCATGCCGCCATTCACATGCAGCGTTGTTCCCGTGACATAACCTGCCTCCGGGCTGGAAAGATACAGCGCCGCCGCCGCGATCTCATCGGCATGGCCCATCCGCCCCGCGGGGATCTGGCCAAGGATCTTGCCCTTTTGATCCTCGTTCAGCTTATCGGTCATTGCGGTTTCGATGAAACCGGGGGCGATGCAATTGACCGTGATGCCCCGGCTGGCAACCTCATAGGCAAGGCTTTTCGACATGCCCACCATTCCCGCCTTGGAGGCGGCATAGTTCCCCTGCCCCGGATTGCCCGTCGCGCCCACAACGGAGGAGATATTCACGATCCGGCCCCAGCGTGCCTTCATCATGCCGCGCAAAACACCCCGGCACAGCCGCATGGTCGAGGTCAAATTCACCTCGATCACCTCGGCCCATTCTTCATCCGACATCCGCATGAAGAGGTTGTCGCGCGTGATCCCTGCGTTATTGACGAGGATATCGACCGCACCCATCGCCGCGATTGCTTGCTTTGGCAAAGCCTCGACCTCGGCGGCATCGCCAAGATTGCAGGTCAAGACATGCGTCCGCGCGCCCAGCTCATTGGCCAGCGCCTCCAACGGGGCCAGCCGTGTGCCCGACAAAGTCACGCTTGCCCCCGCACCATGCAAACACCGCGCAATCGCCGCGCCGATCCCGCCCGAGGCACCCGTTACCAATGCCGATTTTCCTGTCAGATCAAACATGTCTGCCCCTCTCCGCCTTCAATTCGCTGTCAAAAGACCAAAGCGCGCCATATCCGCGTCGGTCAGCTGGTATTCTTCACGTGTCGCCCGGATCTGTCGCATGAAATCGGCGAATTGGACATCGCCCAACATCGTCGCGACCAAACGCTGGCGATCCGCGTCAGCGGCGATACTGCTATCCACGCCCACCCCCATGCGGCGCTGCATGGCGTCCGATTGCAAGACCAACGTGCCGCCCGCCTGCCTGCGCTCTGCCCCGCCCAAGAAAAGCAAGATCGCGTCGTTGACGACGGCACCCTGAATCTGCGTGTGCAATCCCGCCGCGCGGATCAGCCCGCCCATCTGCGCGGCCCAGACCACATCATCGGCCCCCGGCATATCGCCCAAGGCGATCACCGTGATCTGGGGGTTTTCTTCCATCATCCGTTGCAACCTGTCGGCCGCCGCCCCATTCACCGGCCCCGACAGATGCAACACCTGCCCCTCGAGCCGAAAGGCCGTCGCGCCCGATCCGGCCAACTGCACCAAGGCCGCACCACCCAAGACAAAGGCCAACACAACCGCACCAATAATCGCAAGCCGCCTACCCATTGCGCAGGCTTTCCGCGGCGGCGCGCACCTCATCGGCTGTCGCGATACTGCGGGTCTCAACCTCGCGCGCGATGCGTTTGACCATGCCGCTCAGCGCCTTACCCGCGCCGATCTCCCATGTTTCGGTGACACCGTTTTCGGCCATCCAGCCAATGCTTTCGCGCCAGCGCACCCGGCCTGTGACCTGTTCGATGAGCCGCGCCTTGATCTGGGCCGGATCGCTGCCCGCACAAGCGGTGACATTGCCGACCAAGGGCACCTGCGGCGCGCGCAGATCCACATCGGCCAAGGCAGCGGCCATCGCATCGGCCGCCGGGGCCATCAAGGCGCAGTGAAACGGGGCCGAGACAGGCAGCAACAAGGCACGCTTGGCGCCCTTTTCTTTCGCGATCTCGACTGCGCGCAGCACAGCTGCCTCATGGCCGGAAATCACAACCTGCGCCGGGTCATTGTCATTGGCCGCCGCACAGACCTGATCTTGCGCCGCTTCTGCTGCGATTGCGGCGACGGCGTCGAAATCCAAGCCCAAAATCGCTGCCATCGCCCCTTGGCCCGCTGGCACCGCTGCCTGCATCGCCTCGCCGCGCAGGCGCAACAGCCGCGCAGCATCACCAATTCCCAAGGCGCCCGCTGCCGCCAAAGCCGAATATTCCCCAAGGCTATGGCCCGCCACGAAAGCCGCCGTGGTGACCGAAACGCCCTCGGCCTGCAAAGCAGCCATCACCGCCATCGATGTCGCCATCAACGCAGGCTGGGCATTGCGCGTCAGCGTCAACTGGTCCTGCTCACCTTCCCAGATCAGCGTCGAAAGCTTCTCGCCCAAGGCGGCGTCAACCTCGTCGAACACAGCGCGTGCTTGCGGATAGGATATGGCCAGATCACGCCCCATGCCGATGGTTTGCGCCCCTTGGCCGGGGAAAAGAAAAGCTCGTGTCATGCGCGATCCCTCGTCTTGCTTGCCTCATGGGCTAGCGCAAGCAAGACGCAGGCGCAACGCGCAGCTCACCACTCGCGGACGCGCACCCTCACCTCGACATCCGCGCAAGGCGTCGATCCAAAGGTGCCGACCCAAATGCTGACCTGACCATTCAGGTCCGCCAGATTGCTGAGCCGAAGCCGCGAATTCAGGCCCGGTCCGCTGTCATCATCATAATGCCAATTGCCTTGTGCATCACGGATCAAAAGCGTCGTGTCGCATGAGCTATCGAGCCTTACTTCGAAATCTCGAAAATCGGGGTTCGACGCCATGTCAGACAGGTTCAGCGTGATCGCCGGATTGGCGTTGAAAAAGCCCCGACCAGGAAGCCCGGCACAACCTTGGATCTGCGTCTGGCCACCACCGGCGGTATCGACGAAATAGGCTTGATCGGCCAATGTATTACCCGTGGTGGTGTGCGGTGGCGCGATATAGTCGGGAACCGGGCAACCAATGATTGGTGTCGTCACAACCTGCGGGCCGGACCCCACCGGGGTGCTGACAGAGCCGCGCACATTATCGACCAACAAATCGCCGCCATCGCTGGAGGGATGCATGATCTCGAACCGGATCGCCTGCCCGTTGAGCGACGTGTCATTCACGGTCGAGGTCACAGTGACCGTTTGCAACGCATTGATATCGCCGGTCGTGCCGCTTGTCGTGCCGATCAGCGTATTTCCGGCATAGATATTCACCACATACGGCTCATTGCCACTGAACGCATCAGCGCCGTCACCGATATCGGCCGAGAATGTGTAGGTCGATCCTGCGTTATAGGTCGTGGTAAAGGTCTGCGACATTGACGCGAAACTCGATGATCCGCCCCCATGATAGAGATAGGCCACGTTGTTGCCGGTCACGGTAGACCCATCCAAGGCGTTGCTCGTTGGGTTGAAATCCCCCACATCGCCTGAGCCGCCTTTTTGTATCGTCCAACCCGGCACACCCGATGACCACCCGCCATTGCCATGGCCGGTCGCCTCGAAACTCGCGTTTTCAATCACGATATTGCTTTGCGTCGTCGCTGGTGTGCCGCCGACGCCGCCGCCGCCGCCAGTCCCACCGCTGCCACCATTCGTGGGGGCGTTGGGATCGTTACCATAGCCAGAGTCGTCCGAACCGTCGTCATTGTCATTGTTTTCATCGGCATCTTCGGGGCGATCATCCAAACCGGCCGGATCGAAATGGCCTCCCAGATTGCCGCCGGGGTCGATCCCTTCGATTTGCGGGGTGATCGGCGCCATCGGGTCCCAATCTTCAGGATCAGGGATCGGCACATTCTGGGTCCACGACGTTTCGAAATAGGGCGCTTGCACCTCGTCACGAACATTGGCGCTATATGTACCAAGCCCCGACTGCCCAAGCGTAAGGGCAAGAAAACCAGCCATTGTCGCGGTGGCGCAGACGATCACCCAGTCAACCGTCGCGACCCCATCTTGCGCGCGCAGGAAAGACATCAAGGGCGACCGGGGGTTTGGCTCAGATCTCGGCATGGCGTGTTTTCCGCCTTTTGGCGGCTCCGGACAGAATCACTCCAGACCGCTCTAACCCCAAGAAATGGTAAAAATGAGGCAATCGCCTAAGCCGGCTTGACGATCTCGGCCCCTGCGGGGCTTGCATGCAGGCATCACGCAGTGTATGCGCGCCTGATCTTCGCCACATGTCATATGAACGGCGTTCTCCCTCGTGGTCCGGGGGGCGGAGATTTGACAGCCCGGCCTTTGAAAGACGCTCGCAACAGAACTGGAGTTTCCATGCCTCTCTATGAGCATGTGATGATTGCACGCCAGGATCTCTCCGGCGCGCAAGCCGAAGGGCTGGTTGAGCATTTCGGCACCGTCCTCAAGGACAATGGCGGCAATGTCGTCGAGACCGAATATTGGGGTCTCAAGACGATGGCCTACAAGATCAACAAGAACCGCAAGGGTCACTACGCCTATTTCCGCACCGATGCGCCCTCGGCCGCCGTGCAGGAAATGGAACGCTTGATGCGCCTGCATGAAGACGTCATGCGCGTCATGACCGTTAAGGTCGACGCCCATGAAGAGGGCCCATCGGCCCAGATGCAAAAGCGTGACGAACGTGATCGTGGCGACCGCGGTGATCGTGGCGATCGCGGTGATCGCGGTGATCGTGGCGACCGTGGTGATCGTGGCGACCGCGGTGATCGCGGCGACCGTCGCTGAGAGGAAGGAAAGAGATCATGGCATCTAAACCGTTTTTCCGTCGCCGTAAGTCCGACCCTTTCGAGGGCGAAGGCGCACCCAGCATCGATTATAAGGATGTGCGTCTGCTTCAGCGCTACATCTCCGAGCGTGGTAAGATCGTTCCTTCCCGCATCACCGCGGTCAGTGCAAAGAACCAGCGTAAGCTCGCGCAAGCGATCAAGCGCGCGCGGTTCCTCGCCCTGCTGCCCTATTCCGTGAAGTAAGGAGACGCCCAATGGAAGTCATCCTACTCGAACGCGTGGCCAAGCTTGGCCAGATGGGTGAGGTCGTGACCGTCAAGGATGGTTACGCACGCAACTATCTGCTGCCGCAGAAAAAAGCGATGCGGGCCAATGACGCCAACCGCGCCGCTTTCGAAGCCAAAAAAGCGCAACTCGAAGCCCGCAACCTCGAGACCCGCAAAGAAGCCGAGCAGCTTGCCGCCCGTCTTGACGGTCAGCAGTACATCATCATCCGCTCCGCTTCGGACGCAGGCGCGCTTTACGGCTCCGTCACCACGCGTGACGCCGCCGATGCCGCCACTGCTTCGGGCATCACCCTCGATCGCCAGCAAGTTCAACTGCTGCGTCCGATCAAGGATCTGGGCCTGCATGCCGTCCGCGTCGTGCTGCACCCCGAAGTGACGCTCGAGATCGTGCTCAACGTCGCACGCTCCGCCGAAGAGGCAGAGCTTCAGGCCTCCGGCAAGACCATTCAGGAACTTGCCGCCGAGGAAGAAGCCGCTGCCGAATTCGAGATCGCCGAACTTTTCGACGATCTGGGCGGTGCGCAACTCGACGACGAAGGCGGATCGAACGACGACGCTGGCAACTAAGCCAACGCCTCGCGAAAATGTTAGGCCGCATTCCCCGGAATGCGGCCTATTTCGTTTCTGAAATTGCCTCAATGTCACTATGCGCAACGCTGTTCGTGCACCGCACGCAAAACCCCGTCGCACTTGGCCCGATGGCACATTCCCCCAGACAGCGAAAAATTATTGCAATGTTGCAGAAATGGTGCAACGTGAGGTGCAAAAGATGGGCGCCAAGCCTATATATTGAGCGGTTAAGGAACTCGAGGGGCGTGCTAAGGTGCTGGCAAATCTAGCATTTCATATACGGACAAATACGCCGAAGTTATCACGCGTATTTTGGCTCTGCACCGCGTTGGGTTACGGCGTGGGGATCTTAGCTATAATTTCGATTTTTTTAGCTGACCTAAGGAAAGTCTGATCAACGGCTTCGGCTGCGCCGACATTGCCGCTTGAGGGCACTATGAGGCCAGACAGGTACCGTTTCCAGTGATTTTCGCGCTGTT
>Ga0209652_1002813_pt1 | contig 13178 bp, 16 predicted proteins | sample SaaInl74LU_5_DNA_FD_184641 | JGI IMG/M metagenome (GOLD analysis project Ga0209652, IMG submission 184641) | Marine microbial communities from expanding oxygen minimum zones in the Saanich Inlet - ESP_74LU_5_DNA (SPAdes) (version 2) | ecosystem: Environmental > Aquatic > Marine > Intertidal zone...
TTTCATTTTATTCTCTTTTTGACTCGACTGAGCTGATGCATTCGTTCCTCAAAAATCGTTATTTCAACAACCATGAAGCGCTTTGAATAGTTGCTAAAACACATCTCTCCACACTACCCAACGCTCTTCATTCTCTTGTTCCCAACGAATGAAGAGCCTCACAATCATTTCAATCGAAATCAATTAAAAAATCATGCCTCGCGTCACCCGCAACTCCGCCCGTCTTGCCAACGCAAATAATAACGGCTCCACGACAACCGAGCTAACGGCCCCCTCCTCCACCTCGGTACGAACAACCCGCTCTCAAGCAACCACCGACAACAACGACAATGAAGAAGAAGAGGACGCAGCACCGATCGTCATTCGTCGTTCCACTCGTCGAGCGGCAATAGATGCGAAAGCAAGAATTGCCGAAGAGACAAAAGCTCGAATTGAACGAAAGAGGAGGAGTCGTCGTAATGTCGACAACAACACGGAAGATGGTGTGGCGCAACAACAACAGCGTTCGCCTCTGGCAAACTCGCTAGATCTCAAACCAGCGGCACTTCCCAATGGTGCCAAAAAACTTGCAGCGCAATCATTCAAGTCCGAAGAGAACGCCGATGATTTATCCCAATTGGAAGAGTTTACATGTGCCATTTGCTTGGATAAGCCTGATACACTTGTGGATCTCGCCACGATTTCAGGGTGCACTCATAAATTTTGTTTTGATTGTATTGACAAGGTGAGTTTTTTTAATTGTTGTTGTTGATTATTATTGCGATACTGCTTGAGTGCAAAGTCCTGCAAGGCTAATGATTCTTTCCTCTCTTTTTGTTATCTAATCTACAACGTTTGTAGTGGGCGGAGACTGAGAACAAATGCCCCTGCTGTAAGCAACGTTTTAATCGTATTGACCGTGTCAAAAATTTACCACCGCCGGCAACTCCACCAACAACTTCTTCGAGGAGGGGAAAGAGAAAGAGAAGTGATAACACGAATAATTCTGGATCGAATACGAGGAGGAGGACTGGTGAAGCTGCTGGGGGTGCAGCATCAGCTGCTTCTGCGGCTGCAGTGGCATCTGCACCCAGAGTCAATTCACGCACAGTTGAAGATAGAAACCAACAACACATGCCTGCGGGGTTGAGTTTTGCCTTGTTGGAGTCAATTTTCAATTCAGCATTCATGGGACCAGGAGGATTGGGTAGCATGACAGCTGGAGGGGAAAGAGGACGTACTACCTTTCGATTCCCAGTGCCTCCCTCTATGGCTGGGGATGGTGATTTGGATGACATGGCTGGAATGTTGCGAATGATTTTGCAGGATGCGACTATTGGTGGTCCTTCTGCCCGTTTTACTGTTCAGGTTAGGAGAACTACTGGTCCAGCTAATGCAGCTGGTGGTGCTGGTGGAGCGGGGGCTGCTGCAAGTGCTGCTGCACCTCCTGCGGCGGCAAGGGCAAGTGGTGGTGCAGCATCCAGAGCAAGCAGTGGTGGAGCGAGGGCTAGTGCTGCTGCTGCATCAAGGAGCAGCAGCAGTCCGCGTAGTAGTCGTGGCTCATCGCGTGGTTCTTCCAACGGTGAAAGTAGGGCAAGTCGTCAACAACGATCGACTCTTTTCAGTTATTTTGGCAACTCACCATCTTCAAGGAGGTCTCGTAGTAGTGCTAGTGGTGCGGCCCGTTCATCGAGTGCGGCTCGTCCAGCGTCTAGACGTGACTCGGGTGTGATTGACTTGGCTGGCTCTGACTCTGAATGAGTTCGGTGTTAAAATGCACAATGTTGCTTGTTGTAAACTTTTAGAAAGGAGAGAAGAATGTTACTCCTTTGTACAAATGTATGGTTCATCTCTTGTATAGCCAGTGTTTCGTACGTACCATAATTAAGATGAGTGTTACTAACTTCTTTGTTACACATTCTTCTACTCTTGGTTCTTTACTGTACTTGTATTCAAACACTCTTCAGTCGAATGCATTTCGACGTTTGACTCCTGCATTAGCACTATTGCCAGTCCCCAATAAAGGTTCTCGTAGTGGTTGTTCATTCATGTTGAGATCGTCCTCATCGTGTTCGTCAATACCACAGCAAGGATCTCCTCCTCCCCAGGTACCATCATGGGCATGCGTATTCATTGCCACTCCTTGGTCATGCACAGCAGCACCTGCACCACCTCCTTCACCAAGCCCAGCGCCACCGATGCCTCCACCGACACCAACTGCACCACCCATAACTCCTCCGCCATCACCTCTTACATCCATATCAACAAACCAATATCGACCAAACACCATACCAAAAACGGCAGAAAACATGAACTCAAGAGCATACGTCATGACTGCAAGCATCAAAAGATACCCAAGCCATGCTCTAAATGCATGTAGACTTGCTGCACCAATATCATATATTCGTATCCACTTCGGATTACCTTGCTTGTCTAATCCAGAAACTTGCTTGTCACAAACATTCCGTATGCAAGAAGGAATGATTTTCCATATCCTTCGAATAGGCCTTGGACAATCCTCATCTACAATCATCGGTACTACTTCTTCTTCTCCTCCACCGTTCTCAGAAACAACACTTAGTTCACTAACCTCACGCTGGAACATCCTACTCCGTCCATATTCTAATTCCCGCCCTTGCATATTTGGCAGTTGACGTTGTTCCCATTGTCGTATACGTTTGAGTCGTTGTTTTTGTCGATGTGACCGTCCTTTGCGTAAGCATCGCACTCTCCATACGCCACATGCTTCTACTAACATACCCATCATTGTTACGCAGAGCATTGCAAGTATGAATTTTGATGGTGTGTGCAGTGTCCACTGTAATATGTGTAGAGAGAAGTGACGATGAGTTGGTATTGTTGTTAGCAGGTTTAAGTAAATCGTTGCAAAGCTATATCGATTGAATCATACAAGAAGATCTTACCGAACGATGCAAAAAGTTGAGACACGGTGGAGGATTTTGTGAATTGTGAAACAGTGCAGATTGAAAACCATCCATATACATCACTGTCCCTTGACTCATCATGGGCATGCTATGAGACGATTGATCGTGATGATGCATCGAGCTGTGATCATCGTGATTCATGCTGCTGCTTTGGTTGTGATCATCGATAGTAGTATCATTACTCGTCATGTTACCTGTAGTAACATTACGATGTGTATTATTAGCAGATGCACCAATTATTTTGTTCTCTTCAGATGATTTTTCAGTGGGATTTACGACATGCATATTGATGGCATGAAAATTTGCAGTCATCATCATACCTCCCAATGTGCAGAAAGAAGATCCTTCTGATGAAGACTTCATCATTTTGCTCCTTCTTTGATGCAAAATCTACGCAGGTGGGCTTAGATTGGTTCAGGCCAAGAGCAAATTTTCTTCAGCTGCTGTTGTTGTTATTTACTAGAGCGAAATTGCTGGTTAGCAGGGTTATTCGATCGCAAGACTCTCTCTCTTGTTAACAGATGATGCCCAAGCGTATGTACTTACTTACAATCAAAGAGCTGCAAACTTTTGAAGAGCCGAGATGCAGGCTCTTCGGGGTTCGCACGTACGGAGACCCGTTACTAAGTAAGTCACGCACTGAGAACCGTTGCGACATCAGGTTCGAGAGGATGCGAGGATCAATTAGATCATTATTTTGCGAACTGTGAATTGGAAATTGGAACCAATAAGATTCGGAACTTCATTCCATTCATCCCCCTCATCAAAGCACAGCATGTATCATCTCCAATAGAAGTGGAGGAAGAAACTGACATACTTAAAGACTGCTTAGTAGAATAGAGGGACTCCCCTGACGTTGCATTGGCAGTCATCATCCTTGGGTTTAACTTTCTCCTGGCAATGTCTCCTTATCCCGAGGATAGGAGCTCATGCATTGCTATTGACTGCACACGGGAGTGGGGAGTGTGTGGGGGGGGAGATCTGACTGCTATTCGTGTCAAAATATGAAAGTTTAGCCTACCCTTATCAAACTATAAAAGTTCATCATGTTGGAAGAAACTACCCTAGAATTCACAAGAGTCTTTTGGGTTTGAGGCCACGGAAATACACGAAGGAGACAGGCACGGCGATGGCCATCACGTCATGCACCTTCGTCATCCATTCTGTCTGCTGGGGGGGGGCTTCCTATCGTCCATGTCATCTTCGTCTTCTCTATCCAATATATGAGGCAACACTTGACTCCGAGATTGCACAGGAGGAAGTGGCACTTGCCCTGGAGAACTTCCTCGCCATAGTCTATCATAGACGGGTTCGGCGTCGGCAGAGACTCCGTTCAATGTATTTGGTGGTAATTTGAATTCAGCAGTAGTGGCTTCATGCGGTATGCTCTCATCGTGTAATTCAAAGTTTGAGAAGTACTCCTCCAACTCACTTTCCAGCCTTCGCCAAGCATCTTGTGACGAATAAGGAATTTCTATTGCTGATAAGGCTGCTGAGGGCCTGCTTTCAGATTGATCATTGCCATCAGCTTGTTCTTGACTTGATTTGTCGCCTCGGCAGGATATTTCTCTTCCTATGAGCGTATCTTCGAGATGCTTTTGCTTAGGAATTTCTCTACTACTGCTGAGAGTCATCTCATGGTCATGATGGGCAAGAGAAGGTTTATCTTTCAGGGCTTTTGGGACCTGCTGTGAGTCCGGAGATTTCTCTTTTGATTGGACGGTCGTTTCTGAGCCAACCTTGCCATCGTAGTTATCCTTCTCGATCTGTTTCAAGATTGAATTTTGCTGGTTGAGAATTCTCAGCTCGGATTGTTCCCTCTCTATTCTTGTAATAAGGTCATCACTGCCTTTGCCTTCTACACGGTTGCATTACAGAGAATCAATTGAGGTTGAGATTCATCATAATATATCACGAACAACAAACGCACAGCACACAGCAAGCAATTGCAAAGGCTTTGAAAGAGAAGACCAAAGTGAATTGCTCGATCTACTTTACATCAGAAAGGAATCATACCTCCCAATTCCATGCTGGGTAGGGCGCATAGCACTTACCATTTACTCCGCTAGTGTTGCTCTTTTCGCATTGATATTGAGATATGAGATGCTGCTGTTGATCTACTATCATCCGTTGCATAAAGTCGAGAGAGTCCTCACCCGCATTTGCAGAGGAATTCGTCTCGCTGCCAGAGCTGCTTTTTGAATCCACATCACTCATTTCTAATTGCATTACAAGGAAGGAGAGATATAATACGCTGTCAGTAATGCCTTGGCTGCCAGGCAGTTGCACAGCTAGAGAGAGGGTTTGTAGCCTCCTCACGAGTAAATCTTCCAGCGTGGCGAGTCTTGCTTGCTTCTGTAGTGTTCCCCGCCCGCCAACATTTTGCCGAGATTCTCTAAGCTTCGTTGAAATACGGATGAAATTGTCACAAGTAAACATGACTGTGTAGAAAGGGTTAAGAATGCAATCCAAGAAGAAGCTTAGATAACAATAACCCTAAATCTCAAGGTTTCTTCTTGCGAAAGAACAGAAGGGTGAGAAGCACGAGAGGAGTGTGATTGATGACGTAACCAGCTTACGAGGTACATATGTACATACTGAGGAGCCTGTTCTTCCTGAAGCTGCAATTTACTCCAGCGTGTTGAATGTTGTATACCAACTGATATGATGATACCCCCTCTTGGATTCGCTTGTCGATCGTCCATTTAGTTCAATGTAAAGAAATGATCATCCTGTTCCATGCAAAAGAAGACTGCAGATGAAGTCAGCAAAATACTATAATACTGCGTAATCCAGGATAGATAGAATATATATGTTATACGGTAGTTTCAAGGAGATTACACCATTATGATCATTCCAACGACTTTACTCAATACTGATTCTTCTTTGTTTTCATATTCTTGACCGCTTTCCAACCAACTGAACCCGTTCCTCTATTTTGGGCTTGTGAATACCTTGCTGATATATTGGCTCCACCTGTTATCAGTTCAGGCAGCACCACAAAGAATAACTTTTCACCAACAAAGAAGAGGGCATCCAAGACACGCAATACAAATTCTGTAGCAGGATTTTCCTCTTCTGTAACATCCTCTTCCTCCTCCATGGAGCCACTTTCTGCATACCTAAAGCTTTGCTCGTAATCCGAGTATTCATTATCTGAGACAACTTCCACTGAACTTCGTGGCATTTGATCTGAATATCCACCTTGATCCGAATAGGATTGAGATGAATTAGCATCCCAACCTGAATTTTGAGACTGAACCACTTCTACTTCAGAATAACCAGAATTTCCGACCTGTTGCTGCGACGACTGACTCCATTCTACTGTTGCGTCTACCACTTCAGCCATCACCTGTTGACCTCTTGCTTCCATCGCTTGTCTCCTCTGGGATTGAACTTCATCTGTACGAGCAGCGACTCTCTCGGCAAGAACTTGTTCCATCCGTCCCAGTTCGGTATCTATAATCTCATCCAGATTGTCACTGAGAACAAAGCCTTGCAACTCGTTTCTCAATAAAGTTGCAGCATTCTCACCTGCGGCAGAAAATGCCAGGGAAGAAATAGAATCCACCATTTCTTTCAACCGGCGAAGCTCTGTTTGGACGTACTCGATTCTTAAATCCATCCATTGCCGCTCTTCGGCCTCGTCAACTTCTCTCTGCAACTGATCTCGGAGTGTGACCATGGTCGTAATCACTTCCTTCAGCACATCATTGTCTAGGTTGATACCAGTATTTGTAGCCTGGGTTACAACCTCTTTTGTGAGCCAGGTGTTTCCTGGCTGTGAGAGGCAGGAATCAAGGGTGGCGATGAGGCGACGCTTCTCCTCGAGGAAGCTTGAAGGACTGAGTAACCCATCTTCTGCGTATTCATAGTTTGTTTCTTCCATGACTTCTTGTATAATTTCAGCTTCTTCCACCGCAGATACATCCATGATATTTTGGTTTGCGTCAGGTGTCGGTTCGCTTGACCCGCCAATCATTCTCTCATATCTGTTGCGGCTCCCACTAATCAATTTCCTGCTTTCGTCACGCCCTGATTGTAGCAGCTTTGTTGCACCTGCAGCTAGTGCTCTCCTCACCCCTTTCGTTCGATAGCCAGCATCTCTTCCCGCACCGGTTTGCATCTCTCTCCTCAATTCCCAAGTAGCATCGGTCAACGACCCGATTGTCCTCCCAAAAGATCGATCAATCCCCTCTCTCTCCCTCTTCAATACAGTCTTCTTCCTTGCCTGATAGGCTCTCTTTTGCCTTTCAGCCAATTTAGACGTACCCGCAGGAGCAAAGGAACCAAGATTACGACGAGGACTAGAAAAAGACGATGATTCCGGCAACTCATTCCCAGCCAAAATTTCAAGAATCGCACCAGTCACTGATTTAATTTCATCAGCGGGAGTGGTTAACATCTCACGTTCCGTCATGGATCGTTCCGATGGTAACGCAAACGGTGTATTTTCTGTAGCGTCCAACAATTGCTCCACATAGGTACTGTTCGATGATAATAATAACTTTTTCACTTGTCTACCTGCTGCCGGGAGTGCCCTTCCAATATCCTGGCGGATACGATCCAATCCGAATATTCCAATTGCAGCTAAAGTCTTTGTGTCACGTTCAATACGATTGGCAATGATGATACCTACAGTGTCGATCAGTTCAAATCCCTTGGCACGTACGCTGTTCCAGAACTTGTTGTCTGAGACGGACTAAAAGTGAAAGAATGAATCGTACATTTTCGTGCATGAGATGACATGTAAATCAAACAAAAGAACACTGTACACAAACATGATCAAAAACTTACACTGATAACCTTTGAGCTATACTTGCCACTCTCATCTTCTTCGCCATTGTTGAAATCAACACGAAAATCTTCCGTCCTTCGTGGACCATCCAACAATTTCTTGACTTCTTCCTCTGAATTCAAATCAAGTTTCCCATCTGCAAGGATTGATTCCAGAACTCTTGCATCTACATTACTGATTCCACCATCATCCTGAGATGATGAATATGGACCTGCTGATGATTGTTGCTGTTGTTGTTCTGGTGCTGCTTGTGGTTGTGATGATTCTTGATAGTAATTATAATCTTGCTGACTTTGATATTGTCCATTTACTGCTGTTGTCTCGCTGTATTGCTCTTCCATTTGTTGCTGCGTGTAGCCATTAGATTGTTGTACGGTATTCCACGAGGTGTTCGCTGATTCTTGCTGCTGCTGCTGCTGTTCGTCTACATTATCCATGAAGAATGAAGCAGGGCGTGATTGTCTGTCATCATCCGATCTTTGTGATGCAAACTGATGTCGTTTTTTTAGTGCTATTACCGATAATAACGAATTGAAGCGATGAGACGGTGGAGCAAACCCAAGCGTTAATCTGACATGGGATGTTATGAATAGCAATGATAATAGCGAAAGATAAGTGACTTGGGTTGCCTTCATCTTTCGTCTGCGATACTTGTAGTGAAACGAATTTGTTGTTGCAGATGCCTCCTCTGATGATGTCTGATAGTCTTTCATGATGTTACGTGTTCTTCGCCGGGCAAAGATGAATACTTTTATCGGCAGCAGGATTTGTGCATTAGAGCTTCTGCCTGCGTCTCCTATTGTACTGACCGCGGCAGCTCTTGCTATTCACATTGACACCAATGCCAACGCTAACGCCAACGCCTATAAGTACCATGAACAAGCTAAAGATCTTGATTTGAATTTTTGGTGACACTTCAACGTGGAGTCACAGTCACAACATCAGACAACACAACATCACACCATCATGGCCAACAACTAACATGAGGACAACACCAACACATGATCACTGCCGACGGGCAGTAGCCTTATCAATCGCGCTGCTTAGTCTGGTCATCTTCTCTAGTTATGCGTTCGTGCAGCCGCAACACAAACATCCCAGAACACAAACGTCATCATTGTGCATGTCATCCACCACCCACCAGATACATCAAGCAACACTTGCAAACAAAGACGACATCATTGATCGCCCAACAGCACAACAACTAGTCACTAATATACTCTGCCCACCAAACGAAGAACAATCTCGCACTAATGCCGGTACGGAAGCATTCGGTCAAGATACACACGCCAAAGTCATAACAAAAGATGATCCACGGAATGAATATACCTACGGTGAATTTCCATTTGATAGCTTCGACTTGTTGGTGGATCTCGCTGCTGGCTATTTAGATGAGACAACAACACAAGAGGAGGCGGGTGGCAAGCGAAAGAAGATGATTGACGTAGGATCTGGCTCTGGTCGGCTTACTTTTTATGCAGGCTTGACACGGAGTGATTGGGATGTAACAGGAATTGAAATAGGACACCAGCTGCATTCATTGGCAGTGGGCTCTCTTCAAAGAGGGATCAGTGAAGATTTGTTCCAGCCAATTGACGATAATAATACATCGGGAGAAGAGGCACAGATATCATTTTACAATGGCAACGTTTTACCTGGAATAGATCCTTACTTCCAAAACACACTATGTGACAATGATACCGTTCAGTCTATTTTGTCTGAAGCCAACTTGCTCTTTGCATACTCAACCGTGTTTGAGACAGACTCTTTACAATCGTTCAATCCAGAGCTAGGTGCAATGGTCCTCTCATCGAAATGGTCACAAACACTGGCATCAACGTGTCAAAATGGCGTTGTGGCCGTGACGACTGATCGAATATTGAACCCTGACCATGGATGGCAGTTGTTGGATAGAATGGATGTTGACAATCCAAGTGTTTGGGGTAGCGTTGGTTATATTTCGGTCTTGCAAAAGTAGAAAAAGCTACCGTAAGTGAGGCGAGTGTTTTTCTTGCATTCTCTATGAAAAGTCGATTTCAAGGATGAGCTGAGATGAAGTTATCTCCATTCTCCAACAGAGGACTGCCTTAGAATTGAGCTCGTAAGAAGCAGTGGCATGAGGAAGAGACCCTTTATCTGAAGATCAATTGCACTCAGGGAAGGCATAGATCTAGAACAGAAAATGCAACAGCAAAAGGCAGACAGAACAACATTGGCCTTTTCTTTGCAGTCATCTCATTAGCATTAGCTACATTTAGTGAATTTCCATAAAAGATAGGATGTTTCTCGTCGATATAAGATTTAACTGCTGCTTACCAGCACCAGAGAATAAAACTGTGACATATGTCCGTGGAATCTGCCCATGGATTCACGCCGCATAGGTGTACCTAGGCAACACTACGCTGTAACGGTCGATACCGTACAGCTCACTCACCACGTGTTAGATGGTAACACAGCTTCTACAAACTACGCTATACACAGAATAATTTTAACTACTAATGTGAACTATTTCATGTCTACACATTCACTCTCAAGAAAAGTTACCACCATTGAGATGCTTGACATTGACAGTGTGTGATGATGTAGATGTAGAGGTAAAGATGAACACATCTACATCTATCTGGAGACTCTAGCTCTACACATCAACCTGTTCATTAATCTTCTTACAGACACAGACACAGACAAATAACTTCAACTTCAACTTAGTCTTCACAACTTGTTTCCCATCATTGGATAAAGCGGAAACAGAGAGCATCTTGACCGTCTGGTCCAGAGAACCATGGCTGACCTGTTCCTGAGCCAAGATCGTCAAAGCTAGCATCAGGATCAGTACAACTATAGCCACGCTCATACCCGTTTATGAGGCAAAAGCAATCACTTCCTCCCAATTCAACTCCCGCCAAGGTCCAGCTATTCTCGGCAAAGCAGACTGAACCTTTGCACTTTGTGACACAATCAAGAACGGACGAAGCGCGGTAATAAGTAATAGCAGCGTACTCTCCAAGGCTAGACGTACAATATCCCTTTCCCACCAATTGATACCCAGTAACATTGGGAATAACGGCAGCCCAATCATATGGGTCAGGACTCAATTCCACGGCGAGGACTTCGAAAACTTGTGCCACTGTCTCCAGAATAACTTCGATATTTTCCACCCCTGCCTCTGCGAGAGCCACCGCTACATCGGAAATTGCTGCAGAAGCGCTGTCAATGGTGCTGTCCATGTTTGCTTCAGTATCAGAAGGACCTGCGATGGTAATACTGGCAATGAATGTCCATAGGCTTTGCAGATCTAATCGACGGCGGCCTGCTTCATCAGTCACTCCTTCAACTGCAACTTCAACTTCTGGCGTCGGATCAACAACCACCCAGCAAGGTGAAACCAGAGGTTGAGTGAGGTCCCTGCAAATTACTTCCTCTAAGGCAGCTTTCAACGAATTTTGGACACTTTGCACGCATTCCTCCTCCTCCTCTTCACTTCCACAGTCCAAGTTTCCCAATGCTACGGTGCCTTCATATTTTGCCCGTACAGCATCACCATCGGGCTCCTCTGCATTCGAATTCGAATCCGAATCTTCACAATCATCATCATCATCATCATCATCATCATCATTAAAAGAATCGAGCTCACGGTCCACAATGTCAGTGTTGGAGACGACTTCGTCATCTTCAAGGTCGGCGTCTTTGAGACGTCTTGCATAACTGCGTTTGCTGCATTTGCTCTTGCCGCTTTTGCTACCACTGCTCTCCTTGACTGATGCTTGAGCTTGAGCTTGATTATGCGCAACAATTCCTACAGAAGCGCTGCTTAGAAACACCGCAAATGTAGTGAATAGAAACGGATTTCCATAAGATATGATGTTTCTCCTCGCGATACATAAGTCTCAAAGCACTGTCGTTCCGTCAACGTCGATACATAAGAAGTTGTGTGCCGTGTAGAAACCGCATGATGACGTAGCGGGTATAGTGTGAGAAAGAAGCACGAAAGGAAGAAGAGAATATATGTGCAAAAAAACACAAAAACCAGCAGCCAGCACGCCGAAGAGATAGTCCAAGCCAAGGCAACACTAGAGTCAACAGCAGATATATACAAAACGATGGCGACGATGGAAGCAACCAAACCTACTGAGCAGCAAGAAGACGGAAGAAATGGCAGCCGCTGCTCCTTTGTAATAACTGGCTTCGGACCATTCGCCGGAGTGCCCAATAATCCTACGTCCACTCTTATTTCATGCCTACGCAACAACATAGCGCAGCTGCTTGAAGATGGCGTGCACATTCGGGAGACTCACATTTTAGACACCTCGGCCGAAGCAGCGAAATTTGAGATTCAAGGGATTTATTCTCGACTGTGCAGCGACAAATTAAATAAAGATGGCGATGACGAAAGTTACGATTGCTCTACAAAGGATGTATTCGTGATGCTACATTTGGGTGTGAATTATAGAGGGAAGAAAATGCAACTAGAACAATGTGCATATAATGATGCCACATTCCGTGTGCCCGATAACAATGGCTACCAACCACAACAGATGTGTATCCTAGGAAATAGTTCAACATTTGGACAATGTCTACGAACGACTCTTGATCTAAATGAGATTTGCACAGAGTTACAACAGCAAGGACAATCCGCCTGCTGTATTAGTCAAGACCCAGGAAGATTTGTTTGCAATTATACATACTGTCTGAGTCTTGATCAATGCAAATCAGTAAATGATTCTCTCGAGAAGAATATGCAGCAATCTACAAAACAGTTGGTCGGCTGTCATTCACTCTTTTTACATGTTACTCCATTTGCCGAGATACCAGAAGATAATCAGCTCGGATTCATTGTCAGTCTTTTGAAATTAATCGACAAAAGTATTTCTCAAGAGATGAAGAATGGAACATCAACAAAAACTAGGGATGATTAATCTACAGAATGCGCTATATGCAAGCACGCGTACAGACGTAGTAGTTATTCCCTTGGTCGTAGGCAGCGATAGATAATGTGTACATAACAGTAACAGCCCAAATCAGAACTCATCAGGATGCAAATGAGGCTGTAATATTGGCGCATTATTTACATCATTAGATAATGATGTAATAATGTAGGATTCTTCGTCCTACAGTAACATCCCGTCGACAACAGAAGTTGGATTATTTGAACAGTAGGAATCCACACGCGGAGCAACAAGATTTTTCAACAAGCACTGTAAAACAAATATCCTAAAAATTAAGAGAGATATGGACCAAATTGGAAAGAAAAAAAAAGAATGCCATATTCACAGCGTGAGATACAACATTGATAGAGTAGGGCTGACGGCCATCAAAAATTGGACCTCATCAGGTCACCTACAACGTTGTAGCAACGCCGATACGACCAAACAATGCTTGAGCCGTGAAAAAGATGCTTCTATACTATCATGGCCAACTATAATGGGTCACTAGAAGCAGTTGATTGTCATATTCACAGC
>Ga0209652_1002816_pt1 | contig 13170 bp, 13 predicted proteins | sample SaaInl74LU_5_DNA_FD_184641 | JGI IMG/M metagenome (GOLD analysis project Ga0209652, IMG submission 184641) | Marine microbial communities from expanding oxygen minimum zones in the Saanich Inlet - ESP_74LU_5_DNA (SPAdes) (version 2) | ecosystem: Environmental > Aquatic > Marine > Intertidal zone...
GAGGATGTGATATTTTTTTGATTTTGTTCGGACAGCGTCTTCTTATCTCACCACTTCCGACGACGCAGGTGGAAGGAGGCACCATGACGTTCATTCTTTTATTGTTTGCTGCAGCAACAGCAAAACAACAACACGAACGCAGCTTCATTATTGTTGAATTATTAGTTATTGTACATCATGACCGATGAAACTACTCTCCGCGTCCGCACTTCCTCCAAAGATGCCGCCGAGAGGGATCGTCATATTTTAGAGCAGCTGCTCATGTTGATGCTGGTTGATTCTCTATGGCGGAAGGACAAAGCAGGATCCGCCGGCGACGATGATGACGGTGCTCTGAAGGATATGGCGAAGGAAAGCATGAAAATTATAAGAAGTGATCAGTCGGTATTTTCCCAGAAGCGTTTGGCGGTCACTCAGCAGTTGTTGGATGCGCAGTTTCTTCGCTTGATGGATGAGAGAGAGGAGGGGCGATCGGCGGTGTCATATTCTAATGTTAATGCATCATCATCCGTTAGGCAGTTGATGGATGACGCAGCTGCTGAAAAGAAGATGAAGAAAAGGGCAGCGGCGGCGGCGAAGAAGAAACGGTACAAGCGGAACAAGGCCGCTGCCAAACATAAGAAGACCAAACTTATGTCGTCATGGATGGGCGGTGGAATTATGTCGCTGATTATGGTGGCCGCATTTGGCTCCATCGTGACGTTTGTTGTTCCCCTATCACTAATTCACCCAAGTGATGGATCGGGGGAGGGGGAGGCTCCCCCAGCCTTGCCACCGTCTGCATCTAAGTCTCTTAGTCAAAGGAACCTTCGATCGAATAATGATAAAGCGGAATCAGCACCGTCCGACATTATCAGTAGTCCATTGCCAGTGGTTGCGCTGCCTCCCATCTTCTCACCAAATGCTGTTCAGAATCATCGTGTGAAATCCAACGAATTGGGGGCATTGACATCGACGTGTTTTGACACACCCAATTGGAAGAATGCATATGGTGTTGGGTGTCTTGTTTATGAAGAAGAAGAATCTATCGAGCCTGGATGTCCTGGCACTGACAAGTACTCAGGAGATATGGGACATGCAACAGATCATTGCTGCTACTGTGGTGGTGGGAGTCATACTCTTCCTCCTACCAACTCTCCAACAATCTCAAACTCTCCAACAATTTCATCCGCTCCATCCAGTTCCTCCAAACCATCCAACTATCCAACAATTTCATTTGCTCCATCGATCTCCTCTAAACCATCCAGCTCTCCGACTCAGTTTTGTGTGGACACTCCCGAATGGACGGATAAAGATGGTCGTGGGTGCTGGTGGTATTGGCATGGAGACAATGCAAATCCTGAATGTCCTGACTCTGACCAGTATGCAGGAGATATGGGACCTGCATCAGATCATTGTTGCAGTTGTGGCGGAGGGAGTCATACCCGTCCTCCTACCAACGTTCCAACAATCTCAAACTCTCCAACAATTTCTTCTGCTCCATCTCGATCGAGCTCCTCGAAACCATCCAGCTCTCCAACGATTTCATCTGCTCCATCAAGCTCCTACAAACCATCCAGCTCTCCGACTCAACTTTGTGTGGACACTCCCAAATGGACGGATAAAACTGGTTATGATTGTGATGATTATAGAGAATATGTCTTTCTTTATTTTCGATGTTCTCGCGCGGACGAGGCGGACCAGTATGCAGGGGATATGGGACCTGCGACAGATCATTGTTGCTTGTGTGGAGGGGGGAGTCACAATGTAAGTCAGAAACATTCTTTGGCCTTTGGTTTGGAATTTGATTGGAATGTATTCCCTCATTTTATTTCCTTCCATTTACAATATTGTCTTGTTGTCTCTAGTGTGAAGAATTAACATCAAAATGTCAAGACTACCTTATTACCATTGGGTCCAATGAGAATACGTCGCCATCGTGCAAAGAAGCAGCGTCTTGTTCCTGTGAGGGTGCAAACCATGATGCCAAAATTGTCACTGTTGAAGGCGGATATAAGACTGTTGGGTTGTATAATGAGTGTAAATGCAATTTTTGGTCACGTCTATGCGAAAATACAGGAGTAGGAGACGCTTGTGATTATGCAGCTGAATATTGCTGCGGAGATTACCAGTATACGGAAGTCTGGGAATTTTCTTATCTGGATAGTCGGATATGTTATTGTGATTTCTTCAACTACGCTCAGAGTGAATTTGGGCACGCGCTGAAGCCAAAAACACTGACTGTGGACAAAGAGTTTTCGGATCATTGTGGTGTACTTGAAGACCAAGTTGCAGCGCTTGTGGAGTTTTCGATAGATGCCCTTCACTCTATTGAGAGGTCTGGCCTAGAGGCGATATACAATCAAACAAACGGTCAGAATTGGAATGACAATGCTGGGTGGATGAATGAGACAGATCATTGCCAGTGGTATGGAATATCTTGTGACAGCGACGGGCTTGTCACTAGTATTGATTTGAGGGACAACAATCTTGCAGGCCAATTTCCATTATATACACGCAAGGAATTCAATGATGGAGAACCCGATGCGAGAATTTCGACCAAGAATAGTGTGGCAAATCTTTACAACCTGAACACCCTCAACTTGGCAGATAACAAGCTCACTGGTACGATCGATTATGGTCCACTCTACGATCTTCATTCACTTACCAACTTTGACGTATCGGGAAATGAATTAAGCGGAGTAGTGGATGCACTTGTCACCCCATCGCTAACGCATGCCGACTTTAGCAGCAACCGCTTCACGTATATGAATCGCTTCAAAAAGTACAAGAGGTCTTTCCAATCGCTGCGCTTTTTTGACGTGAGCAACAATGCCATCAAAATAGACGCCACTAACATTTTCGACAATATCACACCCACTATTGAGCAATTCATGGTGTCAAAAAATGAAATTTACGGAAGCTTTCCAGAATCAATCAATAATCTCCCAAAGTTACGTCAACTCAACATGTCATCCAACTCCCTCTCTGGGACTCTTCCAGAGTGGTTAAATAATCTCCCAGAGTTACGTAAATTCGACGTGTCATCCAACGCTCTCTCCGGGAAGATATCTGACTTCTCAGAGTCTACTTTCATCCTCCGAGAGCTTGACATGTCCAACCAAACAAATGGCTTAACAGGCACCATTCCAGAAGATATATGGAGATTCCAATCCCTCAAGATATTGAATCTAGCTGGCAACAAGCTAGCAGGTACTATTCCACCTGCTATTGGAAACATGGCAGTGCTGGAAGTGCTCGATCTATCCAACAATCTTGTGAAAACCTCGATTCCTTCCCAGCTCGGAATGCTTGCTGGTGAGTATAATGTCTGTACATTTTGCAGCTGTACAAATGGATCAGAATATGCTAAAATTTATGTTTTCGCCAATATCTGCAGGTTCATTGAAACGCCTCGGTCTTGCAAACAATACCTTATCTGGAGTTATTCCTTCCCAGATTGGTCAGCTTCGGGGCGCTGCTGTCCTCTTGAAAGGTAATCTTAATCTTTTTCATAACAGCTCATTTGCTCCTCTGAGCCTATGTCTAGAACGCGAGGTCAAAGTTTTTGATCTAGCTAATGATACGACACTGTGTCCAATCGAACGAAATGCCTTGAGTGACTTTTATGATTCGGCCAAGGGTGCAGAGTGGACAGATGGATCACTGTGGCTAGATGAGTATGCAAGCTGCTGTAACTGGAAGGGAGTTAGCTGCGAAAATAATCAAGTGACGCAGCTGAACCTTACCAACAATGGCTTATCGGGGAGACTGAGCGATAGCATTGGACACCTCACTTTCATCGAAGTGATGGACTTGAGTGACAACGATATTAAGGTGATGACTATCTGCTCAATGTGCATCATATTACTGCCTCATTTTTCATTGCTAACTTTCCCAGTAACACAATGATTCGCTTCTCGTTCTCAACTTTACTCACAGGGATCGATTCCAACAGAGATCGGCCTGCTTTCCGAGCTTACTTATCTCCGTCTCAGTTACAATGCTTTCACTGGAGCAGCACCCGAAGGCCTGGGAGAGTTGACACAGATGAAGCTGCTTCAACTTCAAAGCAACAGAATTACTGAAGTGCCTAATATACCAGAATTGGACGAGAGTAAATACGACACATCCACATTCGTCACAGACTGTGGCGTGCCATCTGCCTTTGACGAGGCCCTCGTGTGCGAGAATTGTACAATGTGTTGTGAGTACTGTTCTAATGATATTGCTGAATTCGAATGAAATGCTTCACAATACCTCTCACCAACTTTCATCGACAACATACTATAGGTAATGCAAATGAGGATTGTTATCCCCAAGAAGACACACGAGTTGCTGAATGGGGCCTAAATTACGGCACATTTGCTGGTGTTCTCTTTGCTGGCTTCATTGTACTTTGTTGCGTGGTCGTCTTCTGTTTATATCTCTCCAGCAAGCGCAAGAATCGTGGAAAAGTTTTGACAATGTCGATGGATATGAGACTTCAAAGAGATGACAAGTATGCTTTGAGTACAATTGGCAAAAATTCGGTGTATTCCTACTTTGTAACAAACCAGGTCGTTGGTTGGCTTACAGCTGTGACAACACTTGGCTTGCAGGTGGGAATTCTCGCTGTTTTCGTCATGGCTTCGGAAGCTAACCTGCAAGATGATACAATTGACATACAATTCACCTGGAAATGTCCTCGTGACTCAGATGTGTGTGAGGACAAAGGTGATTTGACGAAGGCTGGCTGGGCAATTTTCTCTGTCTTAATGATTGCCTATCTTGCAAAAGACGTGATAAGTGGTTCCAAGTTGTTATATCACTCATCAAAATCTAGACACCCCCTTAGATCAAGGATTCGATATTTCATTGGTGGGTTGGGCTTGTGTTCGATTACACTATTCGCCTTCTACGTAAGTTGTTGCATGATGCGTTTGATTTTATCATCATTGCTCTTGCATCTGATTGATAGCAACATGTTTCTTTGTCTCTGTTTGCCCTCAGATTAGTACCGTCTACAACAAGGCAATCGCTACAAGCAATACCGAGATAATCGTGAACTCAGTAATTGTATTATTTGTAATGGAAATGGACGAATGGATCTTTTCTGCCTTGGAAGCAAGCAATAAGAAATGGACTGAGCACGCAGCTGATTCGGAATCTAGTTCTGATTCAGCAGCAGAAAAGGGAGCCGAAATAGATGAAATGCAGGAGGAAATTGCAGTTCAAAAGGAGCAGATTGCTGATCAACAAGTGGAGCTTGAAATGCTACGTTCTCAACAGGAGGAGCTCATGCTTCGGTTGGATCAGCTAGCAAGACAAAATGACGAGATTAAGATGCTCCGCGAGGCAGTGCAAAAGATGGAAACTGAGTCTCCAGCATCCGAATCCATTCCTCTAAGTCCTACCAATGGAAGCGTGACTACGCATATAGCCGAATCGGAAGATACCAGGTCGGACATTGATGCAGGAGAGGACGGTACAATGAATGAAGTGGAAGACGAGGATGAGCATCAGAAAGATGAGACTGTTCTTCAATAATCATTTTTGTACATATTTAGAGTAAAAATTTGTGTCAAAAGAGTGAAAGAGTTGCAAGTAATCTATGAAGTCTAAACTTTATATAGCACCTTAGTGCTCTACTACAATTAGACTTCGTCCACGTTGTGTGTAAGAGTCAACATGCATAGCATTATGAATAAGAACGAACAAAACTTGATTAAAAATCTACTCCACTTTGTCCCGTTGTACCGAAGTCGGTGTCGTCACTCCTCTTCTTTCTGTTCCGTGATAGGATGAGCCGCATTGACTCTGTCTTCCAATGCATCCGCCCCAGCATTTGGTTCCACCATTGTTTGCACACCAACCTACAAGAAAAAGAGGCGAAAACGAGTCAGATGTAATGTCACGTAACACATAATTCCTGAAAACAAAGAACACGAATACTCACATAGTTGACAATGCAATCATCCGCGTCTCTCAAGGCACCAACAAACAGCTGATTCCAAAAAGGAGATCCATCTGCCTTATAATTCAACAAACATGCAGTAGCATCTGATCCACTCTTGATTGCAGTACGAATCACATCCACAGCCTTTGGATCAGTTCCTTCACCCTGTAAGAATCGACAATTCCTTCCAAGGACTTCCTCACGAGTGTATCCAGTCAATTCGTAAAAGCCAGGACTAGCAAAGACAATGGGATTGTCAGGAAGACGCGGATCAGATAAAACAAAATTTTGCTGACCCGATGTAAGACTTTCAATGAGTGAAAAGTCTGACTTGAGCAGTGCAACTTCCTTCCCTTTCTCATCTTCTGCTGCCTTTGGGGGTACAGCACCACCCAGCGCACCACCACCCCTACCCTCTGCTCCAAACAAGACACTCTTCGAACAACACTCGTCAATAATCTTCATCGCATCTAGAGGAATATGTTTCTGAACCAACATTCGCAACGTGGAATTCTCATCTTGCAATCCCCGCACTTGGGTTTGTAATGACTCCAACATGAACTTTTTTCTCACTCGAGAACGTTTCGCATGCTCTCGATTCCTTTGCCGACGTTCCGCAGACATTTGTTCCTCGATTGATTTTTTGTCCACGCCAATACCAGGCATTGCAACGCCAAGATTCGTCCGAAGTTGCATGTTGGGAAGTATTCCACCGCCAGAAGCACTGGTAGCAACAGCGCCACCACCAACACCTGAAGTGAGTTGATGGTAAGACTGGCCAATTACAGCACCGTTTTGGTGCGTTCTAGCCGCAACACCAGTTTGTGCGTTGTTGGACATGATGTTGCCCACAGTAGTACCAAAGTTGATACCAGTCCCAACCGGTAATTTGATGTTTGAATTCATGTTTGTTGACAGCATCGTGGCTTGTTGCTGCAAAGCCTGTTGCATCGCTTGCTGCTGCTGTTGTTGTTGCACTGCTTGTTGTCGTTGCTGCTGTTGCTGGACCTGCTGCTGGACAGTATTTGGCATTGTAAATCCAAGACGATTGGACAACGCCCCAACACCGGAAGGAACACTGTAGGTTTGCTGTGGTTGTTGTTGCTGCTGCTGCTGAACTACCTGTTGCTGCTGTGATTGTTGTTGCTGTTGTTGCATCGTTGCTCCACTGCCAACACCTCCTGGCAAGAGTAGATTCTCATCATGGCGCGTACGCTTAGCCGATGGCTCTTCACTACCTCCAGCAGTAGTACCGTTTGCAGCAGTATTCATGGAAGGAAGATTTCCTAAATGCCAAGCAGTTTGAATTCCCTGTCCAGTAGGAAGATTGAGCTGCTGTTGTTGCACTGCTTGTTGTTGTTGTTGTTGCTGCGCGACAACCTGCTGCACATGCTGCTGGGCTGCAAATGCATTTGACATTTGATCAGCATTGAAGTCTTCGAAGTAGTCTGCAAAGATATCATGAAAGTCAAATTCATCACCATTTTGCTGTTGGATGAACGAGATGAGATGAATTTAATATCACATGATGTGAAGAAACAAATTAGCTGTAAGTTCAAATTTGAGGTAAACGACTGACAACATTCCGACATAACGACAGTCTTCTTATGTTTACAAACTGATGAGGCGTTGCAGCTAAGCATATGCAAGGAATCAACTCACCTGCTGCTGATTTGCAGAAGCAAACATTGGCATCTTCATCCCCATGTTGTTATTCATCTTGCCCAACTATCGAAATGAAAAGTATGCCAAATGAGGTTGAAGTCAAATGATCAGTACCTCACAACGACCCAACAGCAAGATAGCGTGAAGTGATCCACCTTGTACTTCCTTGACACTACTGAGGGCCTCTCTACTTATAGAGGGACAACGCTAAATAAAATCCCAGCAGCTAACGCTAAGCTAACGCCCGATGTCACAAGCAATCCACAATGGCATGCCGAAGCATCACGCACGGCCAATAGCTTCTTGTCTTCACGTTGAATCAAATCGTTGTACGTGGGGATGATGTCTCCTAACAAAGGCCGACGTGGTGAGATTTGGTACCATACCATGTTCAACTTGGGAGAACAGCGATCGGCGAGGCCGCCGAAGAAGCGGCGAGGATGGGTGTCTCACTGAAGCCCGCCACAAACTAAAAAAAACTTTTTGCGGTTGATATTGATACCCATGGTGCACGCTGATCGACTGTGATGAGACCATGATGTGAAAGCTCTTGAACAACCATACTACTCAGTTAGATTGCGTTAGTGCTGCCTCTCCAAACCACCACAATGTTAGACGCCACAGATCTAACCACAACAGAAGTCAGAACGCAATATGTCCAACCTCTTATCGAGATCATACTCGCAAAAACAAATCTAACTGCGGCCACATTAGGCATCCAATATTCAAAATCGTCAACTACTGCTGAGGCGGCACCTACGTCGTCAGAGAAAGATAGTGACGAGGGAGTCATCGGTACATTGTATCAGGAAATTGAATTATATGAATTCGATGAGATCCATTCTTCCACTTGTGACAATAACAAAAGCTACGCTGAGGTTAGTACGGTTTCATGATGTGTACACAAGTATCTTTTGCATACCTCACAATCTAACAGATATCAATACATAAATCACTCTGCAGATACTCGAGGAAGCATCAGCTCTATCTGCCTACTTGACTCGTGAAGAGCAGACACTCGTTGCTACAGTTGCGTCATCTGCTTTGGTATCATTCCTCATCCCTCAGTGTGATTATCTCAATTTTCTTCACTCCTACTTTACATCAGCGTCTGGAACAGCTTCCAGTGAGACAATATCTCGTAATGTGTACACCTTGGAAGAGCGGCTAACAAATGCAATGATCTGGAATCAAGATAGCGCATCACAAGAAGGGAGCGTCTTCCCCTACTCGGCATCACGAATGAGGTCAAGCAACGATGATGGGTTCACAACTGCATACTTTTACAGATTTTTGGACCAAGGATTGGCTTCATATTTGTCTTGTAGTATGACATTCTGCTCAAACAAGGCAGTGATCAGAAAGCAAGCTTGCAACGATGTAATACAATTGATTTCAATGGCAATTTGCCCTGTGACTCCACAAAGCAACGTCAAGCCAAAGTCAGTAGCGTCTGTCAAAGAAAGTTCATTGCTGCCGTTTTCATTTCAACTGTCTCACGTGGATAGATTACACTTACTGCGAGTATGCAAAGAATTGGCCATGACTTCCGATGCCACCACTAACAATCAAGCAGCACTGGCACAACTCCGCGAGTCTCTATTTGGGTTTGCTTCCTACGTTGCACATTCGGACAAGGAAGCTGCTGCCGCGTATGAAGCACTCGTTAACACATCACTCATCGAGAATGACGAGTCTTGTATTCAATTTGAGTTTCAACGTTTGCTACAAACGTTGGTGGAATCCAAGTCTCCCTGTATCATCAATTCTACATGCTTGTGCATACAGGAAATGATATTGAAATACAAAGGAAACAAAAACAAGCTGCATCGCTTCGCCCTTCGGCTGCTTGCAAAAAAATTGGATGCAGAGATTAATTCAGTAAAGGATACCGGGAATAATTTGAGCCACACGTCTACCACTGACGCAGAAAATGTTGCTAAACGCCAAAAGCGATCTCCTGACAACTGCAAGCCCTTTCGTCTTATCGCTATAATGAAGGCGGCTGGAGTATTGTTTTCAACTGGCGGTGGCTTGCAAAATGCATCAGAAGGAGACGTGGTTCTCGAAGCAGAAGCGGCAACAAAGCAAATGATCCAAAACGCGACAGTCTTACTACAGTGTTCAGCAGATGACCAGCTTGCCATTGTCCAATCTGCGTCGGAATGCTTAGCTCTTGTGCTATCAAACGAGACATCATACCTCATCGAGAAGTCCAATGTCAAACATATCTTTACTCATGTGAGACAATCTCTTTTATCTGCGAGCAACGACAAAGCAAGTAGCGCTCTCATTGATGCATTGAAGCCATTGATTGTTATCTGTTCAAGACAATCTCGGACATGTGCAGTTAGCTTTTTATCATTTGCCATCAAGACCTATTCTGCACGAGAAAGAGTGCTTTGGAAGCTGGCTACCTATGTTTCAATTGGCAATCCATTAGCTGTTTCAACACGACTATCTAACTTGGGCGAAAGCAGTAGCGATGAAGATATTGCAACTTGCAAAATAAGAACAATCCTGTCTTCTACATGTGGAAAAGCTGTTGATGCATCACCTTCAGACCCATTACAACGTTGTCTTTCACTTACAGAAAGTATAAGCGATATGTGGGTCCTCTTCAAGCTTGTTCGTGTTGCTTTTCAGACGAGTAACTACTCGTTTGCACGTGCCATTTTAGAGAAACGCCTTGTTCGTGGGTGCTCGAGGCAGCAGAGTTTCATGTATTTCAACGCTCTGTCCAAGCTAGCACACGGAGAAGAAGTCCTTGCAGTGAAAGGTGCAAAGGGTATAGCGGAGTCACTGGAACTACTGAGTTCTTGCAACTCGTTGCTGACTTCACTAGCTGCCCTCGAGCAAAATGATAAGTTCGGTTTTCAGCTTGAGTTCATACGTCTCAGATTAGACACTCTGAATCTGATTGCCATCACTAGATCATTATACGCGGAGATATTAATGACGGAAGGCACATTATCCGGCAAAAACAACAGGTCCACACTCTTTCGGAAAAATATTGGCAAAAGCTTTGGTCTCCTAGTATCGCGTTTGAAAAAGATGTATCGTCTCTGGGGCCTTCATCGATGTCAACAGACAAGATCAACATTGCGTACTCTTCAAGCGATGTGCCAATTGCTGAGCGAGTTCACAAAATGTGGAACTAAAGAAGCGAAGAATTCCAGCGTAGCATCAACACCAACTTCTACTTCAGCACCAACCCAATCAATGAACATGACATTATCAAAGCTTCGCACTGATGTACTGGAGCAAATGCCAAAATTAAAACAAAAAGATGATTCCGTATCTCACGCTTCTGGGCTCTTGTTAGTGCTTGATGCAATTTTGAAGTGTCCGTGTCCATTTCCTAGTGGTTTCTTCCAAATGAAACCAATCCCTCGGGCCATTGTCAATATCTCTGCCGATCCCAATATATTGCCGAAGACTATCTCTCAGAATGATGATCACGATGTAACTGTAGATGCCAAGAGCGGAGCAGAAGTTATCGATGCCTTCCCTGGTCTTGTAACGAAAGTGATCTTGAGTGGGGTGCTTCCAGAGAAGTTTATTCAAACTGCAGATGTGGCCTTTTCTGAAATAATCGCCTGGACGACTCTTCAATACGAAGGGCAGTTGTATGAAGAAGACGATGCCGTTGACAGTGACGAAGGTGGTAGTAACGGATTGACTTTGAGAGATGGCCCAGATGGTGGTGAAACGGCAGGATGTACATTGTTTCCAGCTGGCAAGTTCATTATGCCTGTAACTTTTGAGCCTTTGCTACAAGAAGGGTACTACAAAGTCATTATCGAGCTAGGATGTCGCGATGTACGCGGTGGCGAGTGGAAAGTACCAACCTCATCCCCATTGGAAGTCATCTTTCGCGTTGACGATGAAGGATCTATATGAATTATTATATATAGCAAATCTGATCCATATTTTTGCGCTCACGATCTTTTCTGTAACTCTCGGACTACTTCTTCTGCTGCACACTTCATAGCTTCTTCTTTTGACATGCTTTTGTCTCCGCTCCCCTTCCATTTCGATATGGTTGCATCCAATACTTTTCGTTTCCATTGCTCAAACTCGACATTCTTCTCTGAACGACGCCTCGACTTCCCACTGTTAATATCATTTTCCACAATGACTGACCGACCACCAAATCTTTGACCAGCAACTGCGTCTTTCCTAGCACCGTTCCTTTGCTTCTTTGCGGACTTCTTTTGATTGGTAGTATCATCCAATGATATTACAATATCCTGTGCATATTCTTTGACGTAGGCAAGAACGGTCTTGAAAGTACGTTCTGAAAGACATGCAGCCATTACCACATCCATTTCATTCATTGGCCTATCATCATCGGTGTCATCCTCGTCATCTTGATCAACATCATCATCTTGGTCGCCATAATTGTTGTTCTTGGGATCATCCTCTTTTCTTCCCCCACCATCACTGTTCTTCTTTTTCACCTCTTTTATCTTCTGATTCTTCAATGATATTTTTGCACTAGCTTTCTTTTTCAATACATCATTGTAATTGGCACCTTCACTCTCCTTCACAGCAAGGTAGAAACATGCTCCCTCGTAACAATCTAAACATCTGGCCATGTCCTGTCGTAGCGAATCTTGTTCACGTCGTCGACTACTACTGCTACTTTTGCTCTTCTTGTTTCTAACATTGTTTGCAAGTGCATCAAAAATCTTTGTTGCATACTTGAATACAAACTCTGCATCAGGGATGAGTGGGCCGAGATTAATGCACAAATCTCTGATTAGCCCAGATGGCGATACATTTTCCATAGCAGCAGCAGATTTTGTTGATATAGCTGTACCATCAACATTGCGTTTCCTAAGACTCCTTGCGTTCTGTTTATTCGAACTGCTGCTACCGTTCCCACCATCACTAGTAATCTTGGTATCTATCGCTGTTCCTCTCAAATACGACCCCAATAACATTTGCATTTGTTCCAAATCCTTCTTTCGATTCTTACCAAGCCGAAGTATGTCCATCAATACTGGTATCGGTATACCTGATTGAAAATACAATTTGCTAGTGGCAGGATTACTGTCATTTCGGATGTTTCGGACCAAGTAGTCAATAACCAATGCAGCCCGGATAGTTGGATTCTCCTTGTTGCCTAGATTGACCCCCTTCACTTTTAGTGTGCGCAATGCCTCATTAGAATGCGAAATTAAATTTGCTTGTCTCTTTTTGACGTTATCATTGCCATCAATTCTACTGCTATGATTGTAAGCACCAAATATTTTGGTGTGAAGTTTGGGTTCGATCGATTTGAGTTTGGAGAGGATGTGTTCAATGTTAGCGGTGTTCATTTTTGTGGTTACGTTGCACGAAAATCACTCGGCTACACAACCCTGTCTGCCTGCCCACTGCCTAAATGCTGCTTAGAGATGCTGCTGCTGGTTCTAATTACGCTGAATAACGAGATGAATATGAAACGTATTGACATGTTTGCTAATAGCCTCAAGCACCGTAAGTACTTAGATGTGGAGTGATTCTCTAGTTTATTTTTCTACGCGAGTAACCTTGGTTACGGGGTAAGATTATCTGGGCTACGTGCGTACGTGGTTGTG
>Ga0209652_1002817_pt1 | contig 13163 bp, 12 predicted proteins | sample SaaInl74LU_5_DNA_FD_184641 | JGI IMG/M metagenome (GOLD analysis project Ga0209652, IMG submission 184641) | Marine microbial communities from expanding oxygen minimum zones in the Saanich Inlet - ESP_74LU_5_DNA (SPAdes) (version 2) | ecosystem: Environmental > Aquatic > Marine > Intertidal zone...
CAGATAGCGCTACTTTATGAGCAATGCCATATTGATATGTCGAAAGATTCGGATCTCAAACAAACCACTACTTAGTGGTCCCTCGAGACACTTTTAATTTGAACGTATTACCCCACCTCCCATACCCCCCCCAACACACACAACATCAACAGCACCCACCAGACCGCAGACCGCATGGCTATTGTACGCCAACATTATTTAGAAGTATTGTACTAAGCATCGATAATTATCGCCGTGAACAATCAATTATCAATTGGGAGTACTAATTCACCATGTTCACTTCCTTACTACGCAGCACTTCAAGTCTGATTTCCAGAGGCACATCATGGAACATATCAATGTTCAAAACACACACATCATCATTATTAACAAACATCACCGAGCGAGGCCTAGCCGGCAAAGCCCTCTTACGAACAAATAAAAGTGCCGCAAAACGTTTCAGAGTCCGGGGAAATGCTCGTATTAAACGAAACAAGGCGGGGAGGAGTCACAACACTGGGCATAAGGGGCGAAAGCGAATTAATAACCTTGCGGCTTCGGCACCGATTAATGGGAAGAAGATTGAGGATAGAATGAGACGGCTTATTAGGGCGTGATTGCAGTAATTTATCTGTGCTAGAGCCAGTTAGAGGGAGTAGGGCTTGCATTCATGGGGGGTTCATACTTCTGCTTAGAATGAGACATGATGTGATGAAAAGAAACAAAACAATCCGCAAATGATTATTGTCTGATGTACAATTGTTAGTTTTACATAGTAACTCTAAGTTACAAAGATTGTACACAGGCTCATTGGATCAATGCGATCACCAAATAATGTACCTCAATATTATGCATTGTCATGAATTTAAATGTCTGAAAATTCGATAGTGCTGTGCTGTCCAAGAACCCATCACTCAAGCAGCGCCACTCGTCCCTGCTGCTGCTGCCGCTCCAGCAACTGGTGGTGCCGCCGCTGCTGCACCTCCAGCCCCATCAGTAGCAGTTGCTGCCGCCTTTGCAGCAGCAGCAGCACTAGCATTCCTCACAGCCTCCAACACCTTCTCATCCACATTATCCTCAAAATCCCTCGTCAGCGCACTATAATCACTCTCCCTCCCATTAAACTTGACACAATTATGACAAATCAATCCAACACAACGATGAAATCCTGCATAGGATTTAATCATTCGACAGACAATCATCTTTCGTATGAGCGACAAATCAATTGGAAACAAGATTCGTTCTTGATATCCGGGTGCTTCGAGTGGGTTGACTGGTTTTCGGAATACTGCCGAGGTGCGATGACTGGAGATACGTTTCCATAGTGCTAATAGGGTGGTTGTTTCGGCGTGTTCTTGGTGGTATATGTCATTTTGATCTAGTGTCAATAATGCTTGTTGCTTTTCAAAGGAGAGTCGGAGTTGTTTTGCCTTTTTTTCTGCTTCCAATTCCTCCTTTTTGGATTTAGGTACTGTTGTTCCAGCAGCAGCAGCTGATGCAGCCGCAGCGGCAGAAGTGGTCGCTGGAAGTTTCAACGGGATACGTAATCGTCCCAACAATGCTGATACGGTAAAGTAACGGTCCGGTGGTGAAAAATCTGTTCCGAGAATTTGTTGTACATCTTCGAGATAGTTAATGGCACCCCCTCCTGGTTGGTAGGGTGTTGGAAGGAGTGGTATGGCAATGGATGGCTCTACTAATTGCTCCGGACTGCTTTTATTGTTACTCGCCGTATCATTATCATTGCCGTCATCATTCAATTTGCGCTTCTTACAGTGATCAATCCCAATCTCCCGTTCCAGCAACTCAATCTCCTTCTCAAGCGCATCTTCACACGCTCGTGCTTCTCGAATGATTACATCGAGTTCTGTTTTGGGGAGGGCTTCGGTGAGACGGTAGAGTGTTGGGGGGAGGACTGTTTTGATGGCCTCCTCCGAGATGGTGGTGGTGGTGGGTTGGGTTGATGACATGGTTGTTTCATTATTTTTTGTCGCGAGGTGATATAATGCGGGTGTCGAATTTTGTTCGTTTGGGTTGCACCTGACGCCAACCTGATGCCCACCTGACGCCCACCTGACGCCAACGCCCACCTCCCGTAACTTTTTGTTCGTTTGGGTTGACTTTCACGAGAAAAAGGGCCCTCCGATTTCGATAGCTTGCATCTTGCTAGCTTGCCTTCGCCTTCGCCATTACATTCACAGCAGATAATATTTAACAACCATGAGCGGAGCGGCAGCACCCCGAGGCAGAGGAGCCGGAATCAACAAACCAGCATGGTTAGTCGCACAAGAACGAGAAGCTGCTCTTGGCAGTGCTCCTCTATCAGGTGACGTAGTGGGAACTGTTGCACCGGTAACATCATCATCATCGGATGGTGTTGTGAAAAAAGAAGAGGGGGATAATAATGCTATGGAAGAACGTGATCAATTTGGACGTGTTGGAAGAGGTGGTGGCAGCAGTAGCAATGGTGGTGGTGCTGCAAGAGAGTATGATGATCGTCCACGAGGAGGCAGCCGTAGCAATGATCGTAGGGGGGGAAGTCACGATCGTCGCTACAACAATCATCACAATAATGATCGTCATCGCGGCGGTGGAGGAGGTCGACGTGGTGATCGACATTATCGCAGTGGAGGTGGTGGAGGACGCTCCGATCGTGGTGGTGGAAGAGGAGGAGGAGGAAGTACCAATCGAAATGGAATACACTTTCATTCCTACGAAGAGGAACGTGCCTGGCTCGAAGAACGGAGGAGGAAACGCCGTTCCAGAAAATCACTCTTTGATGTGGAGCCTTCCCCAGAACAGTTGGCGGAAGAGGAGGCACGGGCGACTATGGAACGGGATCATATTATGATGACTGGGGCTGGGGGGATGGGTATTGGTGCCACTTCTGCGGGAGGGGGAGTAGGAGGAATGAGGTCGGAAGGATCCAGAGGAGGAGGACTTCAACCACAGCAAACTCGTCATGCAAGGAGACTTTACATTGGGAATATTCCGGATATTCATGAGAATGATGTGCACAATTTCTTTAGGGATGCGATTCGATCTGCGATTATTATGGATCCCAGTAATCCCAATCCGAGTCATCAGAAACAGTATATTGAAAATGATCCGATTATTTCTGTGTACATTAATCGAGAGAGGAGGTGTAAGTGCCTACAATACATTGCCATTTGTTGAAGTGCTCAACCCGTACTTACTTACTTTCTTTACAAATTCTGATGCTCATCACTTTCCCTTCTCCCTATTATATCTGCACGTTACAGTCGCATTTTTGGAATTCAAAACAATGGAAATTACCACATCCTGTCTTGATCTCGATGGCATTAATGTCATGGGACACGGTAAAGTAACAATCAAGCGTCCAAATGACTACAACCCAGCCTGGGCTCCTCCAGTGAATCCATCGACATTGCCAAGGTTGGACACTGCCAAACTTGGCATCGTGAGTTCGACTGTCCCCGATGGACCGAATAAGATTTTCATTGGTGGTCTTCCGTATCATTTGACGGAATCACAAGTGCTCGAATTGCTTGGGGCATTTGGAACTGTGAAAGCATTTCATCTTGTAAAGGCTGATGCGACAGCATTGACTTCAAAGGGGTACTGTTTTGTGGAGTATGCCGATCCCAACCTCACACAGGTGGCGTGTATGGGTTTGAATGGTATGGATATGGGAGGAGGGAAGCAACTCAGTTGTCGTATGGCAGTCCAGGGTCACTCGACAGATAATTCTGGATTGGCAGCCGTGCAGACGGGAGGGGGAGCATTTGCTGCCCCTGTTGCTGCTCCTCCCGCTGCTGCTACAGTGGTCGATGGGGTTGATGTGGATGCATTGTTGAATGCAGCGCTGGGGGGTGGAGCAGCAGCTGCTCCAATAATGCCAGCTGCAATTCCAGCGGCTGCTCCCATGATGCAGATGAATCCCATGCAACCGCAACAAGCTGCCGTGGATCCAATGGCAGTGGCAAACATGTTGGATGCTGCGTTAGGAGGCGCGTCTGCAGGCGTTGGGGGTCCAATGGCTGGTCTCCCTCCTCCTCAGCCTGTCTCTGCTACTCCGCAGGCCACTCGTGTGCTTGTCTTACTCAACATGGTCTTGGACGAAGATCTTACGAATGATGAAGACTTTGGAATGCTCGAGGAAGAAGTGCGTGAAGAGGTTGGAAAGTATGGCAAATTGCTTTCAATGAAGATTCCTAGACCACAGGTATGTACTTCTCTTGTTCCTTCTTGTTGTTTTTTCCTTTCTTCTAGCCAAAATTCATTCTAATATGTACCTTTCACGGTTCGTTTCAACGCAGGATGGATGTGCACCAAGTGCTGTGAAGAAGATTTTCTTGGAGTATGCCACGCCCAGCGATGCTATGAATGCCGAGAAGGAACTAAAGGGGAGAGCATTTGGACCCAATGTTGTCGATGCTTCGTATTTCAGTGAAGAAAGTTATGCAAGGAACGCCCTCAGTTAGGATAGGGGCCAAGCGGTTGATGTTTGTACCTTCAGCATTATGTTTGATATCTGTTTTGTGATACATGACTTGCTTTCGACTCTAGCTCGCGCGTCTACAGCACAGGAAAAGAAGCAACAGGAGTGGGTTTCTGTCGAGGGATTTAAGCCTTATGGTGCCAAAAATTGTTAACTTCCTCTTGTTCTCTCTACTCTTTCTCGCGCGTCTTTCAAACGAATTAATACACCGAACTCCTGGAGGGTCGTAAGATAGGACAATTACGTACAGTGATGATCATCTAAATAAATTATGCCGACCTTATGTAACAATGTATCACAGATCATCTTCATCTGTTGCTCTTTCGACCACCTTCTGCAATGCATCAACTTTTTGTTTCAACTCCGCATTTTCAGTTTCCAAATCGTTTATTCTCCTTCGAAGTCGTCCCACCTCGTTTTGAAGCGATTGTGTCCGATTATCCTCGAGTGATGACGACATAGATGACTCAGCACCACGAGTAGTCTGTCCCTGTTGTGTAAGAGGTTGTTGTTGTTGTTGTTGTTGTTGTTGTAACTGCTGTTGCAAATTTTCTTGCAACTGTTGTTGTAATTGCTGTAGTTGCAACTGTTGTTGTAACTGTTGCAGGTACGCCAGTTGCTGCGAGGCAGCACTTGGCGCATTGTTCATAGTGTTATATCCACCGCTAGCTGTTGCGCCTCCACCGAAGCCTTGAGGCATGCCTATACCTTGAATGCCAGCAAGAGCGTTTCCCAGCGAAGAAAGGAGGGATTGCTGCGGATCAATAGGAGGAGGCATAGGAGGGGGAAGTGTCGATGCAGCAGGGTTTAACATACTCAAAAGGTTCAAGATGGACGCAGTGTCCAAATTGTTGAGGTTTGCTGCAGATGACACTACTTCTTCTGGGACTCGACCCAACCCAGCTATTGGGTGTTCTTCTTCCCGTCTCTGCTTTCGCTCTCGTTCCCTTTCCTCCATTTCTCTCTCCAGTGTACGCTTCGGGGGTGGTCCTCTCCTCTTTGCTGGAGAGTAGACACACTTTATCTTTTTTACATCGACCTCATCAGCGCTACCAATCTTATTCCTCCTTACATATGATACCATGCAGGCCTCGCACGGCCTTTTGCCGTCGCATTTGGTCTTTTTAGCACGGCAACTATCACATGAGGAGCAAAGAATTTGGTCCTTTGACTTGTTTTTACCGTCACCATCGCCGTCGCCGCGTTGTATATCGGGTATGGTGGACTTGCCTTGGCTCATATTGAAGTTGAAGCTGATTCCGCTGCCATCAAAATATTCATTCAAATCAATCACCTAATTATTGTAGTCACGGCCTGTTGCGTTTCTGTTTTGTGATGAGCTCTCTAAGTAGTGGGTAAGTATTATTATTCGTATTATTATCATGGGGCATGTTGAATTGTTGAAATCAAATGAAGGAAAGAAGCACAGAGCTCTCATCTCTCAACCTGAGCCACAATTGTGCAGACTGAAAGCACTGCCAGTTCACGGCATCACATAGCGATAATTGGCGAGAATAACTTAATGCCAAGGTTAAAAACTCGCCCTAACCACTACTTTTTCACCTCTGACGCAAGGCCTGCAGAGGAACCAGAAGGCCCCCGGACAATAATCGCCAACGTGTTCGCTCCGTCTGAGGAATGCACCACGTCACTGAAGGCATCTGCCTTTTCCGAGTCCGCTCTCCAACCTCAACCTCGTTTCATTTGTCGATGCTCGACTCCAAAGACATGCCACAAGCAACGTGTTGATCATGATGTAAGACTCATGACATTATTTAACACCTAACTATGTACAACAAGACCACCAGCGCAGCTCAGGCTCATGTGAAGCAAGCTAAGCAAGATCTTCTCTAGAGAGAGAGTGAGAATATATTTCGTATTGAAGACATATTATTTACATAACCCGAACAACACAGATTATTAGGAGAACGATAGAGTCAACACAATTCTGCAGCAAACATCATATGATGGCAAAAAGTAATGATCTGACCGATAGCAAAAATATCGCCCAACCTCCAACACAACCGTCTCCCAGTAGAACATTTTATCGGAGGACACTACCCAGCAGTTTAACTTCATTTTCATCATTTGAAGGCAAAGAAATTTTTGCATCCGCAATGTCCACAGGGGGGACATCTGCCTTCTTCTCATTAATTGAACAGCTGCAAACACAACCCGAGCCAGCGTATTGTGGACTTACAACATTAGTTATAATTCTAAATGCATTAGCTGTCGATCCAAGACGATCATGGAAGGGCCCATGGAGATGGTACGAGGAAAGCATGCTCAACTGCTGTGTTGATCTTGACATCGCAAAGGAAACTGGAATTACATTTTCTACATTTGTATGCCTAGCCAAATGTCAGGGATTAGATGTTCACGCTGTTCATGGATCAGATTCTACAGTGGAGGAATTTAGACAAGTTGTCAAACAAACATGTACACATCAGAAGTTACCGTCATCTTTTCTAGTTATTTCGTATACACGCAAAGTTCTTGGACAAACGGGGACCGGGCACTTTTCACCCATAGGTGCATATGATGAAGCGTCGGATAATGTTCTCATATTAGACACTGCTCGTTTCAAATATGGCCCACATTGGGTTCCACTTGAGTTGGTATTTGAGGCATTAATTCCTGAAGATCCAGATACGGGCAAGTCTAGAGGATACGCAGTTTTGTCGTACGATGGGAAGCAGGATGAGATTTCTAACCCCGATACATGCCATCGCTGCAATTCACATTTACCGCTGTCGGTTTTATTTGGATCAAAACAGAACGATTCCCTGAGGAAGGAATTTAAAGACTTCTTGGAGAGTCTCTTGCCAAATGTCACTTTGAGCTCAGTGATATCATTTTGGACGAAAGACCGTACAAATGATAACTATGTATGGGAATTAGTGCAGCCACAACTCCAGCCTGTTGATTCTGCAGATGTTAACATGGTGGATTCGCTTCGTCGGCTTTTGAAAGGTCTCATTGCAAGAAAACAATCAGATATGCCATTAGCCCTTCTATTTACTTGGCAGGGGAGGAATGTTAATAATGGTAACAAATCGGACGTAGGCTGTCCTCCGGGGGGTTCCTGCTGCACTCCATCACCAAATAATGGTAGCGTGCGAACGCTTGAAATTAGTCCTGGAGAGGCATTGTATATAGTTTACCTTGCGTCACTTTCAAAAGAGCAACGCAGATGCATTGTTTATGAGGATGGCATTGACGTCGAGATGAGAATTGGCGTCGATGACACTGTGAGGGAGCAACTATTAGCAGAGGCAGCGTTAGTTTCATACGCAATTGAGACGTGTGATTGGGATGTATAATATCTTAGCGTTAAGAAGTTGGTTAATTTGATGTTGTCACCTAGGGAATGGTTTCTCCGATCTCGCCTTCTCCATTCCAATCCTTGCCGACCCGATTCGAACTAAATATCGGCAAACGATTCTTCATATGAACTCTATCGATCTCCCACATGACCTTGTCAGAAAGAGGTTGACTTTTTGTAAAGTAATTCACTGATTCTTTCAATTGATCAATGTTTGAATGACCTACAAGTGTGGTTGTGATGAGAGATCGTTGTCGTGTCCACCTCTGACTAAGCTCTGTCAGTGTCATTCCTGCATCCTTGGCAATCTTGGAATACTCAACAATTGCTTCCTGAGCTGCCTCTGTTCTGTACCTATACAAGGTTCGTGACCAACCAAATTCATCCATTCTTCCTCTTGGATTTTCTAGAGCCTCCATTATCTTGGCTCGCTCATTGTTGTCCAGTGCAGCGGGTTTGTTCATGTATTTGCCAGTAAGCATTCCCCCGGCCAAGGCGTTGTAGCTCATGAAGCCAACGTTTTCATTGTAAGGTGATGCAGCCTCTGCGACTCCGTTTTCCTCACTCTTACGATCGATCAAAGAAAAGTCTCCCTGTAGAGAACAGGGTGGTGTAACTCCCAGTGCTTTGGCAGTCCTGGTACATCCAGTAAGCCCGTAGGCATTGTCGTTGCACATTCCCCAACCTCGAATTTTACCTTCATCGATTAGATCTTGCATGGCAAGACACAGATCTTCAAAGCTAGTAGGTCCACCCAAACCTCTCCAATATGGATTTTTGTCAGCGTTGATATCGTATGCCAAGGACTGTCCCCAGTTCGACTGAGGGGAGTAACGTGCAGGCCAATGGAGTTGGTAAACATCAATATAATCGGTTCCCAATCTTTTCAACGATCCGGCGCAGTCAGCCTTAATGTTCTTGGGAGTTACATTCCTACCACCCGTGATCTTTGTTGCAATCACAACTTTCTTTCGACTTTCCCCGTTGCTCAATCCACGTGCCTTCATCCATTCACCAATAGCCAACTCAGAATCACCCTCTTGAGCTTTCTTCCCATCTGATGGGATGGGATACTGTTCTGCTGTATCGATCAAGTTCACCCCGTTATCAAGGATGGCATAGTCCATAAATTTGAAGATGTCATCCTTGTTTGGGGCGTTAAAGTCACTTGAAACCCATCTTTGAGTACCCAATCCTAATTCAGATACGATGATATCTGAACCACCCAAGCGACGTTGATTCATCCCATTAACCTTCTTGATAATTTCGTTGGTTGGACCCTTACCGCTGTTGTTGATCTTTGCATTACTACCAGTTGATGTGGCGGCATTAGCAACTGTATTTGAACTATTCTCTCCACCAAATATTCCTCCAAGGAAACCTCCAGCCATCATTACTTGAACCGATTGCCTTCTTCGTTCTGAATCGATTGGAGAATGTGACATCCGAAAGATGTTGCTAGAGGGAGTGGTAAAAGCGGAGGTGGTGGAGACGGAGAGCAAGATGGCCGCCGCCACCGTATTGAAGTTGATCGTTGCCATGGTTGCTAAGTCACCAGACCTGCGTCTATCAACTTTTGCACAGATATATTATTTTGAGGTAGAAGAGTTGATTAGCAGCGGAGCAAAGCCTCAATGGTCGCAAAATAGAAAATAGTGACGAGTGACGATTGTGCGTGTGCGCCGCAAAGGACACCCTCTCTTTCATTTTCAAGAGGGGCTACAATACGGGGGGCTAAATCGAGGATCGAGCTCTCTCTCTCTCTCTCTCTCTCTCTCGAGGACTAAAAATTAAGTAGTAGAGTGGTCTATCATGGAAGCTGCAACGATATTGTGTAGAAGAGAGACTGTACTTCCAATATATTTGAGTAATATATGGTATTACTGAAACTTATTGCTACTAACTACGCATAGACCTTTCAACTTCAACATTGCTTCTAACTCAAAGCTTTCTCTTTTCATCCTTGTTCATTTCACAAGGGTAACATAAATTCATTGTAATCTCACTTCCAGGGAGATACTACAACAACACCATTCGTCCATCCTCTCATTACCTTCTCCCACTCGCTCTGCATCTCGTCAAAGCCCACTCGGGAATAGATCTTGGGTCCAATCTTGCCGGTCTTGTGTAGATCATACAACTTGGCTAGATCTTGTGTGAACAAGTCCTGATTGCCATCGAAGCTTTTGAACATGTCATACTCAAAAGCCTTCTCGTTGACAACCGACTTGTAGAATGCACAGGACTTAGCCCTTGTGAGTGGCAAGTACTTCTTCTCGCAAGAAGTGATGTTCACAGTAGCTAGACGCCCCCCACCAGTCTTCATCACGTTGTAGAAGGACGGCTTGTTATCGGAGTCATCATGGTTTCCGACTGTATCAACAACCAAATCAATCTTGTTTTTCCACTGTTCACTCCACTCTTCCTTCTGGGACAAACGATACCAATGATCAGCGCCCATTTCAGTGATAGCATCCAAGTGTGAGCTATGCGACACAGTGTAGACAGTAGCTCCAGCATTCTTCGCTAGATCAACAAAAGCTAACCCAAGTGGACTGCCAGCACCAAAAATCAACACGCTCTTTCCCGAGAGAGGACTTTTCTCTTGTTCAACATCGGCCTCTTCCTTTGCGGCAGCGGATTCCAAACATTGATAGGCTGTCAGGTATGTCGATAGCAGTGCAACAACTTCATCACTGCTTGCCTCTTCAGGCACAGCAATAACGTCCTTGGCGTCAATGCACACGTACTGTGCACATCCTCCTCCAAAAGGCAAGACGGCAGCAACACGCTTGCCCAACAAGAACTTATCTGCGTTCGTCCCTACACGCACGACAAGGCCAACAATCTCATGCCCTGGTACCCATAGTTCTGCTTTTAGCTCCTTGGTGTTGTCGCGGCGGAGTCTTTCGAGGCTGTCGCGTGTAGAGATAGTGGTAGTCTCTACTTGAATCAGCACACTGTCCTCTGATAGTTCAGGAAACTTTCCGACAGTTCTAACAAATCCTGCCTCTGGGCTGTACGAAGCGTTCTTGAGATGGGCTTCTTCGTCTTTGCCTTTGTCAGTACCGGTAGAACAAAACCAATCCATTGGAGAGAAGACATTTTCGGCAAGCTTTGAAAGGTCGTCGGCGTCTTGGTCTTCAGTCTTGAAGACGGTTCCACCACATGAATCATTATCTTCACCAATGTTGTGCGTAGAGGTAGAGGCATGAGTAGAGCCTCCATCCGAAAAGACTGAATCTTCGCCGTTCGTTGACATGCTATCATCCATTGGAGCAGTTACATCCATCACAGATGTTGGGCTAGGTGCAGAAGGCAGTGGATCATCCTTGATAGGGAGAACACATAAGGAAGGAGTAACCACCACCGCCTCGGCCTTTTCTTCGGCTTTTATTCCGCCGACTGCCTCGGCCTCCATCTTCTCTTTGGTGACAGATTTCTTCTTCTTCTTCTTCGAAAACAACTTCTTCCATTTGATCCGCTTGCCCGAGCCGGACGCCGATGAGTTCGTAAGCTCTTTGTGGTCAACAGATGGGGTGGGAGCGAGGTCGGGGGAGGCGACGATAGTGGTAGCGGTAGTCATGGTTGATGAATGGTGGAGGTGTTGAGGGATATATGGCTGCGTGGAGTCTTCTTCTTTTTCTGTGCTCTGGGGTGTCTCGATTTATGAGTTGCACGCTATAGCTAATAGCTAGGCTCTCTTTGTCTTTGTTTCTATGACATCTGACATTGACATCGCAGCAAATGAGAAGGAGAAGGAGGAGGCTGCATCGGCATTCCGGTAAGTATCAGAGAACATCTTGTATGAGCGGCAACTCAAATATTTTTGTACTTAACTCCTTTGTTGGCCTCTAATTGAATTGCTTTTGTAAGAATTCCTATGTTGCTTGAAGACCGTATCAAAAGTTAAACTTACAAGAAGGTGTTCAGTTCATTCAATGATGATGTGTTCAAACTGGTTGAATTTCCTTTGTACCGATTCCTCACGTTCGAGATGCTTTACAGATATCCCAATCGGGTCAGTAGCCTCATTCATTAGTATTAATTCCTCTGTGGATGAGAAGAAATGACATTTACATTAATTTCATACTAATTCCTTTGTAAATTTTGAACAAGACTATTTTCATCCGAGATCTAGAACCATGCGAATCCGAAGCGACGATGTATGGCTTCTCATTGTTACCATTTGCTCATAATTTCTTGAGCCAAACAACAGACACAACGCTGACCATCAACAACTTACCATCCACGATGAAATTCTCCATCCTTACCATCGCGGGCGCCCTCGCCTCCGCTAACGCCGCAATCCGTGGCGATGCCGCCCTCAAGCTCAAGAAGATGCAGAAGCTCTCCAACGCTGTCAACAAGAATGCCTTCCGCGTCGTCCGTCGCATGAACGAGGAAGAGGGAGGTGACGTTGACGAGGAGGCGAACGAGGAAGGTGACGTTGACGAGGAGGCTGCCGATCAATATCAATATCAATACAATGATGAGGGCGGTGTCAAGCCCTACATGTGTGTTACCGCCACATTGTACGATGGTGGCACTGCGTCCTTCATGTCGTTCACCAATGACGGCGCTGAGTACATGACTGATATTGGCACCTTCATTGCCATGCGTGGTCAGATGTATGCCCAAGAAGAGGCTAACACGTGCGAATACTGCGAGAAGAATGGTATGCGTGAGACTTGGTAAGTGATGCGTGAGCTACGTTGCCCTTTTTAACTCTTGAAATACTAACACAACACATGTAAACATTGATTGTCTTAAATTTTACCCAACAGTGAGGAACAGAGGCATAATCTAAGTAGTCTTTGTTACATATGTATGGAGAAGTGCGACGACGACGAGTTTCAACGATACTACGAGGAGATGGTCGAAGATTACGCGGAGGGGAAGTCTTCGTGTGTGCAGCCCTATGATGGATCCGAACTCTACATTGGTTACACCTGTGGAGCCGACGGTAAATCCGTTGAGCTTGCAGAGTTCCAGGATGATGAGTGTACGGTAATGTCAGATGAACAAGATGGCTACAACATGGCATCCATGATGTATAGCAACGAGAATAATGAGGAGAGTAGGATGGTTGGCGAAATGCAAATGATGACTCAAATGTATTCCATGGAATTCTCTTGCGATATGGGTGGTGGTGATTTTTGCGAAGACCTGCTTGCCGAGTCCATTTCCAAGGATGACTGCGCTGCCGATGGCGACTACAACTACCAGAACCAGGGAGAGGAAGAGGGCGAGGACATGAACGAATACGCAGCCGATGCCGATGAAGCTGAAGAAAGTACTGGTGTCATGATTTACTCCGATGATATTGAAGAAGTCTGCGGCACAATTGTTGCGATTGAAGAAGCTTTGGTGGAG
>Ga0209652_1002818_pt1 | contig 13162 bp, 11 predicted proteins | sample SaaInl74LU_5_DNA_FD_184641 | JGI IMG/M metagenome (GOLD analysis project Ga0209652, IMG submission 184641) | Marine microbial communities from expanding oxygen minimum zones in the Saanich Inlet - ESP_74LU_5_DNA (SPAdes) (version 2) | ecosystem: Environmental > Aquatic > Marine > Intertidal zone...
CGTTTTTTCGCTGCAAACCTAACGATGACACAACAGCAGAAGATGATGGAAAAGCAGTGGCCTTTCGCCAACATACTGCTGATACTACATGTAAAAAACTCCCTCTTCTTTCAGACGATGCAGATGGCACTGAAACGAAGGGGGGTCAAAGGCAGAGGCAAAAGTTTAATTTGACCGATGTTCCACCAAAGCTGCCAATCTTAAGCAACAGGAAGGGCGCTTCTTCAAAGTACCAAGGTGTGTCATTCCATACCTCGAACAAATGGAGGGCACAGATTGCAATTGATGGAGAGACACACTACATTGGTACTTATGCTAATGAAGACGATGCTGGCATAGATTATGCACGAGCGGTATTTAAATACGGAGTGGGGAAAGTCAATGCACCTAGGAAGAGGGGGCAACAAAATGCTATAGATTTGACCGATGTTCCAGCACAGCCGCCAATCCTCAAAAGCATCGGTATGGGTGCCACTTCAAAGTATCGAGGGGTGTGCTTCCATAAAGCCACGAAGAAATGGAGGGCACAGATTGAGATTGATGGAAAGCAACAACATATTGGCTGTTATGCTAATGAAGAAGATGCTGCTGTCGACTATGCTCGTGTGGTGTTTAAGTACAATAAAGTCTAAAGAGAAGGCCGTTCTCTCCTCTTGGACCCTTGTCCGATCCCAAAGAAATGGAGGAGAGACATCGTAGAGCCCTAGCTTATTCGATGATGTCTGATCAGGACAGAGAAAAGGTGAAACGGTCAGTGGAGAGAGACGAGCCAGGCTGCTTAAGAGAAGTAACATATGATATGATACCCACGATGGGTCAAGGATAATGCATAAACAAATCAGATTTAGATGTGTGCAACAGTGGTAGATGCAGTAATCATGTATCAGATGTTGAGCCAAGGCCACAAAGTCAAACTTCAGTAATATGACGTAGCGACAGCTTATTCTAAATATCCGGTTAATCTATCAAAACTTACCAATGATATGTTGCATTTTTGTGCTGGTTCAGAGCATTCATCGAACTGAACTCTTTGTAACAGAAATCGCACTGGAAGACGTGGACTGCTTGAAAGTGCTGATTCTTCGCATGAACATTGACAAACACTTGATGGCACACATGACATGTGCAACGTTGACGCTGTTCAGCCGCCTCTCTTGCTTGCTGAATTTGTCGATTAGCTTCCTGCCGTTGACGTTCAGCTTCTTCAAACTCAAGTGTACGCGCATCCTTCTTAATCTTCATCTCCAAAGCAATTTTTGCTCGTTCATCGTCAAACACTTTCAGCTTTTTGAGCACCATCAATTTCTTTTCGGCCATCTTTTCCTCCTCCTTTTCATGCTCAATTAACTTGTTTCGGTAATCTGCTTCCTCGTCGATGTATTCTACTTCACTGTATCCGCTGCGATTTGCACGCTCTTCTATCTTGGGTCGTTTCTTGTACCCCTTTCCAGTGTGAACTCTAGGATTTTGCATTATTTCCCTCAACTCTTCATTCGAACATCGCCTCCGAAATAGTTGTGTAGCTCCTTGAGAAGGATGGTTCAACGCAGTACCAACTGTCCTTGTTGTGTAATACACGTTGATGCGCTCGTTTGCATCTGTCTGGAAAGAAATCACTCTGCTGCATTCATTGATCATGATTTCTTTCAACTCGAATGCTGAAGCCATGCCACGTACAAATTCAATGCTCCATCCTTCTTCTTCATCATCATTATTTGATAGAGTACTACCTCTTGCCGAGGTGGCGTAGACTCTCATCATTACATCATCACCTCTGTTATCGAAAACCCATCCTTCTTTGCCAGCTACCCTGTAAAATGTTGTTCCTTGTGTGGACTTGATTTTCTTGTCACATCTGACCATTTCCCCGGGATTGAATAGTGTTGAGGTCTTGCAGTCCTGTCTATCTATCGGGAGTCGCCTCATTGCAACACCGACACTATTCATTACTACAAGGGTCCAATTTCCATCCACAATTGGGATTTGATGCATCTGATGAACTAAGATCCAACCGCATCCATCACTCAAGCGAAGGAATGTTTCATTGTTGTTTAGAGACTGACGTATGACATCACAAGTTATAACCTCCCCCTTATTGAAAGGATTGAACGGCACCATTGGCAGCGCGCCCCCACTTGTTGATGGAGATGGCATTTTGTAGACATACCTGGGTATAACACTATCACTAGTCACCTCATATGCAAATAGCCCAGTTTTGACTTTGTTTTCTGGGAGAAGAAAAACGGTTCCATCCTCTCCCTTTTCCGTCAACCACCCATCAGTTCCCTGCACTCTATAGGAAGCAATATTTGTAACTGGTGACGTTACCTGACGGTCACAATATATGAGTTGCATAGGCTCGTACACTGTATCATAATATGGAACCCGAAGACCATTTGGATTCGCTCTCAGCTGCATGCCTCCAGCTCCAGTATCTTCTACGTAAAATGCCCATAATCCTTTAACAACAGGCAGTCGCCTAGCCGTAACCTCTCCGTGCTTCTTCTCGAACAACCACCCGGAATTGTCGCTGAGGCGTAAGAAAGGACCATTTTTACTGCTAGGATCAAAGGATGGAAGAATTAGATCCACCGAGACAAGGTCGTTCTTAACGTGTACAACGTTGGTTCGATTATCATCGCCTGCGTTGGGAGAACTGCGGACGCCTACTTTGTTTGTTATTTGATACACAAAACACCCTTGTTTTGTTCTTTGACTCTCTGTTATGTTTTGCATCGTTGAAAAGGTAGAATCCCTACTCTGTCTACACTACTCTATCATTCCTCGGCTCTCGGCTCGGGCGGCCGGCTTGATTGCCAGCTTTTATTTGATAGACTGTTGACCTCGCTCGGCGGCCTCGTCTGAGGCCATCCTTACGTGGTAAGTTGTTCACGGACGCAGGAAGCTGTGATGGAAGCTGACGTTTGCTTCTGCGAAACTTCGTTCCGACATTAAAAGATACCTGTCTTCAAAACGAGGAGAAAGGAGAATGAAATCAATCAAGACCACCTACCTCGCACGCTCGCAGCGCTCTCCTGCTCATAGCTGAAACAACTGCAATCTCTTGTTACGTGCTACTTGTAATTATGGTATCAATTGTTGATGCATTTCATCTTCATCCATTGGCTTTGGTATACTCTACGTATATAATATACCTCGTGCGATATTGCTCCAATGATAAGAAGTTCTGTTCCGAGTCCGAGAATTCTTTTTGATATCAATTACAAAGCCACTTTTCAGTCACCCTACTCACCCTGACTCATCATAGACGTAACTGCAGAGACCAGAAAGCAGCGTCGCATAATAGTAATACTTACATGTAAGTATCGTCCGTCCTCATGAAGCTATGTGAAAAAAAGTGCATTGACGGCCTACCTGGCTCCATCACTACATACTACTTACACTTACGGTGCTAGCGATGCCAATGACTCTGAATGAAACTAAGAAGAGGAAGAATAATCCTAATATGTTCCCCATTACATTATATTTTTTCTACACGAAAGATATCCCCGTCTTTCTCTAATTATGACTCATCTCCCTAGTCTCTAATTACACCTATCCAATGTTTCATCACATTTACCAGTGCAGCATTGATTCGGAGGAGGAGGACAAGGCTTGTTATTGGTAATGCAAGTATCCTTGTCTGGTACAGTCCCCGTCAAGTAACAAGTGCCCTTGAAACGCTGATGCCATTCACATGATGGGGTGGTTAGGTCGCAAGCTGTCTTGTCAGTGAAAGATTTACAGTATTCCTGAGTAGCTGATCCGGGGTCGACAAAGATGATTGGACTCTTCGTCGGTGCAGCCGTCGTTGGAACATCCGTAGGTGGAGATATGGGAGGTGGAGTGAGGGATGGAGGACGACTACTCGGCGATACGCTGGGAGCTTCTGATACTGGTGTGGCACCCGCAACGACGAAGTCACTTGCAAAACTTTCTGCAGTCTTGGTGATCTTTTGAGCGAGGCCTGCGTTCAACTTGTTCTCGTTAATTGTGTAGTCAAAGTTCAGCTCTGCTTCTCCTGTGACGATGTACCCTCCGTCTGCCGTTTCAATAATTGTCTGGTCACTAATGTAACAACGAATATCATCCTCGCCTTCAGAGAGACGATCGGCGGAGATATCTACTGCAAGATCACAAATCAACTTTTGTTCCTCTCCAGTCAGATAACGAGGCTCGGCAAGATTGAAATTAACCTCAGTGGTGAAGGTAGGTCCCCCACAACCTGCAACGGTGCCTGTACCACTATGGAACAGGTCGGTGTCTGAATACAAGACGCTACATCCAAAGTTACGAGAGTTGGGAATAACAGTCTCAATGTCTGATGGGATGTCAATGCCAAACCATTGATTCACACCATACCAAAGAGCCTCCCAAGAAGTAGTGGGCATGACTCGACCTCGGCCAATGTTGGTTGGATCGGCTTCACTGAATGAACGTGGGTATTCACCCAAGATTTGACCTCCTTTAACGTCACCGCCGAAGATGAAGTAATTGCCTCCCCACCTGTGAATTGATACAATTTCAGATGGATGATACGAGTTGAGAACAGGATAGATTTTGTGCATAGAAAGTCACATCACATCACTTCACTTACCCATGATCGGATCCAGAATTACTATTGGGACTAACCGTCCTTCCAAATTCACTACCCTGGATGACCAAGACTTGATTTTGAATGCCTTGAGCCTTGATTTCATTCCAAAAGTTTTTCAGTCCAGCGTTCAGACTTGGCAAGGAGAGGTCCAATCCTTGCTTCACTTCCATATGATGATCAAATCCTCGCAGCTGAATGTAAAAGACATCACGGTTGAGACCATCGATACGCTTGTTGCGGCCAACAATCATTTCAGCTACAATTCTCAAACTCTTGTTGATATCACCTACATCGGTACGAGACATAAACTCAGTCAAGAGTTGCGTTTCCTTCAAAGAACGGGTGAGAATTTCAGCCTTATTCCAAACATCAAGGAAGGTTTGAGACCACATGTTGCCAAACATTCCTGCATTCTCCACAGTCTCAGAGTGAACCTCCTCCAAGTACGGTCGAAGTTGGTCGGTACCGTCTCTCCAATTCATGAATTCACGCTCGTAAATTGTTCTTGGTCCACTTGATGACACAACATCAGCAAGCCTTCCAGTTTTGGGGTCGCCATCAATCATTTGGGCCTTTCTGTCCATTGAAGTTGCAGCCACGACGTAGCCATCGTCTTGAAGAATGTCCAGCATACGACCAAGAACACCTGGTCCACTAGCTTCAAGGAAAGCGTCAACTCGGTGAGACTCCCTCTTCATGGAAGTGTGTGAGAACAAGTCGGTTTGAGTCTCGGTAATCCAGTTGCCTTTGTGGACTGGTTTGTGTAGATGCCCCATATTCGAGAAGAAGATTCCTGCGCCTTCATCAAAAATATCTTTGTACACAGACAATTTCTTGTGGACGCCCATTTTAGTACAGCCAGGAATACCCGCAGAGGACCCATCGATGGGATCCATGTCATCCGTCGTTAAACCAATTCCCTTCTCACCTCCACGTGCGGCGAAGTAGTCGTCGTACAAGTAGCATCCTCCGTCAGGATGGGGTGTAAGGATATTGAATGAGTCCGCACCACCGAATAAATCGACATAAACGATGGCTTTGTAGTCTGATGATGTCGAGTCCGGCTGAGGAGTAAGAGCTCGAGGTAGACCCGTCTTGCGTAAAGTATTGGACGTGTGGAACTCGGGAGATGTCGAAAGAAGTTCAATCAATACTCGATCGCCTCTGTCGGGACCGTAGTTTTGGGAGAAATGACTATGAGCTTCCGCCAGCACTTGTTTGTTCTCTGGGCTCAACCGGCCAGCAGTGAGCAAAGTGCTTAGATCATCAATTCTGGCATAAATGTCGTCTCCAGCTGCATTGTAGGTGACGTATCCGACTGACGAAGAGGTATCACCAACTGGTGCTACCTTGGTGAGGTAAGTGCCCCAACCATTACCAGCATGTACCAAACCCCACGTGTTTAGAGAAAAGAAGCCGTTTGTGATGCCTGTGATAGACGACATCGTCATCACCTCACTCTCTGGAGATACCAACTCAGTCGCTCCCAAAGCACCTGGAGGAGAGAATCCTGGATCAAAAAAGCTGAATTGGTCGGGTGGCTGAAAGACCATTTGTCCAATTTTGAAGTGCATGTCCTGAAACAATCCATGCCTGAATTTCACATTTGGCCTGCGCTTGAACTCCATACTTCTCAAGAATGCCATCACCTTCAACAATGGTTCTCGTACTTGGCCTGCGATAGGATCCTCGTCACCAATGACTGACGTGAATTCTGGATCCAACGTGATTGCGGCTGCAACTGCAGCAATATTTCCGTAGTTGCCATCTCCAAATGAAATTCCGCCCTTGGTGAAAGAGCCACTTCGGAAAGCTTGAGTAACTCGACTGACATAGCTCGGACTTGGGTTGGATGTACCAAATACCTGCGTGAGCCTCTTAGATACGTGTGGCGCGGTTGACTCATATCTAATCAAATCTGTCAAGAATGCGTCCACCTCGTAATCAAAGTCACGTTCAGTCATGGCCACAAGATTAATGAAACTGGGCGGATTCCTCATTCCATAAGAAGCTGTTCCGAGAGAAATGCCTGACTCCATATTCTTGAGATAAATTGTTTCACCAAATTCATTTGTGACTTTGAAGATCGTCGACGTAGCGAAGATGGTTGCCGCATCAGACGCAACGTAGGCATCCACTTCCCCTGTTGATTCAAGGAGGCTGTAAGTTACACTGGCATCGGAAAATAATGCTGGGTCATGGGCTCCGATCTTCAATGTTGCTAAGGCATCTTCTCGAGACGGCACTGTAGCGAAGACTGGATTTTCAGTTGTTGTAACTCCACATAAACACATGTCATCATGAGTAAGCGTACAGACTCCATCTCCACAAGCACTTTCAATAGTGGGAAAGATCTCATTGTGAGTAACTGGATCTTTCTGCCAGGGCAACTTGATGAAGGTAGATGCAAAATCATAATCAACGTACGGCACTGTATCATCGTAGACTTCCGCATTGTACTTAGGTTTGTGAACAAATGCAATCAAACCATCAGAGCGAACCTTGACCTGCTGCTCACAAGGATCAGATGTCCAGAAGAAGAGGTTGGTATCGGGATCTAAGCTGTTGTACTTGGTTCGTGTACTCGCCATGCGGTAGGTGTATGCTCGCAATATTAGAGGATCGCACATAGAACCTCCATCTGCTAAGCATTGCGCCTCATTCGTTTCATAATTCAAGAGCTCTCCATGGTACTCAAACTTGTAGCTATACTGCCCGATTCCACCCATGCAACAGATGCGCGAAGCCTCTTCTAAGCGAGGATCTGCGCACATTGAATTGGTGTATTGCCTCGTATCAAGCTCAGGTAGATACGGACCAACGCCGGTAAAGACTTTCTTTGCTCCATTGTAAAACGATAACTGAACACAAGCCTTGCGGATGTATTCATAGAAAGTGCCAGGACCCACTTGTACGACGATTAGGGTGTCTATTCGGCATTCTTTACCATAACAGGGAATGTTCGCATCAAGTGTCACCGTATTGGCATATTGACATTCACCACTGCTTGTAGGATTACAAAGCTTCTGATAGAGAGCGGACTCTTTTTCCAAAGCAAAGCGTCTAATGCCTTCGTCGCCTTCCCACATTGGATTATTGTAATGAAACCTCGGCTGACTGCTGCCTCCCAGCAATCGGAACTTAGCTCCAATTTTAAGGAAGTGATGCTTTGATGAAAGAAAGAGCAATTGTTGTGAGACAAGTCGATGTAGTGACACAAGTGCCTAAGATTCCAATTTGAGGTGACTTACCTTTGGCAAATCTACACACAATGGATACCGATCTCCAATCCAACCACCAGCCACAGAGGACTTCGGAAAGAAATCATGCTTGTTGATTCTAAGCCGCATTGGCTCCATCCTCGATTTGTGAGTTCTAAATAGAACCTCCGTATTCCCACGTCGAGCAGTGTAGTCCCATCCGGTGAAGATTCTGGCATTACTCAAGATGTCTTCGTTGTTATAAGTTCGGATAACTCTTCCATGATCATCTCTCTTTGGGGTGCCATCGTCGTTGAGCTGATGCAGACCGATAGTGTACAATTGCATGATCTCTCGAGCATAATTCCTGGAGGGAAGAGTATTATTGTGAGTATTTAAGCAAACGATTAAAACACAAAACATGATACAAGAATGACTTACTCATCCGGATAGATGGTCGTGTTCTTCAAGACGAACTGAAACCGCTGCGAGCTCGACATGGCAAAGTTGAACTGTTCTGCCATTTTGGGACTGAACATCATTTCCTTCATGATATCAAAATAATTCCCAAAACAGTTCCTTGTGTAGGTGTCATAGACATACAGGTTAGACTCGGTGTTGTGTGGATTAGTCGCAGTGCCTGTGTTGATGAGTTCGTAGAGTGCCCAAGCCATCTATTTTTAGTAAGAGAGAGAGAGAGTCAATGATTAGCGAAGAACATGGTGAGGTGATAACAGAGAGAGATTGAGAAGGCTTGACCTTACCTTTTGACATAGCTGATCTTCGGCTCCAAGAAGTGTCATGGTCCAAACTGATTGCTTTTGGGCGAAGTAGTCTCCATATGCATCGAGACAGCCAACACAATCTGAATCTTGGTGTACAACATCGAAGTAGTCATCTTCCAGAGGGTCCGACGCAACTTCGTTTGGTGATCCGCACACGAGCACACCTGAGCCTCTACTCGTATGGATCTTATTTTTCACCATGAGGTTGCCTGTATTTTGTGCAATGGCAACAAGAACAGCAGGATCTTTGTCCAATTCAAGTGTATCGGCAAATCTGTCCACAATTTCTTTATCTCCATAACGAGTGACATAAGTAATTTCAGAGCTATACTTTAGATCCTCCCAATAATTCATCGGGTGGATATCAGGGTATACAAGGATACCATCGACAAAGCCCGTGATGTTTGATGGAGAAGAAGGATGTATGCCGGCATAATTAGTGAAATCATACACACCCCTGCAAGACAAAAAGGAACGAGGATTATGATTGTGAGAAAGACTTGACAGATATGTAAGAAAGAGGAAATCATTCGACCAGGCTACTTACATGTAATTAGGATGCACGTTCTCCCAACATCCTTCCGATGTCATTATGAGCATCCCAAATGCCAGCTTATCTTCTGCTGCACAGCCTTCTTCATCACGATTGTTCCATAAGATGATATCTCTCAAGAAAGGATTCTCATCATTACTGACTTCCAATGCATGCTTCAACGCTGCAACAGAGCTAGCCTGAAGGGTGTTCGAGCACCAACTTGCATCAATATCTGAGCGTGGAATCCATCTACTCCTAGGATGTCTATCCATACAGGGTAGCTGGAGATAAGCCTCGGGTGCATCCGTGGTTGTCCCACCAGTATTGGTTCCATCAAATCGTAAATTTGACACGGCATAAATGGATCGGTTGGACGCAATCTTGACTTGTGCCAACGAGTCTTCATTGAAGGTGATTGCCAAGCTGACATCGACAAAAGAATTTCTATCCGAAACGCAGGCATTTTCTTCATAGCTCAATTTGCAATTATCAAAGTTCATAAAGTTTGGCTCTTCATTGGAACAGAGAGCAATGTTCTTGTCGTTGAAGACGAAGTAGTCAGCATCAGTACCATTCTTCAAAGTGTTGGCAACGAAGTTATTCTTTCTGAGAGTAGTTCTGACAACTGCATCTCCTCCGCCATCCAATAGGGGGTTCTCAATTGTGTTCTCTTTCACCATCAGTCTTGGATCATACAGAGCATGAGTGCCATCCGGCAAAAGAGCAAAAACTGGTTTGTCTGGGTTGAAGCGACTTGGCTTCGCATCTGGGTTCAAAGGATCTGCGCCGCGATAGTCATTGTCGTATGGAGAAGGGAATGCTTCACAAACATCGGCGGCGACGTCTGCTTGGAGCAGCCAGTCACCTCCATAGGTTTGGTCCACATTAATAGGCCCGACAGGCGAGGTCGACAAGTCAACAATGTTCAAGTCATCGTGGCTTAGGAATGTAGGGTCAAGGTCAACCTGTAGAAGTGAAGTTGACAATGGATAGAATACAAGGAGAGGTGAGTCAAGATTGCCATAGTAAGAAACAGACAAACAATTAATGAATAATGAGGCGACAACGGGACACTCACAGTAGGATTGCCTCCTCTCAGCCTCACACAATTACTCTGATACATAATACTCAATCGATTGGGAAATTCAGCCAATCGTCCCTCCACCTCATCGGCATCACACAAGTTATACCCTCGAGATCCATCCATGGGCAAGATCTCCCCTGTCAAGTCCACCTGAAACGGATGGCGCATAATAGTGCGAACTTCACCAGCATATCGAACAATATAGGCCACATCTTCATCAATCAAGCTGGTCGGTGAAGACGAAGGACTTGTCGAAATAGACGGTGCCATACTGATAATTTCCGGATCTTCCTCCGTAAAGTCAGCAATGTGAATCTCCCCACCTTCCGGCAACGGTTCTGACGGAAAGATTTGCATCAAAATGAAATCCACATTCCCATCCCACTCAGTATAATTACCAAACAAGTGCACTTTATTCGTCATGACGCGCTGCCATCCATTATTCTCTTTGGTGGCATGAACGTTCCTGGCCAAAGCCCTGCGGAAGAAATTACAAACTTCCCTTTTACATGGTCCATTCTCCACATCATTATTCTCAAAGCGCATCCTCATTACAATACGCAAGTTGACTGACTCGACATTGACTAACTTCATCAAGAATGAAAATTGATATGTCTCATCTTCCACAGCAGTATCAATAATGTTTTGCCTCATGAGCTTACCACTTGGTAAAATCATTGCATTCTGTCCAATATCAGGATCATACCTGACATATCCAGCAGAGCGGGAGAACTTGTAATGAGCATGACCGTACTCGAATTTGGGATTGGAAATGAACCCTTCACGTGGAGGAGCTTCGGCCAAGGATCCAACGGGAGAATACACTTTTTCAATGCGCACGTCATCAAGAATGAAGTCGGAATAGCTTGCTGCCACCATGAATCGGAGCTGGTACGCACTGCAACTCTCAGGGGGCAAAAGTGCTCGAGGTTGACCGTACGTCCAATCAAGTCCAACTCGATGATATGCCACCACCTTGGTCCACACATTCGCATCGGGAATATGCGTCCTTGCAATGATGTTGGAATGATCATCTGGAAATGACCAAGGTCTCTCTTTTCCAGTATGATAATGAGCCGTATTCACTTGAAAGACTTGATCCGCCTCGGTCAACTTCACCATGAAGGCAATACGGAGTAAATCCCCTGCCTCTATAGCCTCAGTCAATCGACCAGCGGGGCATACACCCAATTGTCTCATGACGAAGCAACGCCCTCCAGTGGCGTAGAGGGATTGCTCACCAGAATAGACTAGGGATGGATCGGACGTGTTGTAAATGTTGATAATGTTGGTGGCACATTTGGATGGCCATCGGTTGGTGATGTAGGTTTCTTCTCCTTCCATGTCTCCGTAGGGGATGATATTGGTTCCAGTGGGTGCTGAAGAGATGGACTGAAGAGAGAAAGAGAGGCAGTTGTGTGTGAGCGAAGGAGTCTAACAAGCATACAAATAATCAATCTATGCAACACTATACAACATGTATAACTTACCGGACTAACAGTCCTATCCTCCACAGGACTCATCGTAGGCACCCCACCAACACTCAACACCGGACTACCCGTAGGCACCCCCGTCGGAACACTCAACTTAACCGTCTCCACCTCCACCTTATGCGGAACCTGCTGCTGATAAAACCCCCCAAGTGCATTATTCCCCCACCTCAAATACTGCGAATTGACCACATCATACGCCGTAAAGGCGAATTTACGCCAGTGCGAATGCTTCTGACATGGATGTGGACCTGATTCGCCTATACGGTATACCTCGGGGGAGCGGGGATTAAGTCGTTTACGATAGTATTCACGCAACGAGGAGAATTTACCAGTGCTAAATGTCGATGGGTCCTGCTGTCCCTGAATCCACTCTGTTTGCAATCGTTCCATTGTGGCTACATGTGATGCACTATCGCTATCGGGTCCAGCTACACCACCTAAATCAACATATGCCAACTCCAACGAGTCCAACTCGGCACTAGTCGGTCCAAACGTAGTCCTTTGCAAAAATCTCGATAGTTCATTCCTAACACTCAATGATCGTTCATAGTAAGTTAGATAATACGGAGCATCCAACTCATCCAATTTCCCCGTGGGCAACACAGTCGATGTCATGGGCAGGGTAAGCTCACATAGATACTCCCCAGTGGCGAAATTATCCCCAGAATTGGTCGCAGTACCGCAATTGTACTCGATGACCCGTTCACGATTTCCAGGTGGTCGGATCCAATCTTGATTATCGTATGATTTGCCCAATGGGACATAATATCCCTCTCCAGTAGCCTCCTTGGTGGGCAGATCGACCGTCCAGCTGCTCAGAATGCACATTTTATTCGCGCCATTTCCACCATGATCACTTCGGATGGGCGATAGTAGAATTGTGGTGGGGGCGTAGAGTGTCGAGATGGGGAGGGAGGTGGGTGTGAAGGGCGTGGTGGTGGCGCCGAGGGAGGTGCAGGAATATTTGGGGGCGGTGGGGCTGAATTCGATGGAGGTGGTGAGGGCTATTGGGAGGAGGAGGAGGATTGCTGCTGCTGTGGTTAGCGAGGATGGTGAGTGGAGTGGTGCCATTGTGATGAGGTCTATGGAGCTAGCTCAGGCGAGGAGCTCAGATTGATTGTGCAAATATACGATGCTCGTCGAATGGCTTGCTTGATGCGGGTCTACTCGATTACTGCGTCAATTGATCCACAATAAGTATGACGATATTGCTGCACCAATAAACAAGAACCCGGTATATATGTTTGTGACCCTACAAGTTCAGAGGTACAGCGAGATGGAGGCTACTAGAGAGGTCCATTGGCTTGCAATCGAAGTCTATGCAGGCATCAAAGAGACAAAAGAAGTGACCTTTGATTCACGGTTGTAGAAAGGGTGGATAAATGTGAGTCATAATGCGACTCTTGATGCGACAAAGGATATTTCTCCGTGTGGGCATACTGGTTGTTTGCCCGCGCTAATGGAAGTT
>Ga0209652_1002819_pt1 | contig 13161 bp, 9 predicted proteins | sample SaaInl74LU_5_DNA_FD_184641 | JGI IMG/M metagenome (GOLD analysis project Ga0209652, IMG submission 184641) | Marine microbial communities from expanding oxygen minimum zones in the Saanich Inlet - ESP_74LU_5_DNA (SPAdes) (version 2) | ecosystem: Environmental > Aquatic > Marine > Intertidal zone ...
CCCATCTCTGACCGAGCGCGCTCTTCGAGTGCTGATAAACCCTTTTTCAAATCTTGAACCTCAGCCTCAAGACGACGGTTACGCTCCAGCAGGTCCTGATTAATGCGCTTCTGTTCGGCTATATCTTCCTTCACCTGCCAAACATCGGGCAGGCTGGGCTCACCAAACCAGAGTCGGTACTGCAAAACGAGCAGCAGCAGAATCAAAATGCTCCAAATCCAGCGCACGCGTCACTCCATCATCTAGCAAACAAAAAAGGGGCTAACGCCCCTTTTTTAACACATCTCAGACTTACGCCTGACCTTTAATTTCTGAACGACCCTTGTAGGCCGCTGCAGCACCGAGCTCTTCCTCGATACGGATCAGACGGTTGTACTTAGCAACACGGTCTGAGCGACAGAGCGAACCGGTTTTGATCTGGCCTGCGGCTGTACCCACAGCAAGATCTGCGATGGTAGTATCTTCAGTCTCACCTGAACGGTGCGAGATAACAGCTGTAAATCCAGCATCCTGAGCCATCTTAATCGCGTCCAGAGTTTCAGACAGTGAGCCGATCTGGTTGAACTTGATCAGGATCGAGTTACCAATGCCCTGCTCAATACCGCGGGTCAGAATCTTAGTGTTAGTTACAAACAGGTCGTCACCAACCAACTGCACCTTGTCACCGATCTTCTTCGTCAGACTTGCCCAACCCTCCCAATCAGACTCATCCAGACCATCTTCGATAGAGACGATCGGGTAGTTCTCTGAAAGAGCCGCCAAGTAATCACCGAAGCCTTCAGAGTCGAATACTTTGCCTTCACCTGAGAGGTCGTACTTGCCATCTTTGTAGAACTCAGATGCTGCACAGTCCAGCGCGAGAGTTACATTGGTACCGAGCTCGTAGCCCGCATTGGCAACCGCTTCACGGATAACAACAAGTGCCTCTTCATTCGAAGCCAGGTTAGGTGCAAAACCGCCTTCATCACCAACAGCGGTGTTCAAACCACGCGCTTTGAGCACCGCTTTGAGTGCGTGGAAGATCTCCGCACCACAACGCAGGGCCTCGGCAAAGCTCTGGGCACCTACCGGCTGCACCATGAACTCCTGGATATCAACGTTGTTATCAGCGTGCTCACCACCGTTGAGGATGTTCATCATCGGCACAGGCATAGAGTAGCGACCTGGAGTACCGTTGATCTCAGCAATGTGCTGGTAAAGTGGGATGTTTTTCGCTGCCGCCGCTGCTTTAGCTGCTGCTAGTGAAACCGCTAGAATCGCGTTAGCACCGAGATTTGCCTTGTTCTCTGTACCATCCAGCTCAAGCATCTTGTTATCAAGCGCGCGCTGGTCTGTTGCGTCCATACCGATCAGCGCATCACGGATAGCACCGTTCACCGCACCCACCGCTTTTAGAACACCCTTGCCCAAGTAACGGCTCTTATCACCGTCACGCAGCTCAAGTGCTTCACGTGAACCTGTTGATGCGCCAGATGGAGCACAAGCGGTACCGAAGAACCCCCCTTCGAGTGTAACGTCCGCTTCTACCGTAGGGTTACCACGAGAATCGAGGACTTCGCGCCCTTTGATCTCTACAATTTTTGACATTGAGTAAACTCTCCTAAATTAGCTTTTCGCCTGCTCGGCGATAGCAGCTTCAATGAAACCTTTAAAGAGGCCGTGACCATCGCGCGGAGTTGAAGTGAACTCCGGATGGAACTGACAGGCAACAAACCAAGGGTGATCTTTCACTTCGACCACTTCGACAAGTTCGCCATCAGTCGAGCGTCCCGAGATAACTAGACCTGCGGCCTCGAGTTGCTCAATGTAGTTATTATTTACTTCGTAACGGTGACGGTGACGTTCGTTGACCTCTGTCTTACCGTACGCCTCGGCTACTTTCGAGCCAGGCTTGAGGTGAGAGATCTGTGCGCCCAGACGCATAGTACCGCCTAGATCAGATGCATCATCACGAACTTCAACTTCACCCGTATGATCAATCCACTCAGTAATCAGGCCGATAACCGGATGTTTGGTGCCTTGATCAAACTCTGTTGAGGTTGCCCCCTCAAGTCCAGCCACATGACGGGCGAACTCGATCACAGCAACCTGCATACCTAGGCAGATACCCAGATATGGAACCTTGTTCTCACGCGCGAAACGAACCGCGGAGATCTTACCCTCAACACCGCGCTCACCAAATCCACCTGGGACTAGAATAGCGCTGTAACCTTTGAGGATATCGACACCTTCACGTTCAACCCGCTCGCTGTCGATGTAATCAATCTTAACTTTTTTACGCAGTGCAATGCCGGCATGAGAGATCGCTTCGATCAGCGATTTGTATGCATCCAGCAGCTCCATATATTTACCCACCATGGCGATCTGCACTTCACCCTCTGGATTAAGGAAGGCGTCAGCCACAGATTCCCATTCAGAGAGATCTGCTTTGGGGCAATCTAGTCGGAAACGGTCGACAACGATCTCATCCAGACCCTGAGCTTCGAGCATCGCCGGAATCTTGTAGATGGTGTTCGCATCGGGCAGCGAGATAACCGCACGCTCTTCAACGTTGGTGAACATCGATAGTTTGCGCGCTGAAGACTCTGGCATCAGTGTCTCCGAGCGACAAACTAAGATATCAGGCTGAATACCGATCGAGCGCAGTTCTTTAACCGAGTGCTGTGCCGGTTTAGTCTTCGTCTCACCCGCTGTCGAGATGTAAGGTACCAGTACCAGGTGCATGAACAGCGCACGATTCGAGCCGAGCTCAACCTTCAACTGTCGTACCGCCTCGAGGAACGGTAGGGATTCAATATCACCCACGGTGCCACCGATCTCACAGAGCGCGATATCAGCATCACCTGCGCCCTCAATCACTCGACGTTTAATCTCATCAGTGATGTGCGGGATAACCTGTACAGTTCCACCGAGGTAGTCACCGCGACGCTCTTTCTTCAAAACGTGCTGATAGACTCGGCCCGTTGTGAAGTTGTTACGCTTGCTCATCGTCGTGCGGATGAAGCGCTCATAGTGACCCAGATCGAGGTCAGTCTCTGCACCATCCTCGGTCACAAACACTTCACCGTGCTGGAATGGGCTCATCGTACCCGGGTCTACGTTGATGTAGGGGTCCAGCTTTAGCATAGTGACTTTAAGGCCGCGAGCCTCAAGAATAGCCGCAAGTGATGCGGATGCGATGCCTTTGCCCAATGAGGACACAACACCGCCGGTGACGAAGATATAACGCGTCATGCAGAACCTGTAAGGTTAAAGTTTCGGGGGAGTTTTCACACTCGAGATGGGAGTGCAGTCTACCAAAAGCTCGCCAATCTCACAATTCTCAACAACGCCAATTTAGCGCCAAACCGCCCTGAACCAACCAGGCTTCAGAACTCCAGTGCCCAACAACTGAGATGATTTCACCTTCAACCTCCAGCAGCGGCCAATAATCGCGTAACCAGGGGGGTATCTTATTGGCATTCATGAATTTTTTAACGCTTTGTGTGCCAACGGGTAGTTTCACAATATCGCCCTCTTGGCGAGGACGCAGCAAGACTTTAAGTCCTGAGGGGAGTCCCCGAGAGGCAATTGAGCCTACAAGCTCACCACTGGAGAGCTGTTGAGCACCCTCTTGCAACACCAGTTCGAGCGTGTGTTGTAACTCAACAGGCCGAGAGACCCAAAGCTGCTGTTGATACCAGTGCACATCAGAACTGGCGATTTTCCAGCACCCAGTACTCGACGTTTTGAGTTGAGTGATTAGATCCTCCAGCTGGTTACGGCTAGCCAGAGGCAAATCCTGAGAACGTAACCAGTGAAATACCAGGTTATTAAGGCGTAGGTCGCGACTCTTGCCTCGAAGCAGCTCGGAATTCACTGCAAGTGGGTTTTGAAACGCTCCGCCTGCATCCAGCTCAGCCAACTCTGCGTTCAACTGCGCGGCATCGGCACAACTCTGTGCGGTGGTCGCTAATTTCTCACTCCAGTCCGGCCAGCGCTGGCTCAGCTGTGCAGCTAAAACCGCGCGGATCCAGTTACGCAGGTAAGTTGTTTGCCTATTGGAGGGGTCATCAATCCACTTGAGACCTGATTCTGCAGCCACGGCTTCAAGTTGCGTGCGGGTGTGAGTAAGCAACGGCCGCACAAGCGTACCTTGTGCCAACGGACGCGAAGGAGCCATCGCCGATAGCCCTTGAACCCCCGCGCCACGGAACAGCCGCATCAAAAAGGTCTCCGCTTGGTCATTTTGATGGTGTCCAAGCAGAAGGAGATCACCCTGCCCGAGATACTGTTCAAACACAGTGTAGCGCGCATCGCGAGCATCCTCTTCAGAGGCGGAATCGGGGCTTACCGCAACCGCATGAAACTCAACATTCAACTGCGCAGCTACAGAGCGGCAATGTTCGACCCAATCGGCGGAGTCGACCTGCAGATTGTGATTAATGTGTAGCGCATGAAGCCGCGAGCTGGGATGAGTATCAGGGACAATTTGGCTCGCGAGCCAAAGAAGTGCGGTAGAGTCTAATCCACCGCTAAAACCGACCCAGATTGTGCCGGCTTTAGGGTGTTGCAACAGAAGCTGTCGCAGTGCTTCTTGCGTCTCTGCGACAGCTGTAGCGATCATTCGCGACCGATTGCTCCGTAGGAGATTACTCGCTCGTAGCGACGTTCCAGAAGGTCATCAGTTTCTAGCGGTTTAAGCGTATCCAATACCTCTTTGATCTGCTGCTTTAGGTTTGCAGCCATCAGAGCAGGATCACGGTGCGCACCACCGAGCGGTTCAGACACGATACGATCAACCAGACCCAGTTCATACAGACGCTCGGAGGTAATACCCATCGCCTTAGCAGCATCTGAAGCACGTTCCGCACTCTTCCACAGGATTGATGCACAACCCTCTGGAGAAATAACCGAGTAAGTAGAGTACTGTAGCATCAGCAGCTCATCACAGACGCCAATGGCCAGCGCTCCACCAGATCCCCCCTCACCGATAACGGTCGCGATGATCGGGGTTTTAAGTTGAGACATCTTAGCTAGGTTGAAAGCGATCGCTTCAGACTGACCACGCTCTTCGGCATCGATACCAGGGTAGGCCCCGGGTGTATCGATGAAGGTCAATACTGGCATATTGAAACGCTCAGCCATCTCCATAACGCGCAGCGCCTTGCGGTAACCTTCAGGACGCGGCATACCGAAGTTACGACGAACTTTCTCTTTCACTTCGCGACCTTTCTGATGGCCGATGATTGCAACCGGCTGCCCATCCAAGCGCGCAATACCACACACAATCGCCTGGTCATCAGCAAAATGACGATCACCGTGAATCTCTTCGAACTCGTCAAAAATCATACGGACATAATCGAGGGTGTATGGACGCTGAGGATGACGCGCCAATTGCGAGATCTGCCATGCAGTGAGATCAGAGAAGATCGACTGCGTCAGGGTTTTGCTTTTCTCCTGCAGACGAGAAACCTCCTCTGACAGGTTTAGATCAGCGTTATCTTCGCCGACGTGGCGGAGTTCGTTGATCTTGGATTCGAGATCAGCAATCGGCTGTTCGAACTCTAGGTAATTCGGATTCATACTAGCTACTTCTGTTTGAGCTATGGGTAATGGGGCAAGATTCTACCGTTTGAGCGCCTCAGAAACCAGAGGATGAGACGCTTTAACTCGCGTACTCAAGCGAGACGGCCGGATTTCCAAACTGCTCTTTGAGCGCCAATATCAGCTCATCTTTAGGGTTTACAGCCCACTGCTCGCTTAACTTCAAGCGCCCCCGCGCCGCGTCACAACTATAAACCAACTCAATCGAGACACCCTGCTGTATCGGCCTGTACTGCGCTAGCGTCTCGGAGAGGCGCTTCAGATCACGCGGTTTGAGCTGTTCATCCTTGCAGCTAATAACCAGTTTTTCAGCATAGCGAGTGCGCGCCTCGGCGACGCTCAAGACAGATTGCCCACGCACCTTCAGACCGCCATTGTAGTCATCTTGAGCCACTTCACCTTCAACCACGATCACCTGATCCTTTGTGATCATGCGTCGAGCGTTCTCGTAGGCTTCGCCAAACAAGGTCACATCGATGCGCGCTGAGCGGTCATCCAGCGTGACGAAACAGAGCGTCTCTCCACGCTTGGTTTTCTTCAGCCGCATATCGACGATCAAACCAGCCATCTTCTGGGAGCGGCCTCGCGCAGGCTGTAACTCAACCAGCTTGCGGCTGACAAAGTTACGCAGCTCCTTCTCATACTCATCGATTGGATGCCCAGTAACGTAAAGACCAAGGGTATCTTTCTCACCACCCAAGCGCTCTTTGTCACTCCACTCGCGCGCATTGCGATACTGCTGATAAGGGTTTGCGTGCTCCGGTTCAGGTTCGCCACCAAAGAGGTCGAACATACCTGCATCCTGATTGCGCGCATCCTGATCCGCCGACTGCAACGCAGCTCCAATAGAGGCCCAAAGCACTGCTCGATTAGGTCCGAGCTTATCCAGCGCACCCGACTTCACTAACGACTCGAGTACACGTTTATTCAGGCGTTTCGTGCCCACGCGCTTACAGAAGTCGAACAGATCAATAAACGGCCCCTCTTTACGCGCCTCAACGATCCCCTCAACCGGGCCTTCGCCCACACCTTTAACAGCACCGAGACCGTAAACCACCTGATTGCTCGGGCTCACTGTGAACTTAAACTCCGACAGGTTCACATCGGGTAGCAGTACCTCCAGTTTCATCTGACGGCACTCCTCGATGAAGATCACCACCTTGTCGGTGTTCTGCATATCTGAGGACATAACCGCCGCCATAAAAGGCGCGGGGTAGTAGGTTTTCAGCCAAGCCGTCTGATAGGAGACCAATGCATAGGCGGCAGAGTGCGACTTATTGAAGCCGTAACCGGCAAACTTCTCCACCAGGTCAAAAATGTTACCGGCGAGCTTCTCATCGATGCCCTGAGCCTTGGAGCCCTCGATAAAGAGGTGGCGCTGCTTCGCCATCTCTTCAGGTTTCTTCTTCCCCATCGCACGGCGCAGCATATCCGCACCGCCCAGTGTATAACCGGCCATTACCTGAGCGATCTGCATAACCTGCTCTTGATAGAGGATGATGCCGTAGGTTGGCTCCAAAACAGGCTGCAGTGAATCGAGCTGATAATCGGGATGCGGCCAAGCCATCTCAGCGCGGCCATGCTTACGGTTAATAAAGTCATCCACCATGCCGGACTGGAGCGGACCCGGACGGAACAGCGCTACCAGTGCGACGATATCCTCAAAGCGTGACGGCAGCAGACGACGGATTAGATCCTTCATACCGCTGGACTCAAGCTGAAATACTGCAGTGGTTTCGGCGCGTTTCAACAGCTCGTAGACCTTCTGGTCCTCAAGATTAATCGCTTCGATAACAACCGGCTCTTCACCCTGTTCAGCTTTGACCTTGTTGATCGTCTCGAGAGCCCAATCGATGATGGTCAGTGTACGCAGACCCAAGAAGTCGAACTTAACCAAGCCCGCCTCTTCAACATCGTTCTTATCAAACTGGGTAACCAGGCCATGACCTTCGGAATCACAGTAGGTGGCGGAGAAATCTGTCAGCTTAGTTGGCGCAATAACCACACCACCAGCGTGTTTACCTACGCCTCGGGTTACACCCTCTAGCTTGTAGGCCATCTCCATGATCTCTTGCGCCTCTTCGCTGCTCTCAACGAATTCACGCAGCTGCTCCTCCTGCTCCCAGGCTTTCGAGAGCGTCATACCCACTTCGAATGGAATCAGCTTGGAGAGCCGGTCAGCCAAACCAAAGGCTTTGCCCTGCACACGCGCCACATCTCGCACCACCGCCTTGGCGGCCATAGTACCGAAAGTGATGATCTGCGATACCGCATCGCGCCCATAGGTCTGTGCCACGTAGTCGATAACCCGGTCGCGGTTATCCATACAAAAGTCGATATCGAAGTCGGGCATCGAGACACGCTCTGGGTTCAGAAAGCGTTCGAACAGCAGGTCGTACTCAAGCGGATCGAGATCGGTAATCTTCAGCACATAAGCGACCAGTGAACCGGCACCGGAACCACGCCCTGGACCGACCGGAATGCCGTTATCCTTACCCCATTGGATGAAGTCCATTACGATCAGGAAGTAACCGGGGAAACCCATCTGAATTATGATGTCGAGTTCGAACTCTAGACGCTCATCATAAGGTTTACGCTTCTCTTCAAAATCGGGCGCCGATCGGTCTAACAGAAAATCGAGACGCTCTTCTAGACCCTGCTTTGAGACATGACGGAAGTAGTCATCCATCAACACGCCATCAGGTATCGGGAAGCGCGGCAGATAGTAGGTACCTAACTCAATCTCAATATTACAGCGCTGCGCTATCGCAACGGTGTTTGCGAGTGCAGAGGGCAGGTCGCTAAACAGCTCAGCCATCTCCTCAGCGGAGCGGAAATACTGCTGTTCGGAGTAGTCGCGTGGTCGAGAAGGGTCTTCAAGCGTACGGCTCTGGTTAATACAGACACGCGCTTCGTGCGCCTCGAAGTCATCCGCTTTGATAAACATCACTTCGTTGGTCGCGACAATCGGACAGTTCGCTTTACGCGCGAGCTCTACGGTTTTGTGTAACAGAGTCTCTTCATCCGGACGGCCAGTACGCTGAACCTCGAGGTAGAAGCTATTGGGAAAGAGTGCCATCCACTGCTGTAGACAGGTTTCAGTCTCTGGATGCTGGCCGAGCAGCATGCGCCCCAGCTCACCGCGACGACCACCGGAGAGCGCAATCAGACCCTCAGCCTTCTCAGCGATCCAACTCTTGTAGATCAGTGCACGTTCAAGATCGATATTCTGACCTTCGGCATAGGCGCGCGAGACCAGCTCCATCAGATTACGATAGCCCTGCCCCGTGCGGACAAGCAGGGTCAATTGGAAAGGTGGTAGATCCGTGTTCTCATCATCGACCACAAAAAAATCGATACCGCAGATTGGCTTAACACCGGCTCCCAACGCCGCTTTATAGAACTTAACTAGCGCGTAGAAGTTGGTCTGATCAGTCAAACCGACAGCCGGCATGCCATTATTCGCAGCCGCTTTCACAAGCTCTTTAACACGAACTAGGCCGTCAACCAGGGAGAACTCTGAGTGCACTCTTAAATGAACAAACTGTGCCTCGGACATTAATCCTGATCCTCAAGTAGACGTTTAACGGGGCCAAATGAACGACGATATTGTGGCAGAACTCCATGCTGCTGCAATAGCTTCATGTGCTCAGCGGTGGGATAGCCCTTATGCTTAGCAAAGCCGTACTCCGGGTGCGCTCTATCCAACTCAACCATCTGCTGATCGCGATAGACCTTGGCGATTATTGAGGCAGCACCAATCTCTGGCACTTTGGCATCCCCTTTAACGATCGCCTCAACACTAACTCCAAGTTTCGGGCAGCGATTACCATCCACCTTAACATGATCAGGCTGGGTATTTAGCCCCTCCACCGAACGCTGCATCGCTAGCAAACTGGCATGCAAGATATTGATCTCATCAATCTCTTGCGGTGACGCGCTTGCAATACACCAAGCAAGCGCCTTCTCTTTAATCTCTTCAGCTAACTGCTCGCGACGTTTCTCGGAGAGTTTCTTAGAGTCAGTCAGCCCCGCGATCGGGTTCTCAGGATCTAGAATCACTGCAGCTGCAACCACATCACCGACCAATGGGCCACGGCCCACCTCATCAACACCCGCAATCATGCCTGTGGGCGCGAAGTCGAGAGCTTGGGGCCTCACAGCTTGCCTCTCTTTTTCAGCAGCGCTATAACCGCCTCCGCTGCACGATCGTCAGCATTCAACCTGAGCCTTTCAGCCTGTTGTCCAAAATGTTCCTGCAAATAGTGACGATAAGCTCGATCGTCCAGAGTACGCATTATCAGCGGTCCTAGAACCTCTGCTTTCACACGATCCTGAAAAACTTCAGGGACCAGAGCGTCGTTAGCCATAAGATTGGGTAGCGCCACATAGGGTGTGCGCAAAAGACGCGAGATAATTGCGTAGGTCAGCCCCGCCATCCGATAGGCTACAACCATTGGCGTGCGACAGAGCATAGCCTCTAATGTGGCTGTGCCCGAGGCGATAAGTACGGCGTCGCTCGCCACTAGTGCTTTATGCGACTGACCCTGAATCAACGAAACTTTCAAAGTTTCACCGCGCTGCGCCAAGAGCTCGCAGAGCTGTTGAAAACGCGCTTCGTTAGCGGCAGGTAAAACAAACTGAAGTTCGGAGCGGCGCTGTTTCAACCATATTGCTGTATCGAGAAAGTCAGGCGCAAGCTTGCCCACCTCAGAACCACGACTCCCCGGCATCAAACAGACAACCGGACGTTTGGGGTCCAACCCCAGTTGCGTGCGCGCGGATAGCTGATCGATATCTGGCGGTAGCTGAGTAGCCAATGGGTGGCCGATAAACTGAGCGTCTACAGGGGTAGAATCGTAGAATTTTGCTTCGAAAGGGAGAAAGCAGAGCATGGTATCGACCGCTTTCACAATCTTCTGCAGACGTTTTTCACGCCAGGCCCAGACGGAGGGACTCACATAGTGAACGGTGGGAATACCCGCCTCTTTTAAGCGACGCTCCAGACCTATATTAAAGTCTGGTGCATCCACACCTATAAAGAGGTCTGGAGGATCGCTGAGCCAAGCTTTTACCAGCCCTTTGCGACGTTTCAGCAGTTCTGGCAAACGCTTGAGGACCTCAACCAGCCCCATGACCGACAGACGCTCCATCGGGAAGATCGAGCGCAAACCTTCGGCCTGCATACGACGCCCACCTACACCCTCAAACTGGATATCGGGGTAGTCTCTTTTGAGCTTCGCCATCAAGCCGGAAGCGAGAATATCCCCCGACTCCTCTCCAGCCACAATGGCGATACGCAATGCACTCATAAAGGGAGAATTAGCGGATAATACCGCGACTCGAAACCTGCAGGGAGTCGATCATTGGCTGCACCTCAGCTTCCGACTCGACCAATTCAGACAGCCGAGCTAAGGCGTCGGCAAGTGTAAGGTTCTGGCGGTAGATCGCTTTGTAAGCCTGTTTAAGGGTACGGATCGTTTCCGCTGAGAAACCACGACGCTTTAGGCCTTCGGCGTTAATGCCGTGCGGCTTGGCTGGATTACCTGTAGCTAGGGTATAAGCGGGAATATCTTGCAATACCACAGTACCCGCACCACACATCACGTGAGCGCCGATCTTGCAGAACTGGTGCACTGCGGTGAAACCGCCGAGGATGGTATGATCACCAACATGCACATGGCCAGCGCAAGCAGCGTTATTGGCCAGAATGACATGGTCACCGATACGACAGTCGTGAGCAACGTGCACATAAGCCATCAGCAGGTTGTGGCTCCCCACCCGGGTTATACCCTCATCCTGAACGGTGCCGCGATGTATAGTGACACCCTCGCGAATGACGTTGTTGTCGCCAATCTCCAGCCGAGTTGGCTCGCCGGCGTACTTCTTGTCCTGGCACTCTTCGCCCACAGTCGCAAATTGGAAAATGCGATTATTGGCACCAATTTTTGTCGGCCCTTTAATAACCACATGGGACTCGATGCGCGTGCCCGCACCAATCTCCACATCTGGGCCGATCAACGTCCAAGGGCCGACGACAACGTCGTCAGCCAGTTTTGCAGATGGATCAACAATTGCCTGGGGGTGAATCAAACTCACACCTTCCTATCAGCACAGAGGATAGTCGCAGAGCTGACTGCGCTGCCTTCAACCGTTGCTTTAACTTCGAACTTCCAGATCCCGCGCTTTTCAGACAGCACCTTCGCCTCTAATTGTAGACGATCACCCGGCACTACAGGGCGCTTGAAGCGCAGATTATCAGCGCCAACGAAATAGTAAATAGAGCCGTCCTGAGGTGTTTTATCCATAGTTTTAAAACCAAGGATACCAGCAGCCTGCGCCATCGCTTCCACAATCAGTACACCGGGCATTACAGGGTGATCAGGGAAGTGGCCATTAAAAAACGGCTCATTCACCGTTACGTTTTTGTAAGCCACAATCGATTCGCCTGGAGTAAGCTCTACCACGCGATCCACCAACAGAAAGGGGTATCGGTGCGGTAGGTAATTGCGAATCTCGTTTACATCCATCATCTTTCTTTAGCCTTTTTCGGCGAGCTTCTTCACGAGCTCTTCGAGTTCTAATATCCGTTTATGCATCTCGTCCAGTTGACGAAACCTGACTGCATTGCGTTTCCATTGGCGGTGCGGTTCGATCGCGGTGCCTGAGGAGTAGGCACCCGGCTCCTTGATGGAGCGACTAACCAGCGACATCGCAGTCACATGAGTACCATCAGCAATCTCAAGATGGCCGGTGATACCACTCATACCTGCGATAGTACACCGCTTGCCGATACGAGTGCTACCGGCAATAGCGCAACCGCCGGCGACCGCCGTGTGCTCACCGATCACAACGTTGTGAGCAATTTGGATCTGGTTGTCGAGTTTGACCCCGTTCTCGATCCGAGTATCCTCAAGTGCACCACGGTCAATCGTGGTGCATGCACCTATCTCAACATCATCACCGATCACTACAGAGCCGAGCTGGGCGATCTTCTGCCAACCCTCGCGACTCAGCGCAAAGCCAAAGCCGTCTGATCCAATCACAGCACCAGAATGCACGATGCAGCGCTCACCGATCTTGACGTTGTAGCCAATAGATACATTGGCTGCGAGCTGCGTTCCGTTACCAACCGACGCATTCCTACCCACTACCGCATTAGCACCGATAACTGCATGCTCTCCGACCCTAGCACCCGCTTCGATAACCGCTCCGGCAGCAATACTTGCACTGCTCGACACAATCGCTGTAGGCGCGATGCAGGCTTGTTTGGAGATACCCTCTTGCGTTGAAGCAGAGATGAACAGCTGACTAATTTTCGCGTAGGCCAGATAAGGATCATTAACAGCAATGGCCCGCTGTGGCGCTAGGCTGGTCATTTCAGGTCTAAGCAGCACAACTGCGGCTTGGGAGGACTCAAGTTCGCTCTGATACCGGTTATTTGAGAGGAAACTGATTTGGCTGCTGGTAGCCTTTTTAAGCGTCGCTATACCGGTAATGGTGCAGTCCCCGCCCACTAACTCGCCCTGAACTAGATCAGCAAGATAGGTGGCCGTGTAGGATAGAGCAGTCATA
>Ga0209652_1002820_pt1 | contig 13160 bp, 10 predicted proteins | sample SaaInl74LU_5_DNA_FD_184641 | JGI IMG/M metagenome (GOLD analysis project Ga0209652, IMG submission 184641) | Marine microbial communities from expanding oxygen minimum zones in the Saanich Inlet - ESP_74LU_5_DNA (SPAdes) (version 2) | ecosystem: Environmental > Aquatic > Marine > Intertidal zone...
CCAAACGAAAATTACGACGATTCGGAGAAAAATTTGGGTCGCGCCGCGGGACGCGCGCGCGCGAAGTCGCCCAAATCGTCATCCTCCCAGACCAAATGCCTATGCGGCGGTTCTGTTTTTGGGCTTCCCGCGATTTTAGGGGAGAAAAAAATGTGTGCATCCGTATATTTTCGCTGGCGCGCTTCCACGACTGGTACTTTCACGAGCCTGCTTTCCATACGTCGGCCGGCGTAATGGGGAGTCGAAAAAGAGGAGGTGAGGTGAAACACCCGTGAAAATCTCCGAAGTTATACATTCGGGCGCGCGCGCGCGTATACGCCATGGCGCAGACGGTGGATCTCGAGAGCGTCGCGCTCGTGGAGACGCGCGACGACGTATCTCGCGCGCGGGTTCGTCCGCCGAACGGCATGCGGACGCACGTCCGGCTCGCGGTCGCGCTCATCGCGCTCGCCTCGCTGTGTTTGCTCGGCGTTTCCGCGGGCAACACCCGACCCGGGATCTCGGCGCGTCTCGGCGCGGGCGCGGTGGCGCGTAAGAGAGGCCACCTGCGCGGGTTCCCGATGGTGCGCGCGCTCGTCGCGCCCGGCCAGGAGGCCACTCTGAAGGTGGTGGAGAACAACTGGGAGGCGTACCACGCCAACGGGCGCGACGCGCTCGTCCCCTTGTATTTACCGGACGTCTCGCTGTGGCCCGATGGCGGAGGCTTCGCCGAGCTCTCCGCCGTGATCGGCGGCGAACGCGACCTCGAGGAGGGCACCGTGATTTCGTACCTCAAGATGCTCGACCGGAAACACGCGCAGGCGGAACTCGGGTACGAGCCGGACGAGCACCACGAGCGACAGGAACTCGTGCCCGCCGCGCTCGTGGACGGGATGGAAGATTTCGCCAGCGCGTCGCTCGGCCACCTCGCGGCGTGGCTGGAAGCGAAAAAGTTGAAGAAAAAAAGCCTCATCGTGAACGACTGGAAAACCCTCATCGCGAACCACATGGGACCCCCGGAGGATTTCGATTTATTCATCATGAGCTTCCTTAACAAAGGCCCGAAGAAGTGGGACGTGCTGTTTTTAGACAAAGGCGAACGCGGCGTCGACCCCGAAGCGTTGAAAAAGCCGTTCGCGACGTTTCGCAACCACGAGTGGTCCGAGCCTTATTTGGTGTTAAGAAACCGCGCGGCGGGGGTGGCGGGCGCGAGCTTCTACATGGTCAGCGAGTCGTTTTTGAAAAAAGTCCCGTCGTTGTTAGCGCAGTTCCAGTTCACCGCCGTGGACGGGTGGCTCTCCACGCTGTGCCGCGACGGGCAACTCAAGTGCTTCTCGCACATGCGGCGAGACTGGTTCTTCGGGTTCACCCCGGAGCACCTTAAGGGCCACCACCCGCCGGACGCGCGCGTGGTGCCCACCGCGGAGCTTTTGTTCGAAGCGGGGGGGGTGATCAGAGACGAAAAAATGGAAACAACCGCCGCGTTTTCGGGTGAGGAAACCGTGAAGAGCGAAGAGGCGGGGGAAGGGCCTGGGTTAGGAACCGCGAAGAAGGCGCCGAAGAAAAAAAGGGAGAGGAAAGTGTCCCGCGCCGCCGCGCTCGGCTGGGCGCCGCTCGACGCGTCCGACGACGGCGCGCGTTAAAATTAATGAAGCTCGAATGAATGAAGATTATATCGGCGACGTCGTCTACGTGGCGTTCGAGGGGTCTCGACTTTTTGTCAGCGCGCGATACTCACTCACTGCGTGTCGTCACCCATCTTCCGTGTCGGGAACGATCGCTCGTTTCTCAATCCTGCCCGTCGTCCCACTCGTCGTCCCAGTCGCTCGGGTCGCGCCCGGTGGCTTTCGCCGCGACGGTCGAAAGCAAGATGGGGATGTTGGTCTTAAACTCCTCCAAGCCCCAGAACGTGCCTTCTCTGCCCGGCTCCCACGAGGCGCTCAGCACTCCGTACGTGATCCCCACGAGCGCGGCGCCGAACGTCGCCGTGGACGCGACGAAGAACTGCCACGGCGCGACGTCGGCGTGCGCGAACACCTTCAACCCGTAAAAGATCGGGCCGGTGCTGAACCCGAACAGCAGAGGGACGCCCGAGAAGATGGTGATCCTCTTGAGCATCCTGTCGGTGACCTGCTGCGGGATGGCGCGCCCCTGCGCTTTCTGGTACTGGTCGCGTTTCTTCAGCATCTTCTCCTCGTCCACCTCCACCTCCGTCTGCTTCGCCCTGGTCGCCTCGCGAACGCGCTTGAGCGCCGCCTTGCTCACCTGCCCGGGCTGCGAAGACACCACGCCTCGCTTGGAGTACTTCAGGTTGGGATCGCGCTTCTGCTTCCGCTTCGCCGCGCGCTCGGCCGCGGCAGCCTCGGCGTTGTCCAGCATCTTATCGTCCTCCCTCGTCTGTGCCTTCTTGTCGCGGCCGGCGAGGCGCGCGTTGCGGCCCTTCGCCGCGCGCGTCACGTGCGCGACGCGCGCGGAGCGCGCGGCACCGCCACGGGAGCGCAGGCTGGACGCATCGCCGAGACCGCGCGGGCGGCCCGCGAGCGCGGCGGCGGACGCGCCGCGCGCGACGGAGAACATGACGCCTCTCGTGCCTGCGCCCACGCGCGGTGACCGAAAAGCGGGAGCGGGCGCGCGGTGGTGACGCGCGTCGCGAACTGCGCGAGACCCCGCGGTACGGCTGGCCGATCGCCGCGGTGGATAACCGACACGTGTTTTACGAGATCCAGTGATTCGGGTCGCGGCGAGCCCCTCGAGGGACGATTCCTCTCGTCCGGGGGCAATCAATCACTTCGGGAGGCGCGGGGTCGGGTTCTCGAGCATGGGCGGGTGTCTGTCCAGCGGGTCTTCCGCGCGCGCGCGCGACATGAGCGCCCTCGATCTCGCGCTCGCGTCCCGGCTGCAGACGTACATCGCGACGCACCCGGAGGTGCACGCGTCGAAGAGCCTCACCAAGGTGGCGCTCTCGTTCAACGCGATGTTGAAGTCGTTCGAGGCGATAAGAGTGGTGTTCACGCGGGTGGACGCGGACAGCAACGGCACGATCGAGTACGAGGAGTTCCTCGCGGCGTGCGCCGAGCTGCGCGTGGAGGGCGAGAAGAGCGCCGGTCTCCTGCGGGATGTGTACGAGACGGCGGACGTGAACCGCGACGGGCACGTCGATTTCCGCGAGTTTGTCATGGCGCTGACGCTGGCGTTTTTGATTGCCGCCGCGGAGCGCGTCGAGAACGGCGAGGAGGTTGTGTCGAGACCGAACGAGAAGAAAGAGACGGAGGCTGAGTTCTTGACGCACAGATGTCTGGACAAGGTGTTGGAGGCGTGGTTGCTGTTCGACGACGCCGGCGAGGGGTTCATCCACAAGAAAAACGTGACGAGCGCGTTGGCGTCATTCGCCGACGGCGCGCACGGCGACCACAACGCCGGCGCCTCCTCGAAACTCATCAGCGCGCGGTTCTCGGAGATGAACTGGGATGAGACGGATACCATCTCGTTCCAGGAGTTCCTCTACGCCGTCGAGGGCTGGTGCGGCCTGGAGGATGACCAGGAGGAAGAATAGAGCGAGAGGCGGAGGCGGAGTCGATACATTTTTTATGCCTTTTCGTGAGAACGCGTTTCACCAACCTCGAGAGATATCAGTTTCCCTGAAGCACACAGAGACTTTTTTCGCGTCACGTTTAGGACTCGAGCCACAACGACTCGCCCGAACGCGCCACACGCGCACCGACCCACCACTCGCGCTCGCGCGGACTCGCCATACGACCTACGCGCGTCGCTATACCCAGGCGCGGCAGATACAACATGGGGGGCTTATTACGCGAATTCGACGAGCAGTACTATTCGTACAGCGAGGGGGACGACGAAGACGACGGCGGCTACGAGAGAGACGACCGCCCGAGGCGGCGCGGGACCCCCGGCTGGGGTTCGCGGGAAAGCAAAAGCGGCGGCCCCTGGAACGACTGGAAGTACTGGCCCGCTGACTTAGATCCGATCCCTCCGGGATACTGGCGCCTCGAGCTCGGCGCGCAGCGGGGCGCGCCCGCTCGTCTCCTGAAACCCCTCCAGGGTTCGTTCGCCCACAACGAGCGGACCCTGTCCGCCTCCGCCGCCGCCGCGCTCAAGCGCGCCAAAGAGATGTTCGACGAGTACATCACCACCGTCGTCGATCCTCCGACCATCTTCGAGCTCATTCCCGAGGACGCGACGTTCAACAAGACAAACACGTGGCAGAAGGGTGATCGACCCGAGAAGTGCCGCGACCGCTACGCGAAAATAGTGGGCAACGTTCACTCGGATACATACGCGCTCTTGTTCGACCGCGGCAAGGACGACGGCACCGTGCCTTACATCCCCACCTCCCAGGTAAGGTTCAAGTTCGGCCTGGACTCCAAGTACGTTCCTGTCCATGCCACCTACGCCAACGAATCGTTCGAGTGGGACCGCATCGAGTTCCACCTCACCAAGGACGCCGGCGCCGGCCTCGAGGCGTATGTGTCCAGCTGGCCGGGCTGCTCCGCGCGGCCCAAGATGCTCTCCGCGGAGAAGATCGCCGCGCTCGGGTTTAAGCGCAAGAGCATGCGGGTGTACGGATTCGCGGTGTCCGTGGAGGGTCTGAGGGCGTACAGAGCCGCGAAGGAGGAGGGGTCGCAAACCGACGGGGCGTTCCTATTCCCTCCGCCGGCGCCGCCTCCGCCGGCACCTCGTCCGGCGGCACCTCGTCCGGCTGCCGTCGCCGCCGCGCGCGCGCCCGAGCCCCAGCCCAAGAAGAGGAAGAACCTCCCTCTTTTACACGAGAGGGGGTGGTGCAGCCTGTGCGAATGCAAAGTACCGGATGGCGGTGGCAAAGGAAAGTACCAAAGGATCACCCACGAGAACGGAAAGCGGCACCGGGCGAACCTCGCGGAAGACGCGAAGCGGCGGAGGACGGAATGATATACCGCGGACGTACGACCACCAAGTCTACGATATACTCTCGTCACGCAATACTACGACATAATACTACGCAATACTACTACGCAATACTACTACGCCATACTACGCTTTGTTTATCTCGACGCGCGTCGCCTGCACCAGCCTCATGTCGTCTCTCCCCGGGAAGTCCGCCTCGACGGTTTCCCACCCGTTTTTAAACGAGACGTCGGCGAAAGTTTCGCGGTGCGTCCGGTTTTCCGGGTCGCACAAGATCGCCATGCCGTCTTTCCGCGTCGCTCTGGTGACGACTTCGCTCACGCACCGCGCCGCCGTGGCGTCGTACAGCACGTCCGCTGCCACCACCACGTCGTACTTGTCCTTTTCGAGCACGCAAAAGTCCTCCGGTATGGCTTCCCAGTCCAGCGAAAGCGTCGTCGCGCGGGTCGGGTCATCCGGCGCGTTCGCCAGCGCGCTTTTTTTGGCGAGGCGCAGCATGTCGCCGTCGACGTCGCACATGCATACCCGGCTCGCTCCCGCGCGCAGCGCGGCGTTGCCGACGATGCCGAGGCCGGCGCCGATCTCGAGCACGCTCTTGTCCCGCACCAAAGAAGGGCAGTGCGCGATGAGCCGCGCGAGCGCGACGCCCGCGGGCCACACGACGTCGCCGGCGCCGTAGAGCTCATCTTTAAATCGCGCCAAGGTTTCGGGAGACACCACGCCGGAGACGTCCGCGACGTCCGAGGGGACGTGCAGGTCCACGGACTTGCCCTGCCCGAGGTCGATCTTAGTGAGCCTCGCGGAGGAGCTGTCGCCCTTGCCCTCGCCCACGACGGTCTCCGCCCCGGACGCGTCCAGGCGCTTCTGCGTCGACTTAGCCTTGCGCTTCGCGCGCTTCGAAGTCTTCGCCTCGGCCTCATCCACCAGGGGGCTGTCGTCCCGCCACCCGCGCGGCGCCACCGTCGGCGCGCGCGCGCGGTCCGGCCGCGCGACGCGGGGCGCGGTCCGCGCCGCCGGGGGGGGGGCGAACCGAAGCGCGCTCATCTCTGCGAGACAAGGGGACCGATTCGACGCTGGATAAAAAAGACGCGCGGTGTCGGCGGAGTTTCGGGGGTGCCGGAAGAAAAGCGCCGACAGCGCGAAAAAGCGAGAGATTTTTTCGCTCTCTCGACTTTTGTGGTGACTGCGTCCCCGTACGAATTTCGTCGTGCGTTCTGCGCCACTGAATCCGCATAGCGGCGATAAACGTGGCGTTTCTGCCAGTTGTCTCGGAAAACGCGTGCCTCGCAATTCCCGATTGTCACTCGCCGCCGCGCGATTCGACTCGCGTGACACCTCGGCACGTCCACGCAGCTCCCGCGCGCACCGCCGACCCTCTAACCCGACCGCGTTCACCATGGGCGTCGGTCTCGCGCTCGCGCCTGTCCGGCTGCGCGGCGCCACCGCGCGCGCCGTCCGCGCCGAGACGAAAGTTTCGGGACGACGATCGCTCGCCGACTCGCGCGGACGCGAGCCCCTCCGGCGCGTCCCCGCCGCGCGCGTCTCGGCCCGCGAGGGGCTCGCCGCGCGCCGCCGCGCTTCGGTCGTGCCCGCCGCGTCCAAGAAGACCCTGGACGCCGTCACGTACGCCTTCGCCGAGGACGGCACCGCCGCCGTCCTCGACGCGCCCGTCGGCGCTTCCGGCGATTCTACGGTGACGTCGTCCGGATCTTCCGACACCGAGCGCGACGCCGCGGCGTCGCCGCTCGCGGCTTCCTCGGGCGCCGCGCCCGCGGCACCCGCGTCGCCCACGCCGGACCTGGAGCGCCTGACGTTCGAGCCCAGCCGGGTGGCGGACCTGCGGGAGGCCTCCTCGGCGGCCGCCGCGGCCACCTCCGGGCCCGCGCAGGGCCAGACGGACGAGAGCGCGATGGCCGCCTTCACCAGCGACGACATGCTGTGCATGCTGTACGGCGTGGACCAGGATAAGGAGGACGCCAAGTACAAGGTGGCTTTCTTCGACCTCGACGCGGTGGTCGCCGCGGAGGCGCTGCGCGACGCCGCCGCCGCCGTGCGCGCGCACGTCGCCGGCGGCGCGTCCGAATTCGAATTCGACGCCTCTCGCCTTTCGGAACGATCCGGAGCGCTCGCGGGTCGCGACGTCGATTCCTTCGCCTTCGCGGCGGCGCGCCCCGGGTGGCTCCCCGGGTGGCTGTGGCGCCCGGTGGCGGCGCTCGTCGCGTTCCTCGCGCAGACCTTCGCGAACAGAGAGTCACTCTCGGAGAGTGGAAAACACGCGCCCGTCGTGTCGTTCGCCGAAGAAACCGGCGATCAAAAAAAGACGTCGCCTTTGTCGTTCGGCGCCTTCGCCGGCGCGCGCGCCGACGCCGCTTCGGCGGCGGCGCTGGCGCGCGGCGTCTACGAGGCGCACTTACAAAAGGGCGTGTACCCGGAAGCGGTGCGGTTCGCCAAGCAGCTCCGCTACGACGGGTACAAGGTTGTCCTGGTGACCTCCGCGCCGGCTTTTTTTTGTGAGCCCGTCGCGAATTTGCTGGGCGCCGCAAAAGTGCTCGGCGAGACGCTTTTGGTGGACGAAGCGAGCGGGACGTTCATTGGCGAGACGCAGGAAGTTGAGACTGATTCGACGCATGTGACGTCACGCATTAAAGCGTTCGCGGAGGAGAAGGGCGTGAGCCTTTCGAAATCCATCGCGTACGGGTCGCGAGGCCGATATGGAATGGCGCTGATGGAGTGCGTTGGTAAGGCGTACGCGGTGAGCCCGGACGCTTTTATCCAAACCGAAGCGGAGAAGAGAGGGTGGCAGACGCTTCTGTGGGCAGAGGACGCGGCTCGGCGCGTCGAACGCGAACGCGCCGCTGCCGCGCAGACCTTCCAGACTGGTGACGCGTACGGCGGCGGCGCGCCGGCTCTGGCGTTCGCGGGCGCGGTGAGCGCGCCTAAGAACGCCGCGTCCGCGGCGTGGACCATGCGGGACCCGGACCAGTACGACCCGGAGAACGATCGCCGATCGCGGTGAGGGTAGTCATTTAGAACGTTTTAACGTGTGAAAGCGACGGTGTATATTACTCACACGTGATGAACAAACCACCGAGAAGCGCTTCTGAAACACCGCCGCTCTCTCGCGAGCTCGTTCGCGGTGCCTCTCCGTAGAACCGTCCTCGCCTAATAGCTGATGGAAAGTACTTCTACCCTTCGCTCGCGTTCGCCGCCACGCGCAGCTCGCGCCCCTCTTCCCGCAGAGAGCGCAGCGTGACGCTCACCCGGAAACCCCGTTCTTTAAACCCGCCGATTGATTGCTTGTCCGCCGCGCGCGCCGCGATGCCGTGCCGCCACAGCCACCGCGCCTCCCCGGAGAGGAACAGCACGTCCCCGGGGTCGAGGCGGATCCCGATGCCCCCGCGTTCGCTCGCGTTTTTTTTCTTTTCCCCGTCGTCGTTAATTTTAATGACCTTCGCGGTCTCCGCGTCTTTCTCCGCGGGCGAAAGGTCCATCACCGTACTGGACAGCAGACTGACCACGCACACGCCGTCGTCGAACGCCGCCAGGTCGACGTGCGGCTTCAGGCCCTCGCCGGGCTCGTACGCGTTCACGATGAACTGGTCAAACGGAAGCGCCCCCGGCTTTTTCTTTCTTTTTTTCTCGTCTTCGCCTGAAAAGGCGTTTCCCTTCGCCGCCTGCGCCGAGTACTCCGCGGGCCACGCGCCATCCTCCGCGGCGACGCGCGCGACGCGCTCCGCCAGAACCGCCGCCCAGGCCGGGAAGTTCCCGAAACGCATCGCCTGGTTCTTCCGGAACGACTTAGCGCGTACGTTTTTTCGAGAGGTGTTCTCGTGTGGGCTCGTATGGCGAGTAGTCTCGTATGGCTCGTACTCGCGCGACGGCGCTTCGCGCGCGACGTTTCCGGCGACGCAAACCTCCGGCGATGTTTCCTCCGGGAACTCCACGAGCCCCTCTTTGCGTATCGCGTCCACGAGCCACGCCTGCGCCTCGCGCGTGAGCGCGCCTCGCGCGAGGTGCAAGCCGGGGATGGAGTCCGCCAGGGGGCCGACGTGCCGCTCGCGGTCGGGCGCGAGGAACCGAACGGGGGGGGGCGGGTCGGGGAGCGTCTCCGGGGTCTCGGCGGTCCACGGTGTGCCCCCCTCGGTCCGGGAAGGATAAGAGGCTTCGCCCAACCCTCCCTCCTCGCCTTCGGACGACTCGTCGTCGCTGCCGAACACCCGACGCACCAATGCCTCCGCGTCCCTCTTCCGCGACATCCCCCGCGAGGCTCGAGCCCGCGCCGCCGCAGCTGCGCGACGCGGAGTGAAAACGCTAAGTCGCTAACAACGATTCCGTGCGGACGAAAACAGTCCAGACTGGCCCGTTGCAATTAGGTTTGACGCGACACTTCCCGGCGCGCGTCTGTCCGGCAGACGCGCCCGCGACCGCCGTTTCACGCGCACGAGCACGCCACCTCCGCGAGTCCGTCGAGGATGTTCGCGACCGGCGGCGTGATGGCCGCCTGCGCCGGCTCCGCGTGCATGACCGCGACGTGCAGTTGCTTCGGGGCGGTCGGGGGTGCCATCGCGAAGATCTCGGCGCGCGCGCTGTACGTGGCGCTGTTCGTGCTCACCACGGTGCTCGCGGTGGTCATGCGCGACTACGCCAAGCCCATGCTCGCGAAGCTTCCCTGGATCGTGCACGCCGCGGGCGGCGCCGCGGGCTTCGAGCCCGGCGACGAATGGTTCGGCGCGCAGGCGGTGTACCGCGTCTCGCTTGGTTCATTCATCTTCTTCGCCGCAATGTCTGTGCTTTTAATCGACGTGCGCGACCGCTCCGACCCGCGCGACAAGGCGATCCAGCACGGCAACTGGACTTTAAAAACTGTGGCGTGGGTAACGTGCCTCATAGGGCCCTTCTTTTTAAACTCGGACAGCGAAGTGATACACGTCTACGTCTGGTTCGCGCGCGTCGCGAGTGGATTGTTTCTGTGCGCGCAGAGTCTCATCTTGCTCGATTTCGCGTTTCTGTGGAACGCTAAATGGCTGCGAAACTCGGAAGAGTCTTCGAACGACGGCGACCAAAAGACCGCTACTGCGTGGATTCTCGGTTTGTTACTCGGGACGATCATCTTATTCGCCGGTGCGTTGACGCTTTTCGCGTTTCTGTTTAAGTGGTACGTCCCGCGCGCGAGCGGGTGCGAAACAAACGCGTGGCTCATCTCCGTGACTGTCGTGTTAGTCGTCGTATGCGCCTTAGTCTCGGCGCACCCGGCGGCGGCGGAGCGCGGCGCCTCCGTGCTCCCCGCCGCGGTCGTCGCGGCGTACTGCGCGTACCTCACGCACGCCGCGCTCGCCTCCGAGCCGGGGACGACGACGTCTGCCGCGGGCGTTGGAAAGGAAAACGCCTCATTATGCGTGCCGGTCCGAAATAGCGCGGGTGGCGCCGGGCGCGCCGAGCTAAACGAGCTCGCCGGCGCGGCGCTGACGCTCCTTTCCGTGGCGTACTCCGCCTTGCGGTGCGGCTCGGCGGACTTTTTCGGGGACGATTCCGGCGACGTGAACGGGGACGTCCCCACTTTAGGGCTCCTGGAGTCTCACGACACGAACGGGGACGCGAATTTGAACGGGGATGACTCCGACGTCGGCGGCGCCGGCGCCGCGTTCCCAAACGGGCCGGTGCGGTACTCGTACTCGTTTTTCCATGCCGTCTTCGCGCTGGCGTCGGCGTACCTGGGGATGCTGCTCACCGGCTGGGGCGCGCGCGGGGACGGGGACGCGGGGCCCGGGGACATACGGGACGTGGACTCGGGATGGGCCAGCGTCTGGGTCAAGATCGTGAGCGCCTGGATCACCTCGCTGCTCTACGCCTGGACCGTCGCCGCGCCGTTCGTGATGGAGGACCGCGACTTTACGTGACGATTTTTTTGTGACAAACGACAGTCAGCGCGCGCGCGAAACGTCGAGCGTACAACTTGTAGACTAAACTGTAACACTACGTGTACCTACAACCTACGACCTAAACCTGTTCCTAAACCGCCTCACCACCTTATTGTTTGTCTCCGCCTGCGCTCGCGCTGGCGCCTCGCCTTCGCCTCGCGCTCGGCGGCTCGGCTCAGCCCGTCCACGGCTTCGGCGTACGCCACGTTGTACTCGACGTTTTCGCGCATGTTCCTCCGCGATTCGCGCAGCGCGCGCTTCAACACGCACTTCTTCGGAGAGGACGAGGGTTTATTAACCCCCATGCCCCCCCCCGCGAACACATGAAGCACAGCGAGTTTCTGCTTGAGCCACCCTAGGCCGAGCGCGGACGGATTCGCGAGCCAACCCGCGCCGCCGAGTCTTGGCGCCATCTTCTCGCGCGACAAATCGCGAACGCTGCCGATGTCGTGCACGGACCATTCGGAGTACTCCGCGAACGACACGCGTCGGACACTTTTCGGTTTCGTTTGATTGTCAAACAGAGTCGCGTCGTCCTCCTCCGCCGCGACGCTCGCCGACGCTTCCCGGTCGATGGCGGTGACGCCATCGACCGCCTCCAAATCCGGGAAGAGAGGGGAGGCTGACCCCGGCGACGCGTCTTTGTCGGCTTCGTCCGCGGAGGAGTCCGAGTCGAAAAAAAACAACGAAGAAAAGCGAGACGAGTCGCCGAGCACGGAATCGGGCGACCCGGTGACTCGGCGCTCGAGCGCCTTCGCGTCGTCGCCGGCGCCGCCCGCGACCGCCCGCGCGTCATCGGGACCGCCGAGAAGCAAGCTCGGGTCCGGACTCAAAGACACGGGCGTCTCGGCGTCCGTGTCCGTCTCCTCGGCCCCGGAGTCGGCGGAGGCATCCTCGAACGCGGCGGTCGCCGGCGCCATAGCAACGGTCTCTTTCCGCGACGACGCGGTTTCGGGGGAGAAGCCGCGCGCGGGGCGCGGGCCTCTGTGCGTCTCCAGGGGCGCGCAGGACGACGACGCGGGCGTGTTGGTATCCTTGGAGGACGACAAAACGCTGGCATTGTCCGAATCTGTCGCGACAGCGCACGAGGGCGCGGACCCGAGAAGGTCGTTGACAGGTGCGTCGTCGTTGTCGCGCGATGCGGCGAGGCCACCGACGGGCGGATCACGCGCGGCCGCGGGAGGAGATGACGCCACCTTCTCGGTGTCTGGGAGCGCGGGATCGCGAGCCGCGATCACCGCGCTGGCTCGCGCGGCGCGCGGGGAGGACGATGACGTCGTCATCGCGCGCGAGGCGCGTGTCCGAGTGCGGCGTCGGCGGTGGCTTCGTTCGTTTGGTTTTCAAACACCGAAAAAAAGCCGTTTTCCTCGGCGATGGAAACGTCGCTTTCCACGTCAGGACGAGGTGGCGATTCGGTCGTGCCACTTGGCCTCGGCCGCGGCGGTGATCTCGACTACTCAGGCCTCTGCTGTCGCGCCTCTGTCCGGTGCGCGCCGAGAGAGAAAAGGGGCGCTGCTCGTCAGCCCCGTGCCAAAACGCGCGGCGCGCGACGGTGCGACGACAGCCGCGATGGAGTCGGTGATGGAGTGGTGTCGCGAGCATAAGCTCCGGGCGATCGGCGGCGTGTGGGTGACGGGCATGGGGGCGTCCATGGCGTACAACATGACGCAGAAGCACCTGGGACCCATGACCAAGCTGGTCCACTCGAGAGTGTACGCGCAGGCGCTGACGCTGGGATGCCTGGTGGTCTCCGCCGGGGCGGAGTACTACGACTCGAAACACAACGCGAGGACCGAGGAAGTCGACCCGTACATGTACAAGGCCCCGATGAAGGCCAAGGGGACGCACTGAACAGCATAGGCGGGGGAAGGGGAGGGGAGGGGACCGTCCCGCGTGAGATCTCGGCGCCGCGCCGACTTGTAAAAAAGCTTTCTGATGAGTTGGGTCCTCGCAAAAAAATCTTCGACTGTGTGCATCTCGCCGCGTCCGCCCTCTTCAGTGCCGCGCGCGTCGACCTCGGGTCCGCCATGTCGACCTCCCCGGATCTCGGGGGGGCGCGCGTGCTCCCCGAGTCCACGTGCGGCGATGTCCGGGACGACACCGCCGCGTTCGTGCGACGGCTGCGCGCGTACGCGGAAGGCGCCAAGGCGCACGGCAAACTGCCGAGCCTCGCATCGGAACACCCGGTGGAGCGGGTGGTGGAGGACATGTTCGACTGGAGCGCGCCCGTGTTCGTGGCGCGCGCACCCGGTCGTCTGGACGTCATGGGCGGCATCGCGGACTACTCGGGCAGCCTGGTGCTGCAGATGCCGATCGCGGAGGCGTGCCACGTCGCGGTGCAGTTCCGAAACCTGGAGCTCT
>Ga0209652_1002821_pt1 | contig 13159 bp, 9 predicted proteins | sample SaaInl74LU_5_DNA_FD_184641 | JGI IMG/M metagenome (GOLD analysis project Ga0209652, IMG submission 184641) | Marine microbial communities from expanding oxygen minimum zones in the Saanich Inlet - ESP_74LU_5_DNA (SPAdes) (version 2) | ecosystem: Environmental > Aquatic > Marine > Intertidal zone ...
TGCAACAAGCCAGCCTTGGAAGGCTAAAAAGCCCGTCGTTGTAATGCCAAATAGGATAATTACTATGCCCAAGAAAATCTTAGTAACTTTGACAATCAAATCCATTCTCTAAACATCCAACTCCTCAACAAACCGCGCGTTTTCCTGGATATATTGAAACCGCAGCTCGGGTTTTTTGCCCATGAGCCGTTCGACCAGATCCCCCGTTTGCCCCGGTTCGTCCTCGTCGATCGTGACTCTGATCAGCTTGCGTGATTTCGGGTCCATCGTGGTTTCTTTCAAATCCTTGGCGTCCATTTCGCCGAGGCCCTTGAAGCGCTGCACGTCGATTTTGCCTTTGCCGCCAAGGCCTTTTTCCATCATCCGTTCCTTTTCCGCATCATCGGCCACATAGAGGCGGCGCGCGCCTTGGGTGAGGCGGTAGAGCGGGGGGCAGGCGAGGTAGAGGTGGCCGTGGTCGATCATCGGGCGCATCTGGGTGAAGAAGAAGGTCATCAGGAGGGCTGCGATATGGGCGCCGTCGACGTCCGCATCTGTCATGATGATGACTTTGTCATAGCGCAGGTCATCGACGTTGAATTTGGTTCCGAGGCCGACGCCGAGCGCTTGGGTGAGGTCAGCGATTTCCTGGTTGGTTCCGATCTTGGAGGAGGCCGAGCCGAGGACGTTGAGGATTTTGCCGCGCAGGGGCAGGAGGGCTTGGTTGCGACGGTCGCGCGCCATTTTGGCGGAGCCGCCAGCGGAGTCGCCTTCCACGATGAAAAGCTCGGTGCCTTCGCGGGTTTTGGAGGAGCAGTCGGTGAGCTTGCCGGGGAGGCGGAGTTTTTGGGTCGCGGTTTTGCGCGAGGTCTCTTTTTCTTGGCGGCGGCGCAGGCGCTCCTCGGCGCGGAGCACCAAGAAATCAAGGATCGCACCTGCGGATTTGGTATCGGCTGCGAGCCAGTTGTCAAAGTGGTCGCGCACCGAGTTTTCGACCATGCGCTGCGCTTCCACTGTCGCAAGGCGGTCTTTGGTCTGGCCGACAAATTCGGGCTCGCGGATGAAGCAGCTCACGAGCGCGCCTGCGCCTGTGGTGAGATCTTCGCGGGTGATTTGCGCGGCCTTTTTGTTGCCGACAAGTTCGCCGTAGGCCTTGATGCCCTTGAGGATTGCGGCCCAGAAGCCGGCTTCATGCGTGCCACCTTCGGGTGTGGGCACGGTGTTACAGTAGCTCTGGATGAAGCCGTCGCGTGAGGGGGTCCAGTTGATCGCCCATTCGACCTTGCCGGGGCGGTCGAACTTCTCGAAGGACACTGTGCCAGCGAAGGGGTTTTCCGAGTAGGTGGTTGCGCCGCCCATGACTTCTTTGAGGTAGTCAGCCAAGCCACCCGGGAAGTGGAAGGTGGCCTCTTGCGGGGTGTCGCCGTCTGTTTGCGCGGTTTTCCAGCGTATTTCGACACCAGAGAAAAGATAGGCCTTGGAGCGGGCCATCGCAAAGAGGCGGGCGGGCTTCAGCTTGAGGGAGCCGAAGATTTCGGCGTCAGGGTGAAACGTTACGGAGGTGCCGCGGCGGTTGGGCGCGGCGCCGATCTTGGCGAGCTTGCCTTGGGGCACGCCACGGGAGAACTCCATGGCGAAGAGCTCTTTGTTGCGGGCGACTTCAACGCGCAAGTGATCCGACAATGCGTTGACCACAGAAGAGCCGACGCCGTGCAGGCCGCCCGAGGTTTCGTATGAGTCGCCCGAGAATTTGCCGCCCGCGTTGAGCGTGCAGAAGATGATCTCGAGCGCGGATTTGTTTGGATCAGACGGGTGCGGGCCTGTCGGGATGCCACGGCCGTTGTCACGCACGCTTACATGGCCGTTTTCGTGCAGTTCGACTTCGATCCATGTGGCGTGGCCTGCAACGGCTTCATCCATCGAGTTGTCGATGATTTCGGCGACCATGTGGTGCAGGGCACGGTCGTCCTTGCCGCCGATATACATGCCGGGGCGCAGGCGGACGTGTTCCATATCTTCGAGCACCTGAATGGAGGATGCGTCGTAGCTGTCGGGGCTTGCGCCCGCGCCGGAAAGGAGATCGTCTGACATGTACCGCTGCTCGTCTTGTTATGGGTTTTGGCTATTATGGCAGAGGAGACGTGGGCAGGGAAGTGGGCAAGGAGCATTCGTCTTTTTCTTTCCAGAAATATCCCGGGAGAGCGCGAGAGGGCAGCGCCCTCTCGCATCGGTCGGATTTGCGAAGCAAATTCGAGGCGCTGTGCGCAGCCAGAGCGGCTCTTCGCGCGCTTTGAGTGCCAAATTGCTTGCTCAAGAGCCCACATTGCGCATAAAGGAGCGCATGAGCCAAAGTGATACAGATAAACCCTGCACCGCCGCCCATCTTTTGCCAAGCACAGGGCGGTCCTTGCCGATAGCTATGTTGCGTGGACGAGAGGCTATTATGGCGCCTTACAGGCAGATGCTGTCCAAAATCGGCGTGACCGAACAGCAGTGGCGTGTGATGCGCGTGCTGGATGAGCGCGGTAGAATGGATCCGAAAGAGATTGCCGAGGCCGCTTGTTTGCTCAACCCGTCTCTGACTCGGATCATGCAGCTGCTGGAGAAGAAGGGGCTGATTGCACGCAAAGGCAACCCTGAAGATCGCCGTCGTGTGCATGTTGAAATCACAACAGCAGGGCGCGATATGTTGGTGGCGGCGCAGCCGGAAAGCCTTGAGATCGCCGAAAAGCTGCGCGCACGCGTCGGGCAAGACAAGCTGGATGAGCTTCTTGATTTGCTGAACAGCCTTGCGGAAAACGGTCTGTAGTAATTCCTGCAATCTTTCTGAGTGGCTTTTGCTGTTTAGCTCCACCTTTGCAGCGTTAACCTTATTTTTGAGCGGGTGGGGTCGTTTTGGCTTGAAATACAACCTTAAGTTGTATTTCCTGAACAGGCTGCCACGGGTAAAACAGATTTCGCGCGGTAGCCTGTCTGGGGGCTTTTCATATGTGGAACCGTATTGTTGTGACCGACCAAAACAGAGGCGTTTATGGCGCGCTTGTGCATGACCATTTGCGCAAACGACGCGTGTTGTTTCACGAAAAGCTCGGGTGGGACATTCCGTGCAGTGCGCATATCGAGCAGGACCAATACGACCGCGCTGAGACAGTTTATATTCTGGTCGAGCGGGGCGGGGTTGTGGAAGGCTATGCGAGGCTTTTACCGACATTGGCGCGGGTGTCTTACGGCACTGTCGAGTTTAGCTATATGATGCGCGATGCAACGCTTGGGTTGCTGCCTGGTATTCCGCCTTCGATACTTGGCACGCGGCCTGCGCCGCAGGCGGAGGGCGTTTGGGAGATCAGCCGTGTTGAAGCTGCGGGCAGGGGGGCTTTGCAGGCGCTGTTTTTGACCATTGCAGAGTACATGGAGCAGGTGGAGGCTGTGGAACTTCTGGCGTTTACCCGCAAAAACTTTGGCGCGATTGTGCGGAGCATCGGTTTTGATGCAGCCGAGATCGGTGCGCATGTGGATTATGGTGGGCGGCCCTATTGTGCGATCAGTATGACATGGGGGGGGCGCACCAGAGACAGCCCCTGTGGCCGAAGATCTGCCGATGCGGATGGCGGGATAAGCTAGAACGCTTGACACCTGCGCAGAGCAGGCCACACTCAAAAACATGAGCGAACAAGGTTTACGAGAGATCATTGATATTCCTGATTTGGGAATAGTCATGTCTGATGGGGTGCGTCTTTCGGCGCGGGTGTGGATGCCTGTTGATGCGGGGGAGGACCCTGTACCAGCAGTTTTGGAGCACTTGCCCTATCGCAAGCGCGACGGAACATGTGCGCGGGATGAGATCAGCCATCCTTGGATGGCGGCGCGCGGCTATGCCATGGTGCGGGTCGATATGCGCGGCAATGGTGACAGCTATGGCCACATGGAGGACGAATACACCCAGCAAGAGCTACAAGATGCCTGTGAGGTGATCCACTGGCTTGCTGCTCAGGACTGGTGCAGCGGGACTGTGGGGATGCAAGGGATCAGCTGGGGCGGGTTCAACTGCCTCCAAACGGCTTATCTGCAGCCCGAGCCGCTCAAGGCGGTGATTTCGATCTGCTCCACTGTGGATCGCTTTGCAGATGACATCCACTACAAGGGCGGGTGCCTGCTCAATGAAAACCTCGCATGGTCTTCGACCATGTGGGCCTATTCCTCTCGCCCACCTGATCCCGCGTTGCGAGAGGATTGGCGCGAGATTTGGATGGAGCGGTTAAAGAGCGAGCCTTTTCTGATCGCCAACTGGCTTAAGCATCAAAGGCGCGACAGTTTCTGGATGCATGGCTCTGTCTGTGAGGACTTTAGCCGCATTAAGGCCAAGGTTTTGGCCATCGGAGGCTGGGCGGACGGCTATAAGAACGCGGTCCCTGCTTTGATTGAAAACATCGAAGGCGCGAAAGGGATCAGTGGGCCTTGGGTGCATCTCTATCCACATATCGCTACGCCTGAGCCACGGATCGGCTTTCTTCAAGAGGCCAAGCGTTGGTGGGATAAGTGGCTGAAGGGGATCGAGACCGGGGTCGAGAGCGACCCTGCGTTTCGCGGCTATCTGATGGAGGGCTATCGACCCAGTCGTTTCAATGCGCCGCGGGAGGGCGTTTGGCTGGCTGATGCCACGAGCGGCGGTGAAATATGTGAGTACCCTCTTGGCCCAGACGGGCGGCTCGGCTCTGAGGGCGGGACGCATGTCGAGATTGCCTCGCCGCAGCACTGTGGGCTCGGCGGCGGAGAGTATTACGCCATTGGCCGTGGGCCAGAGCTTTCGGACGATCAGCGGGTGGATGACCTATACTCCGCTGTTTGGACGGGGCCTGCGCTTGCGCGCTCTGTTGATATTGTGGGGCGGCCAAAGCTGCGCCTCACTTTGGCAAGTGAGACGGCGCAAGGGCAGATATGTGTGCGCCTTAACCATGTGCATCCAGACGGTGCGTGCACGCGGATCAGCTTTGGCGTGCTCAATCTAACGCATCGCGAGAGCTCGGCGGCCCCCGAGGAGATGCCGATTGGAAAGCCTGTCGAGCTTGAGATCGAGCTTGATCACATTGCCTATCGTGTGCCTGAGGGGCATCGCATTGCTGTGGCGGTGTCGACAGCCTATTGGCCTTTGATCTGGCCTTCGCCAGAAGCGGGGCGTGTGACTGTGAGTGGCGGGGCTTTGCTGCTGTCTGAGCGGGCTTTGGCAGACGCCGACGAGTGGAGCTTTGAAGAGGCGACGGGTGCGGACGGTTGGCAAACAGAAGAGCTGCGCGCGCCACGCAACGAGAAGCGAGAGATTACGGACCACGAGACGGGGCTGATCACGCTGATCATCAATGACGATTTTGGCAAGCGGCGTGACAGTGCGCACGGGCTTGTGAGCGGCGGGGTGTCACGGGAGACCTGGGTGATTCACCCTGATGACCCGCTTTCGGCGCGGGGGAGCACGCATTGGACGGAAGAAACCGAACGCGACGACATAATATTGCGAACCGAAACCTTTGCGGAGATGAAAAGTGACCTTAACACCTTCTATCTGAGTGGGCGTCTTGAAGCCTATGAGAACAACGTTCTGATCTATGAGCGCGATGTTGAGGAGGCGATTGCCCGCGATATGATGTGAGAAATGCCACAAAACTGTCATGAGAAAATGCTTGCTGTCTCAGACGCAATCGGCTTTCATTGACTCAGTAATCAATAAAAGCCGCCTCGAAGCGGCGAGACTTTCAACGGGAGAAGAGAATGACCAACGAACTTGATTATCTAAAGAAACGTGTGGCCCAAGGCAAACTGTCGCGACGCGACTTTATGGGCAAGGCCAGCGCGCTGGGTGTGACGGCGGCAGCAGCCACCACAATGCTTGCAGACGCGGCCTATGCGGAAGGCCCCAAAAAGGGCGGCGTGTTTAAGCTCGGTTCTGTCGGTGGGGAAAGCACAAACTCGCTTGATCCTGCGACATATGCCAGCCAAGTGCCGTTTCACAACGGCCGCCAATTTGGCGAAACCCTTGTGGAAGTTGGGGCGGACGGCGGACTTGCGCCAAAGCTAGCGGAGAGCTTTGAGAGCTCGGCTGATGCGAAAACTTGGATGTTCAAGATCCGTAAGGATGTTGAGTTTCACAATGGCAAGACCATGACTCCAGAGGATGTGCTTCAAACGATGGAGCGCCACTCGAATGAAGACTCAAAATCTGGTGCGCTTGGCATAATGAAGGGGATTTCAAACGTCAGCATCGACGGAGATTCACTCAAAGTTGAGCTGAATGAAGCCAACGCGGATTTGCCCTATCTGATCGCGGATTATCACCTTGTGATTCAGCCAAATGGCGGCATGGACAATCCAGGGGCAGGTATCGGCACCGGGCCCTTCAAGCTTGAGGCGGATGAGCCTGGCGTGCGTCACGTGTATTCTCGGAACGAAAACTACTGGGGTGATGCGGCGAACTACGATGGCGTTGAGATCATCGTTATCAACGATGCGACGGCGCGAACGGCTGCTCTTCAGTCTGGTCAGGTCCACGCGATCAACCGCGTCGAACCAAAAATTGCGGGTCTTCTTGGGCGCGCGCCAAACTTGACGGTAAATTCGACACCAGGCCGTGGGCACTATGTATTTATCATGCATGCCGACACAGCACCTTTTGACAACAACGAGCTGCGTATGGCGCTGAAGTATGCCATCAACCGCTCTGAAATTGTTGAGAAAATTTTGCAGGGCTATGGTTCTGTGGGCAATGACATGCCGATCAATGCGGCTTATCCGCTGTTTGACGCAAGCATCCCGCAGCGTGAATTTGATCTTGCCAAAGCCGCAGAGCATTACAAAAAGTCTGGCCATGATGGCAGCCCGATCATCCTGCGCGTTGCGGATGGGGCCTTCCCGGGGGCTGTCGATGCGGCGGCGCTCTTCCAGCAGACAGCGGCACAGGCGGGTATTCCGCTTGAGATCAAGCGTGAGCCGAATGATGGCTATTGGTCAGAAGTTTGGAACAAGCAGCCGTTCTGCGCGAGCTATTGGGGCGGTCGTCCTGTACAGGACCAGATGTACACAACGGCCTATCTCTCTACGGCAGACTGGAATGACACAAACTTCAAGAACGCCGAGTTTGACGATTTGCTTGTGAAGGCGCGTGCCGAGCTCGACACTGCCAAGCGCAAAGAGATGTACTCCAAAATGGGCATGATCGTGCGCAACGAGGGCGGCCTTATCTGCCCGATGTTCAACGACTTTGTCGATGCGGTTAGCAATGACGTTATGGGCTGGGAAACTGACCCGAACGCAGAGCTCATGAATGGATACATCACGCATAAAACATGGCTCGCGTAAGCGAGAGAGTTTCATGCATCCGATCATAAAACTGATTGCCCAGCGGTTTACGCTGGGCATACTCCTCCTTGTCGCCGCCTCTGTGCTGATTTTCGGGTTGACCGAAGCTTTGCCCGGAGATGCGGCACAAGCCGTATTGGGGCAGGCGGCCACGCCTGAAAGCCTTGCCAACCTGCGCGAGGAGATGGGCCTTAATCGCCCAGCTACCACGCGGTATTTCGAGTGGTTCGGCGGCATCCTTCAGGGCGATATGGGGGTTTCTATTATCAACCGTCTTGATATTGCGGAAAGTGTCGGCAAGCGGCTTGGCAATACGCTGTTCCTTGCGTTCTGGGCTGCGATTGTTTCTGTCCCTCTGGCAATATTTCTGGGGCTTCTGGCCGTGCGCTATCGCAACCGCTGGCCTGACAAGCTGATCTCGGGCGTGACGCTCACGACGATTTCTATTCCTGAATTTCTGATCGGCTATGTGCTGGTCTATTTCCTCGCGGTGAAGCTTGGCTTTGGCTCGGCGCTTGCGATGATCAATGATGATATGTCTCTGTGGCAAAAGCTTCAGTCGATTGTTTTGCCTGTGATGGTGCTGACGCTCGTTGTTTTGGCTCATATGATGCGGATGACGCGGGCCGCGATCCTGAATGTGATGCAATCGGCCTATATCGAAACCGCCGAGCTCAAGGGGCTCAGCGTATTCAACGTGATTGCCAAACACGCCTTTCCAAACGCGGTGAGCCCGATTGTGAACGTGGTAATGCTGAACTTGGCATACCTTGTGGTGGGCGTAGTCGTCATTGAAGTTGTCTTTGTCTATCCAGGCATGGGGCAGTTTCTGGTCGATGCGGTGACAAAGCGAGATGTGCCTGTTGTGCTTGCTTGTGGCGTGATCTTTGCGGCAATCTACATTGGGCTTAACATGCTGGCAGATATCATTTCGATCCTGGCGAACCCGAGATTGAGGCATCCTAAATGATTAAGAATATCCCTCTTTCGGCTCTCATTGGCTTGATGATCACAGGGGTCTATTTCTTTGTGGCAATCTTTGCGGGCTTTGTGGCGCCCTATGGTATGGCCGAGATTGTCGGCGATGTTTGGGAGCCAGCGAGTGCCGAGCACCTGCTGGGCACAGACAACATTGGCCGCGATCTCCTCACAAGGATGATCTATGGTGGGCAGACAACGATCTTTATTGCCACGGCGGGCACAATCCTGAGCTTTGTGACTGGGTCGACGCTTGGCTTTCTGGCCGCTGTTTTGGGTGGCTGGGCAGATCAGCTCCTGAGCCGTTTGGTTGATCTTTTGATGGCGATCCCCTCGCTTATTCTGGCGCTTGTGATCCTTGCTATGGTTCCCGTGACGGTCCCTGTGCTCATTTTGGTCATGGGATTGCTGGACGCGACACGCGTGTTCCGTTTGGCGCGCTCTGTGGCCGTCGATATCAATGTGATGGAATATGTCGAGGCCGCCAGTCTGCGCGGTGAGGGTCGGCTTTGGGTGATCTTTCGGGAGATCCTCCCAAATGCACTGAGCCCGCTTGTGGCCGAGCTGGGCCTGCGCTTTATCTTTATGGTCTTGTTTATTTCGACGCTGAGCTTCCTTGGCCTTGGTGTGCAGCCGCCGCTGGCAGACTGGGGCGGGATTGTGAAAGAAAACAAAGACGGGATTATCTATGGCATCGGGGCCGCGCTTTATCCTGCGATTGCGATTGCGACGCTGGCGATCAGTGTGAACCTTGTGGCGGATTGGGTATTGAACCGAACCACCAGCCTGAAAGGGGGCCGCGGATGACTGAAGCGTTTGTCAAAGTACGTGACCTCAAGATCGGGGCGACAGTCTATCCGCCCGGAGAAAAGCCGCATGATATCGAGATTGTGCACGGTGTTTCTTTTGATCTGCAAAAAGGAAAAGTGCTGGGCCTGATTGGAGAGTCCGGCGCTGGCAAGTCGACCATTGGCCTCGCCAGCATGGCGTATGGGCGCGGCGGCGTTGAGCTGACGGGCGGCGAAGTCTGGGTCAATGGGCGCGACATCTTGAAAACCTCCAAGGGCGATCTGCGCTCCTTGCGCGGTGGGGAAGTTACCTATGTGAGCCAGTCTGCGGCTGCGAGCTTCAACCCTGCAAAGCAGATATTGGAACAGGTTACGGAAGCTGCGATCCGACATGGGAAATTCACCAAGGCCGAGGCCGAGGCGCGCGCGATTGTACTGTTTGAAAAGCTTGGATTGCCTGAGCCTGAACGTATCGGAAGGCGCTATCCTCATCAGGTTTCGGGTGGGCAGTTGCAGCGCTGTATGACGGCGCTGGCGCTCTGTCCTGAGCCTGATCTTGTGGTGTTTGATGAGCCGACGACTGCGCTTGATGTGACCACGCAGATCGACGTTTTGATGGCCATCAAGGAGGCCATTCGCGACACTGGTGTGGCGGCACTTTATATTACGCATGATCTGGCTGTTGTAGCGCAGGTCAGTGATGACATCATGGTGCTCAAGATGGGTGAGATGGTGGAATATGGCTCCGTTGATCAGATCATCAATGCGCCGCAAGAAGAATACACCCGTGCGCTTGTCTCTGTGCGCTCGATTGACCACGAGGAAAAGCAGCCCACAAGCGAGCCTGTCCTGATTTGCGAGAATATAACGGCGCGCTACAAAGGCACGAAGTTTGATGTTCTGAAAGATGTGAATGTCGAGGTGCACCCTGGTCAGACGCTCGCTGTTGTCGGAGAAAGTGGCTCTGGAAAATCGACGCTGGCGCGGGTGATCACAGGGCTGTTGCCACAGCGCGAGGGGCGGGTGCATTTTGCGGGGCGTGACCTTAACCCTGTGATGCGCACGCGACCCCGAGAAGACTTGCGCGAGTTGCAGATGATCTATCAGATGGCGGATACTGCGATGAACCCGCGTCAAACCGTGGGGACTATTATTGGCCGCCCGCTTGAGTTTTACTTCGGGTTGCGGGGCGCCGAGAAGCAGAAGCGTATTCAGGAGCTTTTGGACGAGATCGAACTTGGTAAGGGCTTTCAGGACCGCTACCCCGCCGAACTCAGCGGGGGACAAAAGCAGCGGGTCTGTATTGCGCGCGCACTCGCAGCGAAACCAAAGCTCATTATCTGTGACGAGGTGACAAGCGCGCTTGATCCGCTCGTTGCGGACGGCATTCTGAAACTTCTACTGGATTTGCAGAAGATCGAGAATGTGGCTTATCTCTTTATCACGCATGATCTCGCAACGGTGCGGGCGATCGCGGACAGTATTGCTGTGATGTATCAGGGCGAGGTGGTGCGGTATGGCACAAAGACCGAGGTCTTGAGCCCGCCATTTGACGACTATACCGACCTGTTGCTGAGCTCTGTGCCCGAAATGAAGCTCGGCTGGCTGGAAGACGTGATTGCGAACCGCAAGATGGAAAGCGCGGGGAACTGAGAAAGGGTCGGGTTTTCGCGCGGCGAAAGCGCAACCGTGGCGAGAGAGGCTTTGCCCCTTTCAGTTTCCAAAGCTTGCTGGCTTTGGAAACCTTTCTCCCCTGAATGTTTAGAGAGAGAAAAGCTAGGCTGAACAGTTTTGAGCTGCAGACTGCGGCGAGGGAGACGTAACGATGAAGCGCAAATTACTTTTGATCATTCTGGACGGGGTGCCTTTGCGCAATTTTCGCAGGCTGTTTGGCAACTTGGAAGGCTGGGTGGACAGCGGGGAGGCACAGCGCTTTGTGCACCGAGCTGTCTTGCCGTCGATTTCGGCGAGCTGCTATGCAAGCCTGCACACGGGTGTGAGCCCGCAGGTGCACGGCTGTACTGGCAACGGGAACGTCTTTCGTCTCAAAGAGGAAGATGTGTTTGCCGCTGTTCGCAAGGTGGGCGGCGTGACGGGGGCTGTGGCGCATTCGTTCTGGAGCGAGTTTTTCAACCGCCATCCTTTCGACTATGTGCGCGACATTGAATACGACGAGCCCGAGAGCGCGACGATCAACCATGGGCGCTTTCATACAATGACGGGGTATGGGCTGGTCAATCAGATGACGCCTTCTGATGTGGACCTGTTTGGGACGCTGACAAACCTATGTGCGCGTTTTGGACTGGATTATGGCATGCTGCACACCTGCACGCTCGACAGCATGGGGCACCGCTTTTTCCATGACTGTCAGGAGATGGACCATGCTTGCGCCGTCATGGACGAGATGTTGGCGCCGTTTATTCCGAAGTGGCGCGCTATGGGATACGAGATCATTGTGACGGCAGACCACGGGCAGGACGATCGTGGACATCACGGCGGCAAGGGCGACTTGCAACAACTGACGGCGCTATATTATTTTGGCGATGGGCAGGGGCCGCATCAGGACGCGGAAATCGACCAACTCCAGATTGCGCCAACTATTTTGAGCCGCTTGGGAGCCGATATTCCCGCGAGCATGACGGGGCATGTATTTTTGAAATAGCGCTCCAAGTGGGCTGTTTTGCTGGCTTTGAGAGCATAAACAGCATTTTGCTTTGTTGCAGGCGTGCAACGGAAAACCCCCTAAATATTAGGTATGACGCAGTATTTTGGGGGTTCCCCCTAAATAGACACTATTCAAATGCGTTTTTTATGGGTAACCATTGTGGCAGAAAAGCGGCGCATTCAATGACGCCGCTCATGTTGAGGCAAATGGTGGTGTAGTGATGAAACCTATTAGTTTCGTTGCCCGTGGTGGCACGGGTTCTGTTGATAGTGGAAACGTATCAGCAGACCAAAATCTTACAGCAATTCAAGCAAGTGCGGGTGGGGAGTATTCCTTTAACCTACGGCAGAGCGACATTGTTCGCTATGGTCGTGCGGGCACAAATCTTGAGATTACGCTCGCTGATGGGCGCGTAATCCTGTTGGAAAACTTTTTTGACAGCTCGGGCACACCAGTGGCTAAGCTCTACGTATCTGCGGACACATACATCAGCGAAGTGACGCTGGTCGATGGCGCCAATGGCGAGCTCTATGGCCAATACGGTGTTGCAGAGACTTGGGGCAAATACGGCGCTGGCGATGATTTGATCTTCGTGGATGGCACGGAGGTCGCGCATGCGGCGATGGGCCAAGAGGAAGAGGTCTCGATGCTTGGCGCAGTTGGGCTTCTTGGCGGTCTTGGCGGCGTTGGGACTGCGGCGGCTGTTGCGGGTGGTATCGGCGTGCTGGGTGGCGTTTCTGGCGGCGGCGGTGGTGGCGGTACACCTGTTTATGTTGAACCAACCGTGAATGATGCGACAGTTGTGATCGGCGGTGACGATGTGACCGAAGCGGATCAGGTTGTTGAGGTGACGGGAACGGCGCAGCCGGGGTCGCAGGTTGTTGTGACAATCGGCGAAGAGGTTGTGACAGTTGTGTCGGACGAAAACGGCGACTGGTCTGCGACATTTGCAGGTGCGACTTTCCCAGCTGATGGCGGCTATGCTGCGGGCGTTGTTATCACCGAGCCTAACGGCACGGTCACTGGCCTTGAGGGGCCGAGCGTGACAGTGGACCTCACAGGGCCAGCCATTAACTTGGCGGATGGTGTTCAGTCTACGGGTGATTTGGTGACATCAGCTGACTACAGTGATGGTGTAGAGATTAGTGGCACGGGTGAGGCGGGTGCCGCGCTCACGGTTACCATTGGCTCAGTGACCCATGAGACAGTTGTGGGTGAGGATGGCAGCTGGTCTGTGACCTTCTCGACAAGTGAAGTCGAGGGTGGAGAATATGAGACTGATGTGACCATCGTTTCCACAGACAGCTACGGCAACTCAACCACCACGGTTGAAACTCTTGTTGTAGATACGATCAGCAACGTCACATTTGGCGGTGCGAATGGTGGTGCTGACGCAGTTATCAAC
>Ga0209652_1002822_pt1 | contig 13159 bp, 14 predicted proteins | sample SaaInl74LU_5_DNA_FD_184641 | JGI IMG/M metagenome (GOLD analysis project Ga0209652, IMG submission 184641) | Marine microbial communities from expanding oxygen minimum zones in the Saanich Inlet - ESP_74LU_5_DNA (SPAdes) (version 2) | ecosystem: Environmental > Aquatic > Marine > Intertidal zone...
CATTTTTTATAAACATCACTTGCGCGCCGACTTTGAGCGCCAATTCTGTCTCAGCGGGTAGTGCCCGCCCAAAGGCCTTTGCAGCACCTTCTGAGTAAACGGCCTTAAAGATCTTCGGATCGGTTTCAATAAGCTCAATGCGCTGGTGGTTCACGGCATTCACGGTTTCGTTGATTGTTGCCAAACGAATCACATCTAGGTGCGGCGGGTAACGATTGCCGGCTTTATTCAAAACATCCAGCATGGCTTGGGTTACCGAGCCATCTCGGATCGCATTGAGGATTTCCTTGAAGTCGTCATCTGACTGACGGAAGATTTCAGAAAGCTCAAATCGCTCTAGTTCAGAGTTTCGCCATACATGAGCATCAAAAAACCAGAGTGACTGGTAATTCTCGGCAATGTAGTTTTTTTCTGATGGGTCACGAGGTGGGACGGGGGCCAGCTGATAAGGATCTCCAAACATCACTATTTGGGCGCCGCCAAATGGCTCGTTCTTTCTGCCCCTTGCGATCCTAAGAGCCCGGTCAATCCCGTCCATCAAGTCAGCAGAGACCATTGAAATCTCGTCAATCACCAGCATGTCTAACGCTCGAAGAATTTCACGAGTGCGCTTATTCAGGTGCCTTGCAATCTCGACTTCACCGAGCAGACCAATTGGAAAGGTGAATAGCGAATGGATAGTGACCCCACCAACATTCAATGCCGCTACGCCGGTTGGAGCACAAACCGCAAAAGACTTTTCGGTATTGGCTGTCAGGTGTGAAAGAAGTGTCGATTTGCCAGTGCCGGCTCGGCCGGTGACAAAGACGTTGCTGCTTGATTGCTCGATGTATTCAAAAAGAGACTGTTGCTCTTGGCTCAAATCAATAATCACTAGTGCTTGTCTCTCGTTTTACTCAGACTATCAAGCATTTGGTTGTAATCCTCAAGGTCCTGGTTTCCGCTGCGATCAGATGCTCGATCTAGTCGCTTGCGCTCTCGATCATCAGACCTTGACCACTGGGTTACGACTATCAAGGCTATGACGATAGTTGGTATTTCACCGACTCCCCATGCAAAAGCGCCGCCAATGGCCTGATCCGCCAATGGGTCATCGCCCCAGGTTCTTCCCATCGCCCCAAACCAGTCGGCAAGCAGCAAGCTTCTTTCGTTCATCAGACCAAGCCCGAAGAAGGCGTGAAATGCCATGGTCCCGATCAAGAGCATGAGCTTTATCGGATAACCGGTTCGGTGTGGCTGGGGATCAACACCCATCAGAGACTGCACGAACAGATAGCCGGTAATCAAGAAGTGAATCAACATCCACTGATGCCCTAGGTGCTCTTCTGTTGCCCACCTAAATAGCGGCGTGTAGTAAAACATCACGAGTGACAGTGCAAAATTCAGACCAGCAAATAACGGATGCGAAACAAACCAAGCAAAAGGTGTGTGAACAGCCCAAAGCACCCACTCACGCATCCCCCAAGATCCGTCCTTGCGCGGTGCCTGCGCTCTGGATAACAGCGTCACGGGTGCTCCCGGGACCAGCAGGACAGGAACCATCATCGATAGCACCATGTGCCCAACCATGTGAACACTAAACAGGTACTCCTGGTAAGCGTTCATCGCGCCATTAGTTACGTAAAGCAAAACCAGCATTCCGGAAACAAAAGAAATGGTTCTAACCACAGGCCACTTATCGCCACGCTTACGAAGCACGCTTACGCCGTAAAGATAAAGCGCAATTGCCCCAAGACAAACGCTCATCCACAAAACATCAATGTCCCAGACCATCACCCAAACCAGATCGGTGAGCTCCGGAGGTAACTTGTCGCCGGTGAGAATCTCGGCTGGAGTTAGCGGCACAAATTCTGCAGCATCTAACGGAGTCTGCGTTCTAGCCAGTGCCGTCCCCATTCCAACTGCCAGCCCCATGACTCCTAATTCGAAGATCGCCAGTCGCCAAAAACTAACCGAGCGTTCAGCAAGCTTCTTCACTAGCCCTAGTCGGTGCCTAGCTCCAAACAGCCCCAGCACCACCAACAGCGCCGCTTTTAGCATCAGGAGCAGCCCGTAGCTAGAAAACAGGTCTGCTGGCTCGTAGAGCCTGATGATGCCGGAGGTAACTCCGGAAACCGCGACCATGATGAACGCCACAAACGCCAGTGTGCTGTATCTAGATACCAGCACCGCTGTTCGCTGGTTATCCCCTTTGAAAACCGCATACAGAGCAATAAGCCCGCCAACCCAGACGCTGATCCCAACCAGGTGCATCAACAGTGAGTTCACCGCAAGAGCGTGCCCGGCATCGGAAGAAGCGTGCCCGGATGCAGCCAAGGGATAAAGCCCCGCGATTGCAATTGCCGCATTCACCGCGTTCATCCTTCGACCGTTGAAGGCAAGAGTGGAAAGGCTCAGGAGAAACGCAAAACCTAAATTCCAAACCAAAAGTGTCCCGAGTTCAATCTGGGTGGCAAACAACCAAAGGCCATCAGAAAATGCTGAGCCATAAGAAATAGCCGAGCCCGAGACGCTTAGGTAGGTCATTACAAAATTCACTGCCGCAGCTCCAGCCCAGAGTGCCGCAGCCCCGCTTGAAACTCGAGAGAATTTGGACTGCTCTTCTAGGTTTCCAGCAAATGCCGAAAGCACTAAGGACCCCACTGTGGTTGCCATCGCAAAATTCATGACCAGCTTGGCAAATGGGGCTCCCCAGCGTACTACCGGACCTGGGTCAGAAAACTGAAGAGGATCTGCGCCACCTGCAATAACTAGTCCAACAACAACGCTTATTAAGCCCGCGGCTAGAACAACGGCAATTGCCTGCAGAGCATGATTAGAGGTTTTTAGCTTCACCTACCGAGCCTCGGGAAAAACCGCGGGGTCCTCTCGGCGTATTGTTTGTATTGCGGGTAGCGTTCGCGCAACATCGTTTCTTCAAAATCCGCCTTTTTACCAAGCAGCACATAAAGCAGCATCACGACGATGACCTGCGGCCAGTAGCCGGCATCGAGCATCACTCCAAAGCTCATGACCAGTAATCCAAAATAAATCGGGTGCCTAACCCGTGAGTAAATTCCGTGAGTAACTAAGGTCCCGTTGTCTTTCGGAATCGCAAGGGCGGTCAAAGAATTGCCTAGCCCAATAAAACTGACCAACAACACACCTGATCCAAGAGCGATCAGGCCGACTCCAAACACACCAACAATCTCACTGGCACCGCCGTAAGGAGATTCCTGTCTGGGGGATAACAGCAGCAGCGCAATGAGCAGAAACTGCATAAGGACCAGGGTGTAGGAGCGCGACTTGCTATTCATCCCTCAAGCCTATTCCAGAGAAACAAAAAAGCGGCGTCTAATCAAAGACGCCGCTTCTTAGTTGAAACTTCGAGTTACTTGACTGACGCCTTTAGCTTGCTGCCTGCTGAAACCTTTACGGTGTTAGCTGCTGCAATCTGAATGGTTGCGCCTGTCTGTGGGTTACGTCCCGCACGTGCTGCGCGGTGGCCCTTTGAAACGCTTAGGTAACCAGGAATGGTGACCTTGTCGCCCTTTGCAATTGAAGCGCCGATGGTGTCAAACATTGCGTCGATAACTCGGCCTACTGCTGCCTGAGATTCTCCGGTGTGTTGTGCAACTGCGGCAACTAGCTCGCTCTTGTTCATATGGTCCTCCTGGACAATTTGTGGACAGTTATGTCTCAATCAACTTATAGCCCCTACGCCCGTGTCAATGCTCTCGCCCCGGCGTGTTGCACGCTTAGATTTCCGCTATTTTTGGGGGATGTAGCCAGTTTTTTCGCTTTTTAACAAGAAATTACCCTCGCTCAGAATTCAGCAATCCGAATTCCCATGTAATTTCTGTTGTTCCTTTGCCAGCGGGCTTTCCGGATAAAACAAAAAATCCCGTCTACCAGGGCTTTGGCCTAGGTAGACGGGATTAGTTATAAAAAGTATTTACCAGCTTGACTTGGTGATACCCGGAAGCTCACCCTTGTGTGCCATGTCGCGGAAGCGAACACGGCTGATACCAAACTTGGAGAGCACTCCACGTGGACGACCATCGATCAGGTCGCGGCTGCGCACTCTAACTGGGCTTGCGTTGCGAGGAAGCTTCTGAAGTCCCACTCGGGCTGCTTCTTTCTGCTCAACTGTTGAGGTTGGGTCAACCAAAGCCTTCTTTAGTTCCAAGCGCTTTACTGCGTAGCGCTCAACAATTACCTTGCGCTGCTCGTTACGAGCAATCTTCGACTTCTTTGCCATGTGTTTAGCGCTCCTCGCGGAATTCGACGTGCTTACGCACTACTGGGTCGTACTTCTTCAGACTGATACGGTCTGGGTCGTTACGACGGTTCTTCTTGGTTACATATGTAAAGCCGGTGCCCGCGGTGGACTTCAGCTTGATGATTGGACGTACGTCCTTATCCTTGGCCATCTATTGCTTCCTAGATCTTCTCGCCACGAGCAACAAGCTCGGTGATTACCGAGTCGATACCGCGAACGTCGATTGTCTTGATGCCCTTTACAGAAAGGGTCAAGGTCACCTTACGTCCCAATGAAGGAACGAAGTAAGTCTTCTTCTGGATGTTCGGGTCAAAACGACGCTTGGTCTTGTTCTGAGCGTGCGAAACTTTGTGACCGAACTGCGGTCCTGTTTGCGTCACCTGGCAGTACGCTGCCATGTTTCCTCCTAAGGGCGTGTTTTCCCGAAGCTAATGATTTGGGTTTGAGCGGGCCGGAGCCCGTGCAACCATGCAAGTTTAGGAGGCTCGGGCACCCAAAAGCAAGTCCTGAATCAAGAAAATCAAGCCGACATGCCACATTTTTCACAAATGCCGAAAAGTTCGATGCTGTGGGCAACATCTTTGTAGCCGTATTTGATAGCTAAAGCGCTCACTTCGGCCTCAAAACCATCAAGGTCAAATTCCTCTGCATTCCCGCACTTTCGGCAAATCAGGTGGTGATGGTGCTCGTTACTGCAGACTCGATAACGCATTTCATTGTCTTCGCCGGCTAAGACATCAGCCTGGCCCGCTTCAACTAGATCTGTAAGTGCTCGATAGACAGTGGTGAGTCCCAATTTTTGACCGGCTAAGAGGAGTTTTTGGTGCAGCTCTTGGGCAGAAACAAACACCTGGTCTTGACTCAACGCCTCAAAGACCGCTGTCTTCTGCCAGGTGGTCCTTCGTATGGTCATGAGCGCACCGCAATCTTTTCTTTTGCCCCTTTGGACTTCACGAAAGCTATCAGGCGGGCAATCAGGTAAATCAGGAAGGAAATGGTTGTCACATACGGGCTAATTGGCAATCCGCCGCCTAGGGCAAGCAGAATTCCACCCAACATCGCCACCAGTGCGAATGAAACACTTAGGACCGGAACCCAAAGCTGACTCTTGCTCAAGCGAAGCGCGGCCGCAGCCGGCGTGACAAGAAGCGCGAGAACCAACAACGCCCCAACAACTTGGACCGCAGCCGCAACAGCCAAACCCAGAACTAGAACAAACACAATCCCAAGCGCCTTGGTGTTCACGCCCCTCGCGGCAGCAACCTCAGCATCGAGCGTTGCAAACAAGAGCGGCCGCCACATGATCACCAACAAGGTGAGCACCACGGCACTTATCACAGCAAGGGAGGCAAGCTTTGGGTCATCGACGGCAACTATCTGGCCCGTGAGCAAACCAAATTTATTAGCGGCCCGGCCCGGGTAAAGGGCCAGCGCAAGGATTCCAAGACCCAGCCCAAAGGGCATCAACACCGCCACGATTGAATTTCGATCCTTTGACTTATCTCCCAGCAGCGAAAGAATCAGCGCAGCAATCATCGAACCGATAACCGATCCAAATACCACGTCAAAACCGAACAGTAAGAAAATCGCTGCTCCGGCAAACGAAAGCTCAGAGATTCCGTGGACGGCGAAGGATAGTTCTCGGTTCATTACAAAAACCCCAACCAGGCCACCAACCAGTGCCAGCAGCACTCCCGCCCAAAGCGAGTTAGTCACCAGCGGGATTAGCCGGTCGTAGTCTGAAAAGTCAAAAACGTCTGAGAACTCCATCACATCCACTCTTCGTCATCGTGGTGGTTGTGATCGTGGGTCCCAAGAACCACGATTCGTCCTTGGTTTCTAACAACGTCTATCTCGGTTCCGTAGAGATTGGAGAGCACCTCTGACTGCATTACTTCATCGGTGGTTCCGATTTCGTATCGCCCCTGCGCTAGATACAGAACTCGATCGACATAGTCTGCGATTGGGTTTAGATCGTGGGTCACAAACAGCACCGCAGCACCCTGCTTTTTAGCCTGGTCAGCAATCAGACCGCTAACGATCTGCTGGTGGTTTAGATCCAGTGCGCTGAGGGGCTCGTCGGCCAGGATCAGTTTTGGCTTAGAAATAATCGCCTGTGCCACTCGAACCCTTTGCATCTCGCCACCGGAAAGCTCAACTATTGGCTTATCCGCGAGATTCAGCGCGTCAACTTGCTCGAGGGCTGCCAAAACAAGCGCCCTGGTTTTTTTGCTTGACACCGGCAAACCAAAACGATGTCCGTCCAGGCCAAGACGAACAGAGTCAAAGACCCTAAGCGGTAGTTGGGAGTCAGCGGAGCGGTGTTGCGGGATGTAGCCAATCTCCGTGCTTCCGGAAGTGGAGCGCTTCCCAAGAAATTCAATCGACCCCGATGTCAGCTCCTGTTGACCAATGATTGATTTCAGAAGCATCGACTTGCCGGATCCGTTTGCCCCAATTAGCGCAATGAACTCTCCGGGTTGAATCGCGAAATCTAGACCCTGCCAGATAACTCGATCATCGAACCGGAGAGTTGCATTTTTGACACTTAGGACTGCTGTCATTTAGTAAATCGCCTGTTGTAATTGATCAATTACTGACGCCATCCAATCCAAGTAGTCCAGGTCTTCACTCGGAATCAACTCGCTGAGCGCAATGACTGGTGTCCCAACTGATTCCGCCATCTTCACAAGGTCCGCCGAAACTGCATCTTCGATCTGGGTGTTGGTGACAAGTAGCACCACAAGCTTGTTCTCGATCAAAGTCTTAGCTTCCTCGGCAGCCGTTAGTGGAACATCGCGTTCTTCCTCGATTGCATCGGCAAGAGCCTGCGGGGTTAGGTTTTCAAAACCGGCATCAGTAAGCATTAGGTTTCCAACGCCCTCAACGGCAATGACGCCCAATCCCAAGGCGCGATCTCTTAGCGAATCGACTCGAAGCTGAAGGTTTTCAAGCTCGGCGGCGAAGAAATCATAGTTCTGATTCACATCATCAAAAGCTTCTGGCCTAAGTTCATTAATCGCCTCGGCGATCAAGTCAGCGGCCTCTGAGACAGCATGAAGGTCATACCAAATGTGTTCGTTCTCATGTGTATCGACCGCGGCAGCCTCGGCATTGGTGGCCTCGTGGTCCTCTTCGGTGTGAGAATGCTCGCCTTCAACGAGCTCTAAAAAGATTCTGTCGCCATCGGTTGCAGAAACCAACTGCTCCATGAATTCGTCGTAACCGCCACCATTGGCAATTACTAACTCAGCATCCTGAATTGCTAGCTGGTCTCTAGCGGTTGCCTCGTAAGAGTGAGGGTCCTGGGAGACGTTATCGATGATGGCAGTTACTTCTACCCAGTCGCCGCCAATAATTTCGATGATGCTTGCCCACACGTTGGTGGACGCCACGACCTTGATGGTCCCGGTCATTCCTTCTCTAGTAAGACTTGAGTCCTGGTTAGGGGTTGCTGATTCCTCAGGCTCCTGACTATTGGAAAAGAAGGTAAGGGCTGAAATGACGAGGGCAAGGGCTGATACGGCAGCGACAACGGCCCAGATGATTTTCTTCAATAGCGGATTCATGGCTTGATTCTAACGCTTAATGAAAACGATTGTCAATACCATTTAGTCAAGCAGTAGGGCTGGCTCCTCTATAACGCTCGCCACATCCTGCACGAACCTGGAGGCAACATCGCCATCAACCACCCGGTGATCAAAGGTTGCACCGATGGTTGTTACCTGGCGGACCACAATCTCGTCGTCAACGACCCAGGGCTTTTTACGAATTGACCCGAGAGCCACAATTCCGACTTCACCGGGGTTCAAAATCGGAGTTCCGGTGTCAACACCGAAAACACCGATGTTGGTGATTGTGATGGTTCCGTCCTTCATGTCCTCGGGCGTGGTCTTACCCTCTCTGGCAGTTGCAGCAAGCTTTTCGATTGCTGTTGCCAGCTCGATCATGTTCATGGCGTCGGCATCTTTGATGTTTGGAACTATCAAACCTCTCGGGGTTGCCGCCGCAATTCCTAGGTTCACAAAGTAGTGAACGATTATCTCGGTGTCCGACCAGGTTGAATTAACCATTCGGTTTCTTCTGGCAGCCCAGATTATGGCCTTGGCCATAATCAAAAGTGGTGTTACTTTCACGCCGGCAAAATCAACCGACGCCTTTAGGCGCTTCACATATTCCATGGTCCTAGTCGCATCGACATCAACAAAGATGCTGACGTGAGGAGCGGTGAAGGCGCTTTTTACCATTGCGGTCGCAATCACCTTGCGCATGCCCTTGACCGGGATCCGCTCTTCTCGTTCGGAGGAAACCGCTGGAGTGGTGAGGTTTTTGAAGACGCTAGCTTGGCTGGCACTGGAAATAACATCTTCTCTAGTTATTTCACCCCGGGTTCCCGAGCCGCTAACGGTCGCTAGGTTCACGCCTAGTTCTTTGGCCATTTTTCTGATTGGTGGCTTGGCGATAATTGAGTCAGATGCCAAAGCCGCGGCACTCACCATTGCCACCGGCACCGCTGTTGCGGTGGCGGCTGGCTTTACCGGCCGGCCCCTTCGAGATTTAGCTTCACCGGCATCTCCGTAGCCGACCAAAGTTGGAATTTTGTACTCCGCTCCAGTGTCAGCCTCTTGAGCAACCGCTGGTTGGGCGTCTGGCTTATCCGCCACTAACATTGGCGATTCGCCTGAGACTCGCACCGAAATAATCGGGGTGCCAACTTCGACGGTTTCGCCGGCCTGAACTAAAAGCTCGTCCACTTCACCCTCGAACGGGCATGGCAGTTCCACAACGGATTTCGCGGTTTCGATTTCACAAATTATTTGATTGACCGTGACGTGATCGCCCGGGGCGACAAGCCAGCTGACCATTTCGGCCTCGGTTAGCCCTTCGCCGACATCAGGCAGTGGGAACTTCGCAATGCTCATTTTGAGACTCCCTAGTAGGCCAGAGACCTGTCGATTGCTTCAAGAATACGGTCTGCATCAGGCAAAAATGCTTCTTCTAGCTTTGCAGGCGGGTAAGGGGTGTCAAAACCACCGACACGTATCACCGGTGCTTCTAGGTTATAGAAGGCTTCGTTGGAAATACGAGCCGCTATTTCGCTGGAGAGCGAGACATTCGTTGGAGCCTCGTGGACAATTACTGCCCTCGAGGTCTTCTTGACCGAAGCAATGATTGTTGGGTAATCAATTGGAGATAGCGACCGAAGATCAATCACCTCGATGCTCACACCTTCTTCGGCACCGATTTCCGCAGCCTGAAGTGCAGCCGTGACCATTGGCCCATAGGCCAAAAGCGTGACCTGGGTTCCCTCGAGCATGACCCTGGCATTGTGAAGCGGCATTGGCGCAGTATCGAGATTTACCGGGCCCTTTTGCCAGTAGCGGCGTTTTGGCTCGAGCATGATCACCGGGTCCGAAGACTCGATAGCCTGCTGCATCATCCAATAGGCATCGTTTGGATTAGAAGGTGTGACAACCCTCAGGCCAGGCGTGTGAGCGAAATACGCCTCTGGGCTCTCAGAGTGGTGCTCAACAGCGCCGATTCCGCCACCGTAAGGAATCCTGATAACCACCGGCATCTGCATCGCACCCTCGGACCGGTAGGTGAGTTTTGCAAGCTGGCTGGTGATCTGGTTGAAGGCTGGAAAAACAAAACCGTCGAACTGAATCTCCACCACTGGGCGATAGCCACGCATGGCCAGTCCGATTGCGGTTCCAACAATTCCAGACTCTGCAATTGGGGTATTGAATATTCTGCTTTGGCCAAACTCTTTGTAGAGTCCCTCGGTAACCCGGAAGACTCCACCTAGTTCCGCAACGTCTTCGCCAAACATTAGAACTTTTTCGTTCTTAAGCATCGCTTGCTGAAGGCCTGCGTTTAGCGCCTTTGAGATTGCCATGTCCTTGTAGCTACTCATGGTCACCCATGCGTGCTTCGTAGGCCTCGAGCCAGGCTCGCTGCTTGTCAATTTCGGGGTGCTGCTCGGTGTAGACGTGGTTGAAGATGTTTCCCAGTGGAGGATCCTCAAGCGCAAAGGTTTCCGCGCGAATTTTCTTAGCTAGGTCGTCTCCGGCAACCTTTACTTCTTCGAAGAAGTCATCGCCGATGCCTTGCCTGCGCAAGAAGATTTCGAACCGCTTGATCGGGTCTTTGGCTTTCCACTCATCCACTTCTGCATCTTCCCGATATTTGCTCGGGTCATCGGATGTTGTGTGGGCGCCAATTCGATAGGTGAGCGCCTCCAGCAAAAATGGACCTTCTCCAGATCTGGCGTTATCCATGTGAAGCCTGGTGGCTGCATAGCAAGCCAAAACATCATTGCCGTCTATGCGCATACCTGGAACACCAAAGCCTTCGCCTCGGGTGTAAAGAGGCGCCTTGGTTTGACTATCAATGTGAGAAGAAATGGCCCACTGATTGTTTTGGATAAAAAAGACAATGGGTGACTCGTTTACGGCTGCAAACAACAAGCCCTCGGACACGTCACCCTCTGCGGTCGCGCCGTCTCCAAAATAAGAGATGACAGCCAGATCTTTTTCCCGGTCTCCGGTCCCAACTTTGCCGTCAAGCTTCACGCCCATTGCATAGCCGACAGCATGAAGAACTTGGGTCGCAAGAACAATGGCGTAATGGTGAAAACGAGTTTCCTCTGGGTCCCAACCTCCGTGGTTAACCCCGCGCATCATTTTCAGAATAGAGATCAGTTCGACTCCGTGAGTCAGAGCAACTCCGTGCTCTCGATAGCTTGGGAAGATGTGATCGTTTTTACCAACGGCATGGCCTGAGCCAATTTGAGCGCCCTCTTGTCCAATTGCTGGAACCCAAAGTCCCAGCTGACCTTGACGCTGCAAAGCGGTTGCCTCAATGTCAAACCTGCGAATGCGAGCCATGTCGGTATAAAGAAGTTTCAGGAAGTCCTGATCGAGTTCCTCGATTATCTTTCCGTAGGCCTCATAGCCCTTGGGCACGCCATAGGTTCCGTCGGGCGCTAAAAGCTGCAACATTGGTGGCTGGTTTTCGGGGGTCACGCCCCCTAATTTAGCTCTTTTACTGAAAGAATTGCCCGATGTTGCGATTTCTGGTGAGCACAATTGTTAATGCCGTCGGTCTATGGGTTGCCACCTCGGTGGTCCCTCAGGTTCAACTGACCCCCTATGGAGGCAGTGGTTTCTGGAACATAGCAGGTTCGTTCCTGGTGGTTGGTGCAGTCTTTGGGCTGGTGAACGCAATCATTGCCCCGGTGATAAAGATCCTTGCCTTCCCGCTTTACATAATCACCTTTGGCCTTATTGCATTTGTTATCAACGGTGCACTGCTGTTGCTCGTGGCTTGGCTGAGCACGGTAATTGGAGTGGATGTCTTCAGCATTGATGGCTTCACCTCCGAAGGTCTGGAGATTGAGTCTCTGGGTTGGGCAATTTTGGCCGCCATAGTCATGAGCATTGCGAGCTTCTTCACCAGAGCGGTCCTAAAGGTATTGAAAATTCGCTAACCAATTGAGCTTATAAATAACGAACACTTGGATACTCGCAGTGTGCTCGGGCGCCAAGTACGGCAAAATAGAGGCGTGACTCTTTCTTCGCAACCCCTAAGTCCTCTAGATGGCCGCTACCTACCCCAGGTTAGGGAGCTCGGCGAGCACCTAAGTGAGGCCGGACTCAACAGAGCCAGGGTATTAGTCGAAGTTGAGTGGCTAATTTGGTTGGTTGAAAGAGACCTTCTTGGAACCGGTAAAGAGTTGTCCCTCGAAGAAAAAACCAAACTGCGTGATTTGGTAAAAGATTTCTCAGATGCTTCAGTGGCAGAACTCGCCGAAATAGAGGCGACCACTCGCCACGACGTCAAGGCAGTGGAGTATTTCGTAAGAAACGCTCTGTCAGCCATGAAGCGCGACGATCTGGCCGAACTGGTTCACTTTGCCTGCACCTCGGAGGACATAAATAACCTGAGCTATGCAATCACGGTTCACGATGCCCTGGAGCGCGTTTGGTTGCCGCGAGCCACGGACACAATCGTGAAGATCTCGAGAATGGCCAAAGAGATGGCGGCCATTCCTATGCTTTCAAGAACCCACGGCCAGCCCGCAACTCCAACAACGATGGGTAAAGAGCTGGCGGTATTCGCTCACCGACTGAAGCGACAGACCGCAAAGGCCGCCAGTCAGCAGATTTTGGGCAAGTTTTCCGGAGCAACCGGAACTTTCGCCGCCCATTTAGCAGCGGCGCCAAACGTCGACTGGGCCAAAGAGTCAAAAGAATTTGTTGAACACCTAGGTTTTGACTGGAATCCACTCACAACCCAAATCGAATCCCACGATTGGCAGGCTGAGCTTTACGCAACCATCAGCCACTTCAACAGAATCCTTCACAACCTTGCTACCGATGTTTGGGCATACATCTCAATTGGTTACTTCAAGCAGATACCGGTTGCTGGAGCAACTGGATCATCGACAATGCCCCACAAAATAAACCCGATTCGCTTCGAAAATGCCGAAGCGAACCTAGAACTTTCCTGCGCAGTACTTGATTCACTGGCTCAAACCCTTGTCACCTCAAGAATGCAGCGTGATCTGACCGATTCCAGTGCCCAGCGAAACATCGGCGTTGGCTTTGGCCACTCGGTACTTGCAATCGACAACGTGAACCGCGGTCTTGACGAAATAGCCATCAGTGAAGGTGTGCTCATGGCTGATCTGCTTGAAAACTGGGAAGTTCTTGGAGAAGCAATTCAAACCGCGATAAGGGCTGATGTCGCTCGCGGAGCGTCCAAGATTTCAGACCCTTACGCGCTTTTGAAAGAGCTGACGCGAGGCAAGAGTGTTGGCGAAGACGAGCTTTTGGCATTTATTAACAAACTAGAGGTTTCTGAAGTAACAAAAGCCCGACTGCTAAAGCTAAA
>Ga0209652_1002823_pt1 | contig 13156 bp, 13 predicted proteins | sample SaaInl74LU_5_DNA_FD_184641 | JGI IMG/M metagenome (GOLD analysis project Ga0209652, IMG submission 184641) | Marine microbial communities from expanding oxygen minimum zones in the Saanich Inlet - ESP_74LU_5_DNA (SPAdes) (version 2) | ecosystem: Environmental > Aquatic > Marine > Intertidal zone...
GAGCCAGAGCCAGAGCCAGAGCCAGAGCCAGAGCCAGAGCCAGAGCCAGAGCCAAAAACCAAAAACGATCTGATTAGTGATGATGAATTCGAGTCACTACTTGATGAGTTACAAGCTCAGGGGCAAGGTGCCTTCAGTAAAAAAGCGGACCTTGAGTCTCGGGCGTTTGTGGCGACCTCAGATGATCAGGAGATGAGTGATGAAGAGATTGCCGCTGCTATGTCTGCTTCAGCCGCTGAAGACCTGAGTTTGCAAATGGATACGGCTACACACTTAGCTCCAGAACCAGAACCAGAACCAGAACCAGAACCAGAACCAGAACCAGAACCTGCTGAGCTAGACGATGCGGCAATAGTTGCAATGATGGAAGCGTCTCGACAGTCAGACATCTCAGGTGCACCGTTTAAAGAGTCACATACTGATGCGGCAATTGAGCCAAGAGCGATGATTACCGCCGTATTGCTTGATATGCACGGTATGCGTTTAGCGCTCCCTTTTGATCAGATGGATGCAGCGTTCAGTTTTGAAGATATCTCTATGAGTATCTCTGGATTGCCAGAATGGGTCATAGGTCGAGTCACTAATGATCGTGATCAGATTGATGTTGTCGATACCGCATTATGGTTGATTCCTGAGAAATACAAGCCAGAGTATGCTGAGTATAAAGAGTTTGTTGTGTTGCCTGGTCGTCAGTGGGCTTTAGCCTGTGATGGGCTTGTAAAGTCGATCCAGATACCGCACGATGAGGTCAATTGGAATTCAGACCGTTCAGAGCGAGCTTGGCTTGTTGGTACCTACATGCCCGAGCGCTGTGCGATTATTGATGTTCCGTACCTAATTGAAACGTTTGCGGCCAAGGTTGAATGGGGCAATTGATGGAGTTGAGTTCGACTCAGCTAACAACAGTATTAATGATAATGGGTTTAGCTATTTTGCTGTGCCTTCTGTTTATTGGTCTTTTGGCACTGCGTATAAGAGCTCAGGCTAGACAATCGCGTGCATTGATAAACGTTATGCGTGGTGAGATTAAAGCGATGACGACGGGTTCAATTGGCATGGGCAAACGCCTAAAATCGATCGAACACCGGTTGAATCTGACCGTTGAAAAACAACAAGAGCTCGAGAATCGCGACCCGACACAACTTGCTTATAATCAAGCAGCAAGATTGATGGAGATGGGCGCCGATATTGACGATCTTGTTAAAAATTGTGGCATTGGGCGGCCCGAGGCTGAGTTGATGGCGCTATTACACCGTGAGTTAGATCCCCAGCCCAAGCAATCCTTAGCAAAACAACACTAGATCAGATCGGCTCTAACGCATAACAGATGTAAGCGCGAGTCGTTTTAAGGCGCTGATGATAGATCGGCGGGATCATCTTTCTGTTCCTGCGAGAGTTGGTAGGTAAAAGCAATAATCTCGGCAATTGCGCGGTAGAGCGATTCGGGAATCTCATCACCCAGTTCTAATCTAATTAAAACCTCTAAAAGCTCAGGGCTGTGATGAATGTGAACATCGTGCTCTTTTGCAATTGCGAGAATCTGTTCGGCTATAAGCCCACGCCCTTTTGCGGTTATATGAGGCGCGCCGCCAGCCTCAGTATCATATCGCAGTGCTACAGCACCCTTATCGCCCTTAAATTCGCTCATGTGTGAACATCCACAAGATGCTTGCTAACGGTGGGGGAAAGGTTGTTAGGTGCACGGCCTTTTCGCACGTTAATTGTATCGATATTAAAGCCCTGTTCTGTCAGGTGTTTGCTAAAACCTTCGATGCGATCGCGGATGATATCGGTTGTACCTAAGCTCTCGGCCCAGAAAGCGATACTCATATCCCACTCATCTTCCAGATGAACACGGGCATCAATAGAACCCAGAGGTTCGAGATCAAAATGTAAGTTTAGAGTCCAGTTGGTCTGCATCTCTGTTGGTGAGCGGGGGCGTCGCTGCTCTTTTAACTCTAACTCTACCTGCTTAAACCCCTCAGGGGTTTGCAGTGGCAGATCCATGCGAAAGTAACGCTCCGCGCTGCCATCGGGGTAGTCTCGCCATTGACGAGCGCTGTGTATCTGTTGATGCGTTGAACGTGCTTCAGCCCTATCAATCAATGAGAGCATCTGCTCCCGTATCTGAGAGGGTAACTCTTGGCTGGCGCGACGTAACTGACCTAAACGTGTGCGCAGATCTTCGACATTTAGCGCGTGTCCTTTCGCTTGTTGCGCCATCCGGTTCTCTGTGAACAAGCCCGATTGCTGCATCATCTGTTGGACTTGCTGAGCCTGGGCTTTGGGTTGTGTCTGAGGCGTCAGGCTAAATAGACTCATTAACGAGCGTACGATCTGACCGACGGCATCTTGGCTTTGACCTCTGTTAAGAGAACGTAACTGATTAAGACTGTCCGCTAATGGCGCTTGGGTTGGCATAACCTGGCGTAGCAGTGCTTGCATCTCTTCGACCACCTCTGGCGGCATAGATTTGACTGCCTGCTGCGGTAGAATTCGGACCTGGATCGCCATATCGTTTAGACGTGTAACCTCTATCTGTTGCCCAGCTAATAGAGGTCTTGGAGTGACAATGTTAAGCGTTTCACCGCCAAAATTAAGGGTTGCACGCGCAAATGCTGGCAGGCTGGGTGCCCCCTGAATCGATTGTACGACATGCGCAAGTGCAATACCGCTCTGTGTAGTCGATTGTGTAGTTGATTGTGCAGTCGGTTGTGCTGGCGATACACCCGCAGCAGAACCTGTAGATGCGGGCGAGGTTAATGGATTCGCCTGAGGTGTCTGCGATGAAGGGGCTGTAGTGATATTCGCTGTTTGAACCAACGCTTGAGACCCCAATGAATTGCTGGTTTGGTTCTGCATCGCAGAGTTCAGTGAAGCCCCAGTCAACTGCGCGCTATTAGGCGCATTCATACTTGTCTGTGTTGGATTTCCAATGGATGCCGCTGCCTGTGTGGTTGACTGCAGGGATGTCTGTATTGGCGGGGTCGTATTTGAACCACTAGCAGAGTTGGTATTTACTGAGTTTCCAGTTGACCCCGTCGCTATTGGATTATTGCTACTTGCTAAGGCATTACCCGTATTAAGGGGTGTCTGAGTTGCACTGGCTGGCGTCAGGGTTGCCGATGGCGCTGTTTGTATTGTTGATACGGTTTGCAAGTTGTTTTGCGCAGCGCCTTGTGCTGCAAGAAGATTTTGTGACGACCCGCTGTTAGTGCTAACAGGTGCCCCGCCTGTATTAATATTGCCAGCTATTTGACTACTCGTTGCAGCAGAGGGTGCTGAACGTGAATTCGACGAACTCGTAGCGCTTGAACTTGAACTATTAGATGGTACCGCACCTGACTGTGTTGTGCGGGTATTCGTTTGGCCGCTAGGGTTATTCGTCTGCAGTTGAGGGTTGGTCAGCGCTGATGTCAGCGAGCTTTGTACTGCGCCCTGTTGTGCAAGCTGTTGAGATGGGTTACCGGCTTGAGGTTGAACTAAAGCGGTCATCTGAGCTTGATTTAAAAGTTGTTGTGCTTGGGCTCTGCTCTCGGGTGCAATCATCGCTATAAATTGATTGCTCGAACTGTTTATCTGGCTTAGTGCTTGGGCTTGGGCTTGACTGGTTTGTGTTGGGTTAGCCGTGGGTACAGGAATTCTAAGGACGACTTCGCCATTGCCGTCACGACTCAACACTACCGATAGCCCTTGCGCAAGCGGACGGTTGGTCATTACCTCGAGGCGGTTATTACCGACGTCAAGCGCCACGCGAAAAAGTGTGGGTGAAACAGGGTCTTGGCGAACATTCACCACACGTGCGGACTGCTCAGCATTAGATGGGAGTATCTGGCTAATATCGCGTGATTGAGCGCTGGATTCACTGCGTGCAACAGTTGAGGGTTGCACAGGAAGCATCATTGGTCTGACCCACCTGACTGTTAAAGGTAATAAGGTTATACTCGGTCGTATATAAGAGTATCGGCTGCCACAGATAAGAGTTTAGTTCATCGAGTGTCTTCTGTAATTGTACTCGTTCGTTGACGGTTTGCTCAGGGTTTTATAAAGCGTTAATCTCTGCGAAAGTGATCGTAGAGCATTTTAGGAGTGCGGGTGAGCGCAGCGTTATTAAGTGCCAGATCGCTTTATTGTGAGCGTGATGATCGAATCTTATTTGAAGGTTTAGATCTGAATCTGTCGAGTGGTGAAATACTCCAGATAGAAGGGCGTAATGGTAGTGGTAAAACGACCTTACTGCGTATTTTAAGCGGTCTTAGTAACCACTTTGAAGGCGAGTTGTTTTGGCGTGGCGAAACGATGGGCGAAGCGAAAGAGTCCTTCTTAGCTGAGCTTGTCTATATTGGTCACCAGCCCGGCGTTAGTGATCTGTTAACCGCAGAAGAGAACCTTAAATGGCACTGTGCACTGCACCCCTCGCTGGATGCCAGTCTTATTGAGTACGCAATTAACCAAGTTGGACTAACGGGCTTCGAAGACGTGCCCGCCTTTCAGTTGTCTGCCGGTCAAAAGCGGCGAATAGCCCTAGCCCGTCTCTACATGAGCAACGCTCAGTTATGGATTTTAGATGAGCCTTTCACGGCGATCGATAAACTCGGTGTCGCTGCAAAAGAGGATTTAATGCTTAAACACCTCAGTAAGGGGGGGAGCGTTATACTTACGACCCACCAAGACTTAAGTGCGCATATGCCGCTTAGGAAGTTAATCCTTGGGCAGTCGAAAGAGGCGCAATACATTGAACAATAAAGACTTATCAGCCAGCGGCCTGTTTGTTGCGACCTTTCGTCGCGATCTTGTTTTGGCCTTTCGCCGTAAGAGTGAGCTTGTAAATCCTCTTATATTCTTCCTTATGGTCATCACCCTATTTCCGATAGGCGTGAGTCCAGAACCCGATTTTTTAGCCGAGTTAGCACCGGGCTTACTTTGGGTTGCCGCGCTTTTAGCAACGCTACTATCGATGGAGTCGCTATTTAAAGCAGACTTCGAGGATGGATCGCTTGAGCAGTTACTCTTAAGTCCACAACCGCTCTTTATGGTGGTGCTGGCAAAGGTAAGTGCACACTGGCTGATGTCGGGGTTAGCGCTGACGCTTGTAGCACCCGTTTTAGCTGTGATGCTGTTTTTGCCCTTTGAGGGGATGCCGGGGCTGATGCTAAGTCTATTACTGGGTACGCCAACACTGTCATTAATTGGTGCAATCGGCGCTGCGCTGACGGTCGGATTGCGTCGTGGTGGCGTATTGATCTCATTACTTGTTTTGCCTTTATATATTCCAGTCCTTATATTCGGGTCCAGTGCGGTTCAAGCAGCCATAACGGGCTTGCCGTTAGGCGGCTACTTCGCTTTACTGGGCGCTTTGCTGGCATTAGCTCTGGCGCTTGCACCTTTGGCAACAGGTGCAGCTTTACGTATTTCGGTTAGTGGATAAAACCTCATGGCATATAAATGGTTACCCCGTTGGTTCTTTCAGTTGGCTTCACCCCGCTGGTGTTACCAAATAACAGGTCAGTTGATTCCTTGGTTTGCGGCAATATCTGGCCTCTTAGTTGTTTCCGGTATTATCTGGGGCTTGGCCTTTGCTCCACCGGATTATCAACAAGGCAATAGCTTTAGGATTATATATTTACATGTTCCTTCGGCCATATTGGCACAATCTTTTTATATGTTGATGGCACTGGCTGGTGCAATTGGGCTGATTTGGAAGATGAAAGTAGCTGATATGGTAGCCAAGTCTGTAGCACCCATAGGTGCCGCGCTGGCTGTTTTAGCACTATTGACCGGTGCAATTTGGGGTAAGCCCACCTGGGGTTCGTGGTGGGTTTGGGATGCACGTCTCACCTCAATGTTGGTACTTCTTTTTTTGTACCTTGGTGTTATCGCGTTAAATTCAGCGATTGAGAGTGAGACCACTGCAGCACAGTCGACTGCCGTTCTGGCACTGGTCGGACTGGTGAATATTCCAATAATTAAATATTCGGTCGAGTGGTGGAATACGCTTCACCAGCCCGCCACGTTTAAATTGACAGAGAAGCCTGCAATGCCCCCAGAGATGTGGGTTCCTTTGCTCGTTATGGTGATCGGTCTCTATATGATGTTTGGGTTAGCCTTGATGCTACGCTTGCGTAATGAAATTCTACTACGTGAGCGAAGAGCGTCTTGGGTTAAAGAACTACTGGCTGTTAAGGCATAAGTCAGCTTGCCCACCTAGGGTGGGGTTAATTTTTTTAGGTTGTGTATTTATGGCTTTTGAATCCTTTGCCGACTTTATAGATATGGGCGGACATGGACTTTTTGTATGGCTAAGTTATGCGCTTGGCATTTTTACAATTGTCGGCTGTATTGTGCAGCCGCTTTTACAATCAAAGGCGATTAAACGTGATCTTCGCCGCCGTTTCCGACGTGAGGAGGGATCCGCGTGAATCCTAAACGTAAAAAACGACTCTACATCGTATTATTCATTGTTGCAGGGGTAGGTGTATCTGTTGGATTAACACTCTTTGCACTGAGTCAGAACATCAATTTGTTCTACTCTCCTACCCAGATTGCTGCAGGTGAAGCTCCAGTGGGTACACGTATCCGCGCTGGTGGTATGGTGGTTGAGGGTAGTGTTAAGCGAGACACCAAAAGCTTAAAAGTTGAGTTTGAAGTGACTGATTTTCAGAATAAAGTCCCGGTCATCTACTCTGGTATATTGCCAGATCTTTTCCGCGAAGGTCAGGGAATAGTTGCCCAGGGCGAAATGGATGCTCAGGGCAAGCTGCAAGCTGTTGAAGTACTTGCCAAACACGACGAAAATTACATGCCGCCCGAGGTTGCTGAAGCGCTCGAAAAAGCGGGTAAAATGCCAAAACCCTCCGGCCAGGAGTTTAATAAGTGATCCCTGAATTCGGAACCTATTCGCTTGTCCTAGCGCTCTGTCTAAGCGCGCTATTAGCGGTTATCCCCTTAGTTGGAGCGCAACGCGGAAATCTTCTTTGGATAAGTTTTGCGCGCCCCCTAAGCATGGGTATGTTTTTCTTCATCAGTGTCAGTTTTGTTGCACTAACCTACGCCTTTCTTACAAACGATTTCAGCGTAAGTTACGTTGCAAACAACTCCAATACAGCGCTCCCTTGGTATTTCCGAATGAGCGCTGTCTGGGGCGGACACGAAGGCTCCCTGCTGCTTTGGGTGTTAACCCTTGCTGGCTGGACCCTTGCAGTTGCGCTAAAAAGTCGCGATCTACCTGCCGATATTTTGGGTAGAGTCTTGGGTGTGATGGGCATCATCAATACCGGTTTCTTGATGTTTGTATTGTTTACATCCAGCCCATTTGTACGTCTGTTGGCTGATACGCCCGCACAGGGTGCCGACCTTAACCCACTGCTGCAGGATATAGGATTAATTATTCACCCACCGATGCTCTACATGGGGTATGTGGGATTCTCTGTAGCATTTGCCTTCGCTATCGCCGCCCTTTTAAGCGGCCGTTTAGATGCCGCCTGGGCTCGCTGGTCTCGCCCTTGGACGAACGTGGCCTGGGCATTCCTAACCTTAGGTATCACGCTTGGAAGCTGGTGGGCTTACTACGAACTTGGCTGGGGTGGCTGGTGGTTCTGGGATCCAGTAGAGAACGCATCGCTGATGCCTTGGCTTGTAGGTACGGCCCTAGTACATAGCCTGGCCGTAACCGAGAAACGCGGGGTCTTTAAAAGCTGGACAGTGTTGTTGGCAATATTCGCATTTTCACTGAGCTTACTGGGTACCTTCTTGGTGCGTTCGGGGGTGTTAACCTCTGTTCACGCCTTTGCTTCTGATCCAGAGCGTGGCTTCTTTATTCTTATGCTTTTGTGCATCACTATTGGCGGCTCGCTCCTGCTCTATGCACTGCGCGCCTCTGAGGTTAAAAGTGAGTCGAGCTTTGGCCTGGTCTCGCGCGAGACTATGCTTTTGGTCAACAACGTGCTGTTAACGGTGATCTGTTTTACAGTCCTCTTGGGTACACTTTACCCGCTATTTATAGACGCTCTAGGTATGGGCAAGCTCTCTGTGGGTCCCCCATACTTTAATGCTCTATCTGTGCCGGTTGGTGCGTTGTTGATGCTGTTCCTTGGGGTTGGTGCGGTTACGCGCTGGCGTAAACAGAGCGCCACAGCCCTGCTGAAGCAACTAATAGTGCCATTTGTAGCCGCTATTGTTGTGGGCGCAACTGTACTGAGTTTTCGACAGGGCGAGTCAACCCTATGGACTTATGTCGGTGTAATGCTGGCGTTCTGGCTACTGTTCATGGCACTGACCGATGTTTTTGATCGTGTTAAAAAGCGCGGTAGCGGTGCGCTTAGCACACTGACAAAACTCCCAAGAAGTTACTACGGTATGCAGATGGCTCACATGGGTGTGGCTGTTCTTGCTGTTGGCATTGCAATGGTATCCGCTTTTAACGAACAGCGTGACCTTAGGATGTCGCCAGGTGATATTGAGGTCGTCGGCGACTATACCTTCGTTTTTGAAGGAATTACTCATGTAGAAGGGCCAAACTTCGTTTCAGACAAGGGTACTCTGAGAGTATTTAAAGATGATGAGCCCTACATGGTTATGACACCGGAAAAGCGTCTATATACGGCGCGCGGCACGGTGATGACTGAAGTTGCGCTAGATCCAGGTCTGTTTAGGGATCTTTACGTAGCGCTAGGTGAGTCACTTGAAGGTGATGCATGGGCTATTCGTATTCAGTTCAAGCCTTATGTGCGTTGGCTCTGGTTGGGCGGATTGTTGATGACCTTCGGCGGAATCCTTGCGGCAACGGATCCGCGTTACCGCAAGCAGTCTCGTAGAGCGCAGAAGCAGATGGAGGCCGCTAATGCGTAAGGGCGTGCGAAAGGGGTTAGTCTTTCTACCTTTAGTTATATTTTTTGGTTTGGGCTTCTTTTTATGGAAGGGGCTTTCGCTTGATCCGCGTGAGTTGCCCTCGGCACTGATTGACCGCCCAATGCCGGCGTTCGAACTACCCTCTTTAACTGATCCAGCGCGATCTTTGACTGTCGCTGACCTCAAAGGTGAGATCGCTCTGGTTAACGTTTGGGCAACCTGGTGTCCTACATGTAAAGAGGAACACGCCTTTCTGAACGAGTTAGCTGAGCAGGGCGTTGTGATATATGGCATTAACTACAAGGATGAGCCGGTCAAAGCGACCTCTTGGTTGCAGCGATACTTGAACCCCTATAAAGAAGTTATCCTCGATAAAGAGGGAAGCTTAGGTCTTGATTTAGGTGTCTATGGTGCACCTGAAACTTACATCATCGACGCACAGGGTACTATTCGCTATCGCCATGTGGGCGCTGTCGACGCAAATGTATGGACGGATCTTCGTGCGATTATGGAACAGGTGAATGGAGCAGGTGCTTGATGCGTAGATTTTTCCTTCTGTTTGTCATTCTCTCATCCTCGAGTTGGGGCGCTATCGATGCGTATGAGTTTCGTACACCTGTCGAAGAGATTCGGTTTCACGAACTAACCGCCGAGCTACGCTGTCCAAAATGTCAAAACCAAAACATTGCTGATTCGGACGCACCCATCGCAAAGGATCTGCGAAGGGAGGTACATCGCCTTTTGATACAGGGTGCTGCAGACTCGGAAATTATTGATTTTATGGTGACGCGTTACGGCGAATTCGTACTTTATCGCCCGCAGATCAATTCGCAGACATGGTTACTTTGGTATGGACCATATGTAGTGCTTGGTTTTGGTGCGATCGTTATTTTGTTGATTGTATACACGCGCAAAGCTAACCGAAGAGTTCAGCCAGGCGCGAGACAATATGAATTAACTCCAGAGGAACGGGCCCGTCTTAATGCCCTACTCGAGAAGGATAATAAAGAATGATGTTACTCTGGTTAGGTATAGCGCTCCTTACGCTGATAGCACTGCTATTCCTAGTGATGCCGCTTATTGGCTACCGCTCCAATCAGGCAAAGAACGCTCTGTCAGAAGCGCGTCAACAGGACAATGTGTTGGTATTCAAAGATCGCCTGTCTGAGTTAGAGAGAGAACTCGCAAGTGGATCTATGGAGAAGTCCGATTTTGACGTTCTAAAGGTTGAGTTGGAAAAGAACCTGCTAATCGATCTTGAAGACCACCATCAGGGGGTTAAAGAGGGTAGTTTACAAAAACACCATATAATCATTGTTCTTGTTTTAGCACTATTACTACCAGGTGCTTCAATGGGCCTATATATGAAATATGGTAGCTCTGCTGAAGTTGAGTTGGCCATGAATAAGCCGGTAGATCCGTTCAATGGACGTGAGCCTAGTTTTGAAGAAGCGCTAGCCCAGTTAGAGACTGAGCTTCAGAAAAATCCAAACAACCCTGAGGGTTGGTATATCTTGTCGTCATCTTACATGAGCCAGTCACGCTACCAGCAGGCAGCCGATGGCTACCGTCAGGTGGTTAAATTACTGCCCCCTGATGCTGTTCAGCTCTCGACTGTTATGGGCCAGTTGGCACAGGCGATGTATTTTGCAGCTGAGGGTATGACAAGCGAAGTGCGCGCGCAGGTCGAAGCAACATTAGCGCTTGAACCCTTCGAGATTACCGCGCTTGGGCTGCTTGGTGCTGACGCTTTTGAGCAGGAGCGCTTCCGTGATGCGATTGGGTTTTGGAATAAAGCATTGATGAATGCTGATGGTGACACGGCCGCTTCCATTCAAAACGGTATAGCCCGTGCAACTGAGGCGATGGTTGCCCGCGGTGAGGACATCAGCGATATTGAGGTGGTAGACGTTGCAAGTATAAGTGTTAATCTGTCAGTTGCGCCGGGATTGACTGACGGTATGTCAGCCGATACCCCTGTGTTTTTGGTGGCACGCGCCATAGAGGGTGGAATGCCTGCAGCCGCTGTCCGCTTAACTCTAGGCGATTTGCCAACCAGTATTCGCTTAACCGACGCCCAAGCTATGGCGCCAACCAACAAGCTGAGCAATCATCAAGCCGTAAACCTAAGTGCGCGGATTAGTCAGAGTGGTAACGTAGTACCGCAACCCGGTGATATGATTGTAGAGATTAGTCCTGTTCCTACACGCGGATTAGATTCACCACTAGAAATGGTAGTGTCGGAGGTTGTACAGTAGGGGCAATTGTGAAAGCGCGCGAATAATGGATAAGGATATATATTGATGAGCCTTCGCGAGTGGCTGATCCTCGGTGGAGCCCTACTTGTTGCCCTAATACTTTTTGATGGCTGGCGCAGAATAAGCGGCCGTCGTCGACGACTCAAAATTGATATTGATCCTAGTATTAGGGGAATTGCTGCCGAGTCAGGTGGCCACAATCCTGAATTGCCTAATGGTGGTGCCAGAGTCAAAACAGCGGCCGAGCTGTTAGATGTTTTGGGCGCTAATGCATCAAATTCAGTCGGTGATAAGCTTAGGGATTCAGCTGAGATAGATACAGCTGTCGCCGAAATGAACGCAGATATCGACCGCGAGGCTTCTCTGCTATCAGGGCTGTCAGCCCGGCGTGATTCCGATGATTTACCAGAACCGACTGATAGCGGCGAATTTATATCTAAGCCCCGTGTCGCAAAGCAGAATACCGGTTTAGTGCCCGAATCTGCGGTAAACAAATTATCAACATCTGCTTCCGACAAACCTCTGTCGCCCCCAGCTGTTCCAGTCTATTCCTCTACAATAAACTCGCCATCACAGATTGAAGAAGAGACTGAAGATGCCGGTTTACTAGAAGAACCTAGGTCATCAGAAGTGCCTGAGCACTCTGAGGTTGATCAAAACCTACCCACTGATCACCTGAACGACATGCCTATAGCTGAGGGTATTGACCATAGCGACGAGGCACAACCTGAAGCGGAATTTGAAGCGTCATTGCCAGTTTCAGAGGCTGATCGAGCAATTGTTGATAGTCATGTTGAAACGCCATCTGACATAGCACATGAGACGTCGGATTTTAATGATACAGCTGTTCAAATTGAGGCTCAGCCGCTCGCTTCTAGTCAAAATTTCGACATAGATACAGATATAGGTACAGATACAGATACAGATAGCCACATGGTCAATGAGCCTGAACCAGCCTCAGTGTATGAGCAAGACTCGACCGTTGAAACGGCCTCTAAAGAGCCGTTAGAAACGCCCAATATCGAGGATGTTGAACCAACAGAGCTGTCCCATGAAGAGGTGCAGGGCAAGCGTGCAGTCCAACCAGGTGAGATAGACGATCTATTTGCCATACCGGATCTCGACTTTGATCGCCCGATCCACGAGATTCTCGACATGGATCTTGATGACGAACCACCCGCTGAGATTACACCTAAGCCAAAACGTAAATCGCGATCAAAAGTGAGCAATCAGCCGACTGACAGCTTGTTTGATACCTTGCTTGATCAGGTCGATAACGCTGAAGATCCCCCGTTTGACGACATAGATTCGCTTGTCGATCAGGTTAAAGAGTCGACACAAGACTTAGGTGAGGTTGATGTTTCTAAATCTGATTCTGTCGCTATTAACGATGATCATCTCGAGATGAAGTCAGCGGATCATCAAACTGCAGTATCAATGGGTCAGGGTTCTAGACAACTGCGTGAGCTTGATTTCTCTGATCCTGAAGCGAGTTTAGCAATCTTTGTAGTGGCACCTAAGGGTGAGTATCTTTCTGGATCAGCAATTAGACAGGTTGCCCAAGCCTGCGGCATGGAGTTTGGTCAGCAGAATCTATTTCATCGCTATGAAGATCAGAGCGATCGCTCACCGATTCAATTTAGTATGAGCGATGCCGTTAAACCCGGCTATTTTGACTTATCGAGCCTCAGTGAACATCAGACCCCGGCAATAAGTCTATTCATGTCAATGTCTGAACCTCGTGATCCTATGTATGCTTATGAGTGTATGCTTGCAACGGCCGAGACACTTGCAAAAAATCTAAAGGCGGAGCTGCTTGATAGCGATCGCTCTGTCCTACGCTCGCAGACTAAAGAGCACTACCGCGAGCGTGTAAGCAATTTTCAACTTAAAAAACGAGCCTCGAGACGATCTCGTTAATCGTTTTAAGTAACATAGTGATGCTGTTTACCCCGCCGCAATGGCGGGGCTTTAACGCCCAAATAAAAGACTGTTATGAATAATCCTCAAGCCCAGATACAGCAGTTGCGTGACCAACTCGATCAGCACGC
>Ga0209652_1002826_pt1 | contig 13151 bp, 8 predicted proteins | sample SaaInl74LU_5_DNA_FD_184641 | JGI IMG/M metagenome (GOLD analysis project Ga0209652, IMG submission 184641) | Marine microbial communities from expanding oxygen minimum zones in the Saanich Inlet - ESP_74LU_5_DNA (SPAdes) (version 2) | ecosystem: Environmental > Aquatic > Marine > Intertidal zone ...
GCAGTAACTACAATACGAAGAGGATTGCTCTATTCAAAGGGTACATCTATTTTTTGAGTGTCTTCTTTCCCCTCTTTCTTTGTACTCCTCGTGTGCCGTCTTCCTCAACAGGAAGGTAACCCTTCTTAAACATGGCCTCCTCAAATCTTGCCCTACTAGCCTTGTGCTCATTCCACAGACGATACAAATCGCGAGCTCTCTCGGCGCGCGACGTCGCAAACTCATCTGTACCGTAGGCAATCATCTGAATAGCAAACCTTGGTTCTTGATCGGAGCCAAATCCATCCGCTGGACGCCACTGCTGAGACAATTCCTCACGAATCTCAGAACTGAGATCATCTAATCCAATCGGACCATCGGCATCAGGTACCAAATGCTCCATCACTAATCCCTCAAGCAAGATAGGAGTGTACTTCTCGAGGAAGGCATTGCGTTCAGATCCAGGCGCGTAATCATCGAGGACAGGACGCAACGTACCCATATCCAGAATCTTTTGCAGCTGACGTTCAAATGGCACATCGAGGATGGCCTGCAGCTCTGACATGGATTGTTTCTCTTCATCAGTTTGACTAGACGCATCATTAAGCGCTTGCAACTTCTCTTCAGCATGTTTGCGATAATCCTCCAAGAATAGCTCAGCTTCTGATTCAGTACGAACCTTACTCCAGAATTCTTTCGATTTGTTGCTATCAATAGGTCTTTCAGAGAGTAAAGCGATGCGGGTGGCATCCTTATCAATATTGCTACCGACAGCTTCCGGTGACAGAGCCGCAACGTATTTCTCAAGCCATTGCTGTGTTTTACAAACGCGAGAAGAGAAGATGAGAATGGATAAAATATAAAACACATATAAAAGCAACATCAAGACTGTGATACTTACATCGAATTCGCTCTTCCTATCATTGTCCCAAGACTCGTATGGACTCGATTCATTCCTCTCTCTCCAAACTTGCAACTCATCCATAATGGATTCAATTTGTTCATCATTATCATTGTCATCATCACCCGAGACTTCATCGTCCTCATCATCAAACTTGAAGAGATCCGAATCATCATCGTCCACAGAGCTTCCCAAACTTGCCAACAATTCATCGATACTTTTGTCGGTTTCAGATAGCTCATCATCCAACTCACCCGTAATCGATCCCCGACCACCAGAAGACGATCCACTGTCAGATAGAGTCTCAGGGAAGAGAGCCCCTCTGACAGTCACAATATCCCTCATCCTATCCATCAATCCCATCTTGGTCTCACCTCCAGGCAATGTTTCCATTCCCTCCACATAGGCATCAGTCCCCCCACCCGCCAAAACGAGTTGCCACGTGTTTTCATCCATCTGAAGAACTTCTCTAGCGATCCAATGATCAAGTGCAGTGGCTGCACCAATTGTCCATCGAGAGTACGGGATAGATTGCAATCTTGATGACCAAATGTTGAGTGCACGAATCGACCTTGGACGGTCATGTAAAATGGATGGCAGAGTTGACTCATCATCATCATCCTTCTTCTTCTTGCCCGCCCCAGAAACATCATCACTAGTTTGCTCCGTTCTCCACTCTTCAATTTCTTGAGTTGCCTTCCTACCACCCTGGCGATTCGCCCTAGCTTCCTCTCGCAGTATCTGCTCTACCTTTTCAATACTATCCTGCTCCGTCGCAGGCTTATCTTCCTGCAACATGATCTGCTGTTGACGCAGAGCAAACGCATATGCATTTTCAACCAACATTGACTTTCTCCCCATTGCAGTTCGTAGTGACGAAGGCGACAAAAACTTTGACTTGGTGGCAGGATTGCCCCCAGATGCCGCCGAAGCAGCAGATTGTCCCAGCAATAATTGTGAATAATACTCCTCCTCCTTCCGAGATTGACTCGGTGACATCCCCTGTCGCAACTTATCCTCATGCCTCCGAAGGTACCCCTTGACAAGTTTATCCAACGTCGGGGGAGAATTCTGCTGCTCCCTCATTTCCGCATCAGTAATCCCCTTTCGTTTCTGTTCCTTCTTAAGTTTCTCTGCCCTCCTCCGTTTATCGGCAAGCAACTTCTTGCGTATCCTCACCGGAGTTCGTGGAGGAATGGGCAACGGGGGGTTCAAACTGAGAATTTCATGTTCAGTCGGATAATCGATAATACCCCTCCTCATTTTCATGCTCTCTTCACGTTCTCGCGTGGTCTGGAAGCTGTTATTGTTGTCGCGTTGATCATGTAGGCCGAGGTAATTGGGCCGAGTGGAGGGGGATTTGTACGAGCCGGCTTTTACGGCGAGTTCAATGTATTTTTGAACGGGGAGGCGCTTTTTGAGGATGCGACGCATGCCTCCGTGGGTTGAGGCCATTTTGGTGAGGGGTGGAGTGGCTCGTAGCATGGTTGGTGTTTGTTAGTTGTGGTTAGGGAGTGATGGCGGCGGCCATGGTCTTTATCTCCATTTTTATGTGCACTTTTTCTCCCCCCTCCCCCCTTTTTCGGCGGACAGGCCATGGAAAATCGAAGGCGCTGCAACCTCATGCAACTCAAAAACCCAAAGCTCATAGCCATCATAAATCATAAACGGCACGAGGTGATGATGAGGGAGAGCTACAAGCAGTTCACTTCCATCAATTGCACCAGCACAACTTGACGAGTCTTATGATGATTGAGGAGAGCTAGTTAGCATGAAGTGCGTGAGAATGTGCCTTCCTTGGGATTGAGCCATCAGCTGAGTAGTGATTTAACCAACTTTTTCACCGCGTCGGCGAACAGCGCTGCATTTGCATCACAAAGAACTTCATGTATCGAGAGGTGACGAGATGATGATAATCTGTAGCTTCAGAATTCCAGGTAAGTTATCACAATTGGCAGGCCGACAGAACTTACGTGCTAAGGATGATATTTCCTGACGCTTGGCTACTGAGCTAAATGCAAGAGGAATCAATGGCCGGAGTAGTTACCGGATCCAACCATTGTTACCTCGCTGATGACAACAGTCACACTTTTTTACTGAAGCACTCCTGATTTTATTGCTATTTGAATGGTTATTGAACATTGATGGTCTCTAACAAATATGCTTGTTCTTCCTTTCTATATACAGATAATACACAGTGAGTGAGTTGCTCTACACGCATTACAACGCTTAGATGTATGACCATCAATGCAGTGACAAATTGGGTGTATTGTTCTCCGATCAACAACAATCAAGAGTGTTACTTCACTAAGGGGTTTTCCAGAATCCAAGTGTGTATTAAGATGCTCATGTTACCATGCATCGCCTTCTGAGCCTTGAGTTCCAATCCTATTGCCACCTCAAATTATGAGCAGCCGATCTACGACGCTCTTCATTGGATACTCTTACTCTTTTGCTATTTCTAGACACATTGATCCTCTCTGCACCTAATTGGGATAGATTCAGCTTGTGATTTACGGCAGGCTAGATTGCCCAACAGCTGTTCATACGTTACACTTCGTCAACAACTTTACCCACAATCTCCTAATAAGTATAAAATGACTTTACAGAAATAACGAGTGGTTTCATACATGAATTACCATATTATATGAATTATGTTGTTCTAGACTATGCGAAAGACAACGGAAATCAATGACTGACCCCCAATCATCTCGATTGAGGCGATCCTTGCACGTCATCAGTACTTTCTCTATCGCCTTGGTATACGATTAGGGCATTTTCCTCTACGCCTTCAAGTTGCCTTCGACGTGTGCAACATGTCACCGCACCCTTTACTAGCTCCTGGCGTACCAATGGGAATGAAAACCAAGCTATCAAGCCTGCTATCACAATCACTGTTACACTGAATGACAACGCGATGACTCTTGAGGATTGACTTTCTCCTTCTTGACTGCTTGTTGACGACGTTGCTGGTTGAGCTTGCAGTTGATATTCTTCTGGATCAGGGCCTACATACGCAGTAAGGATCAACTCAGGGATAATTCCGACGAATGCACCTTCTTTGAATGCATCATTCAATAGCACGAGGACATCTCTATGGACGACCGAAGTTGGGACTCCGACCGAAGTTACTAATATTTTTGTACTCAGCACGGCACATCCCTTTGCATGATCCAATGTTGGATCGCATTTGGCTGTTTGTTTGTGTTATTTGGTAAAGGTTGATAGACATGTTAGCAGGGAGTTTAAACACAGAAGCGAGTAAATAGAAGACACAAGCTGTATATCAAACTTACACATCGTCGAGGCCTCTCCAATTTCGGGATATCGAACTCTAATCACTCCAGCAGTATCCTGTTGATCATCTATTTTCCAAACCCGAGGAGCAATTTGCTCACCACGCTCCGAACACATCATGATTGATACCTGAAGAAAGTCAAGAATCAATCCCTCTAGTTCATCAAGAAAGAAATAATCAGCTGTAGCTGATTCAACCCCGTACACGAACGATATCTCAATTTCTTCTGACATATCAATCAATTTTGGGTCCACCTTGTCAAGGCAGCTTCTTTCGGGCAATGGACCTGATCTAATGATGTCATTTAGGAGATCATCAATATACTCCGTCGGAGAGGATGATGGCACTAAAGATCCAGTAGGTGAAGTGGTTCCAGGAGATTCAGGAACTATCAACCCACTAACGCACTGCAAGGCTGCAAATCCACCGTTGGCATCATTTGCCTTCAGATAGTCGTTGATGAACGTATCTTGGAATGCAACCGTGCTAAATGGAAGTTTGATTATCTCGTCAAATGTAGTCACAGGATTGGTTGTGGAATATGTCATCTCAATGGTGAACGAGACTGTAAGAGGATCGATCTCACTACAATCAGACCCTTCAATTGGACCAACTGGGATGTTTTCATCCGTTACAGAAACAAAAGTAGTGGAGATGGAGACAAACGGATCTTCTTCATAAAACGCCGAGATGTATGCTGCAGTTTGAATGTTGTAAACATCTGTACTGATTGGGTCAAGGTTAGGAATACCAAAAAGATCCTGACCAACGTTAGATTTCACCTCTGTAGTCCCATTCGAAGGACCAGCTACTGTTGGCGCAAGGGTCTCATTCGAAGTGCCAGCTACCGTCGGAGCAAGAGTCTCATTTGAAGTACCAGCTACCGTTGGAGCAAGAGTCTCATTTGAAGTGCCAGCTACCGTCGGAGCAAGAGTCCCATTCGAAGTACCAGCTACCGTCGGAGCAAGAGTCTCATTTGAAGTGCCAGCTACCGTCGGAGCAAGAGTCCCATTCGAAGTACCAGCTACCGTCGGAGCAAGAGTCTCATTTGAAGTACCAGCTACCGTCGGAGCAAGAGTCCCATTCGAAGTACCAGCTACCGTTGGCGCAAGAGTCTCATTTGAAGTGCCAGCTACCGTCGGAGCAAGAGTCCCATTCGAAGGACCAGCTACCGTTGGCGCAAGAGTCTCATTTGAAGTGCCAGCTACCGTCGGAGCAAGAGTCTCATTTGAAGTACCAGCTACCGTTGGAGCAAGTGAAGAAGTTGGCGAAGAAGTTGGAGACCCATCGCTGGGAAATAGGACCTCACCAGTACATGTCAAATCGACGAATGGGCCAGTATCAGAACCTTTAAGAAAGTCTTCCATGTAAGTCCTTCTGCGTAAAAATGTACTGAATGGCTCCGCGATGATATCCTCTACTACCAAGGAAGTATTCGTCAGACGATAACTTAGCGAGACCGTGAATACCAATTCAATTCTATCACCTGTACAGCTATCAATCTGAAGCGTTCTCGTGCCCTTTAACTGTTTCTTTTCCTTCTTTTTACCGATATTGTCGCCATCGAACCTATATTTTGCATTGATGAAATTGTCTTTCTTAAATGTGGCGTACTCTGGAAGAAATGATTCATCCTCATCGCTTTCATTCACCTTATCATTTTCATTGTGACCTTGTCGTGGTCCACGGATTATAGTAAACTCATCCTCAATCCGTGGCTCTTCTTCAGGAACAAATTGGTCTGTTATCTCCACTGTTGCACTGACATCTAACACTTGACCTCGGATTCCATCCGTTGAATTGTAATCATTGTAAAAAGACTCTATATAACTCGCCGTTCTTTCATTATATAATAGCACCCCATCAAATGCAAGTTGTTCGGTCAGTCCAAACATATCCATACGCAAGTCAGTTGCTGGAAGTGGTTCCTGAGTGATCGTACTCGGCAAAGAGCTACGCACGAGTGATGGTGGCATTGATATTGTCGGACTCAGAGTTGTATTTCCAGAAATAGTCGGGACGTTGGAGCTTGTGGGCGAAAGTGATGTCACATTCGAAGTTGTTGGCTCCGGTGTAGCCGGCTTCTTGCTTAAAGTAGGTTCTGATGACACACTCCCGGATGGAGCAAGCGATGGCTGTACAGTCGTAGTTGGAGATAACGTTCCATTAATTGTCGACGGAACAGTTGGAGATAGCGTTGTCCCATTAGTGGAAGGAACAGTTGGAGCACCGGTTGGAGCACTCGTCTCACCACCGGGAAAGACCACTCGGCTGGTACAGTACAAGTCATCAAACGCTCCTCCATCACCAGCTTTCAGGTAGTTATTAAGATAGTCTTTTCTGAAAGGGATTGTTCGAAATGGGAACGATATGACATTATCCGAAAGTTCCAGCGACGGGTCTGTCGTCCGATATGTTAGCTCAATATTGAAAGTTATCGTAAGAGCATCTCCTATGCAAGGTTCAGTGACATCATTCTGCAGCTTTCTCCTCTCATTCATTCGTAACGCTTGTAAGGTCCTACCTCTAAAATCCCCTAATATATCTGGCGGAGCCTGTTCCACAACATTGATAACCACCGACATATCAGTTACTTGCCTCTTTATCAAATCCAAAATGTTTGTTGAATTTGTACTATCATTGTAGAACGCTTCCATGTAAACTGCAGTCCTGTTTTGAAAGAGGACGGTCTGTGACAAGTCCAAGAACTCCAACCCAAACAACTCCATTTTGAGCTCTTCACGAGAATCAGTGACAAGAGGTGGCGTTGGTGACACTGTCTGAGGCGATATCGTTGGAGACCCCGTAGGCAAGGGAACACTTGTCGGAGATGCAGTCACTGGAGAACGAGTTGGCCTCTTAGTCCTGTCGGCATTCGTTGGCTCGTTGCTGATAGTAGGTGAAAATGTAGGTCTTCTTGTTCTCTCCGCCCAACTTGGTTCCTGACTTATTGTAGGCGAGAATGTTGGCCGTCCCGTTCTCTGAGAAGTAGTTGGTTTCAATGAGACTGTAGGAGAAGCAGTAAGCACTGGCGATGCAGTTGGTGATGCACTTGGCGACGAGGAAGGATTCCCACTTGGTGAAGAGGAAGGATTTGCACTTGGAGATGACGTCGGCTGAGAAGAGACCGTAGGAGATGCGCTTGGCATGTATTGAGGTGTGGGTTTGGATGAACTTGTTGGCGTAGATGAAGGTGACTCACTTGGTAAAGATGAAGGCATGAAAGTAGGTCCACTGCTCGGATCAAAAGACGGCATACTTGACGGATATGACGTTGGCTCCGATGAAGGAATATTTGATGGATGAGTAGATGGTACCATTGAAGATACTGTCGTAGGAGCGTCTGTTGGATCTCCATCCACAGGTCTAGAAGTAGGCGATTGCGGTGTAGGAGACATTGGTGACTCTGTCGGCATCTTTGATGTTGGTTTCGAAGTTGCTCCTGCAGGTGTTGGTTTCGAAGTTGTTGGAGCTGATGTTGGTCTTGAAGTTGTTGGAACTGGAATTGATGTAGGTCTCGCAGTTGTTGGAAGAGAAATTGATGTTGGTCTTGAAGTTGTTGGTAGACCCGCTGCCTTCCACGGCGTAGGGTGTGCTGAAGTTGGCTTTTGGGGTGAAGACCATCGTGGGGATCGTGGAGACCAATTTGATGACCATTCTGAAGAAGACTCATTATTCTTACCACTCTTACTCTTCTCGGTTTTGTAAGATTTGGAGTTCACTGCATTTAATGGTAAATCGTCCTCATTCCAATCCCAAGCTCCTGATAGATCCCTTTTCTTATTTCTCCCACTATTGATAAACTTCTTTTTGCCTATATTGTTTTGATTGACAACGTCATGAGCTGATACTGCTGCTGATGAAAAACATATCATGCATGCAGCTGCGCCTATCAACGAGGACAGACTAACGACTGCTCTACCTCGTTTCCGTGTAGAGCGGTTTGTAATTGTTGTGTTATGAGGTAGATGATCAAACATTACTTGTTGTTTATTCTTCAGCGGAGATATCTCCCTCCGCTGCCTATTCATCTTCATATCTTAATTATTTAGTGTTTCAAATGCCTATGATGTGCACATCATCCTCCCTACGTGCAGGTATTCAGTGTAGTAGCAGAGGTTCAAATTGTCAATTCAACAAAGAAGGTGCGCTCTACTTTCTTCACGTTGGGCCATTGTAGTTCACTTCCCCACAAGTTGAACGGAGAGAAGAAGATGAAAATTTTGTGAGAGTAATTTGAAGTCTTTTTCATTGTCGCATCTCAACGAAGGAATTAGTAACAAAAGTGAAGCCGGATACCGGTCCACTGTACTTCTATCTTAGCATCTTTCTCATTTCTTGTTGTCTTTCCTTGGCATCAAAATATTCAAATTATTTTCAACGCTGCGAAAAAATGGCAGTTGTCTCTTCGCTGATGATCACTTTTCAACCCTCCCTCCACTCACTTTGAAACCAAAAAAGCAACGGTGCAATTATTGAATGTAGGCTCACAAATTTTGAATTGGACAGGCAACAACATCGTATCATAATACAACTACATAAATAAATAAAATGGTGATCAAGGAATTAGTGCACAGCGATCGGGTGAACAACAAATCCCTCGCATCAATTGTTCTTTCTGCGGCATCCTCACGCAAACGTGATCGATGTGATGCACCAGAGAGCAGCAGCAGTTGCAACATCACCAACAGCGATGATGATGATCAAGACTGTTCATTCTTCAGATCTAAAAAGCGTGTCAACTCTTCAGTATTTAATGTTTCAGCAGCAGCAGCAACTCTTTCTGAGAGTAGAGAAGATATCTCTGACGGCGATGATGAAGAGTTGCAAGAACTCATGCTCATGCATCGAACCGCTGTTTTTAGAGAGCAACGGCAACTCCCAGAGACTCCATACTCTATGCATTTCAAGGACGTAGAAGAGGATGAAGAAGGATTGTCTCCCTCCTTTATTGGTGCACATCCTACCATCCTACGTGCAAAGACTATCACTGAAGACTCATCTACTGATTATATCGATCCACCAGAGATGTCATCACGCACTCATCATACCTACGAAGGCCATGATTCAGTATTTAGTGAGCTCGACGAAACATCTTCTGAGAGTTACGAGTCTCGTGGTTTAGGCGAGGATACTGTTAATGAGCGTGAACAGCCAGAGTGGCTATCAGGATCTGCGCGTCCTTTTGCATGGACGCTGCCCAAGAAAGGAAGTGTGCCGTTGTTTACCTCCGTGCAGAGAGAAATTTCTAAAAGAAAGTAGGTTATCACGTAGGTACAATACTTATTGTGCAAGGAGATGAAGGATTGATAGATCCAAGGAGAGCAATACATTTACTTTCAATCTTCAATAAGTATGCAATAGTCACACATTATCTCCTATCTCTTTTCTGCTGCATTATCTGCTGCATCTTGTTTGCCAAATACCTATTTTAAAATATGTACTTGCAACTCTGCACACTCGAAATTGACACTGCATGCATGCATGCAAGTGCAAAATGTAGACCAATGTCCTATTTCTGTCCCAGAGATTACGGACACTAAAGGACAGAGATTCGATTTTCTTTTGTTTATTTTTGTTCTTCTTCGGCCACCCACACAAAACCTTTCAACCCCGCCCAACATCGCATCTACCGCACCTTTAGTCTTGGCCAAGCCCCCACCAAACGGCAGTGCGTTCCTGTCGATTGCAGCAGCAGTGAATGGAGACACAATTAATATTTAATAGCAACAGGGGCAGCGCTGTCAAAACAGACACTTTCCAGTTATTTGCAAAAGAAGACTTTGGGTAACCGTTTTCCGCGCATTGGCATTATCTATTTTTGGTGAACAGAAAATGCACCTCAACGAATGCTTTGAACAAGGATCCGCATTTTCAGCGGTAGGATGCATTGCATCTGATTGGATGGGAAAATCGAAGACAATCTTTTATATTCCCGACGAGGCATATGCTGGATATACCTATCTCTATGATATGTCGGACATTCAGCCACCACAAGGAATGGGACCGAATAATAATATCATCAGACAACAGCAACAACCTGCGTCGAATCTTGGTGCACATCATCGTCGACATGCATTTGTACAAGCAAAAGAAATTAGCACTTTGCATCAACATCATCATCACTACAATCATCATCAAAATAGAAGCATTATCATGCACAACAATGAGATTGTTGATGAAAAGCTTCCATACTTCAGCAACGTTACAAGCACCATTATTCCTCCCAACGTGATCTCCCACACCAGTTTTACAGCAATACATAGTCAACAACAAATCACTGCACCGATAACAGTGCCGTATATGCATCCTGAGCTAGGCCTACCTGTGCCTCCACTGCATCTACCTTGGTTCTTTGGCGCACTTTGTTTAAGCTTTACCTTGGGCGGAATAATGAAGCTTTATTGGACGCCGACATGGACGAAACGCGGTGGAGCTTGTGTCAATGGAAAGTATCAGAAGCATTGGTTTCCATACAAGACCTTCGCATGGTTGTTGATACTCTTGCAGGGACCCTGTTCCTTTTTCGCTGACTACATACACATGACGAACGTGTCACTGTGGCACATGGTTGATCGTGTGCTTGCCTGCGCAAACCTTGCATTCCACTGTGGGGAACTCATTTGCATTTATCGCTTTACCCGGCCGGGTATATTTGTGTCATACCTCGCCTGCACAGCTATTGCAGTGTTTTCTTTCATGAATAGTCAGCATGCACAATCAGCTCTTGATACTGAGGGTTTCGTGTTTTGGCATAATTGCTGGCATTGCTTTCCCATTAATTTGATTGTTGTGTGCTGGTTTGAAAATGTCTTAAATAGACGTTGTGGAGAATACTATCATTTCAAGAATGACGACAATGAATCAATCAAGAAAGGAGAGAGTGGTGGTGTCTTGTTGAGTGAAATTGCGATGTCGCCGAAGACTTTGAGGAGGTCACGCCGGATTGCCGGCAAGCAACCAGAAATATCGTGACAACCTTGTACAGGGTGGGTTCTTCGTATTGCTGTACAGTTGTAATTTAAAGAACCTCTAAGACAAACATTACCTACAAATACTAAGCCTACAAAATGCGTCCATCTTCCTTAAAAAAATGAAGACGTCTGAATGTCTAAGCAAACAGTTCATCCATATGTTGCACTGGACAACTGGCAGAAACATTGAGAAAGTAATCATTGCGAGCAATCTTCTCCATGCTAAGAGCAAACGAGTCTCGCAGATCTTCAGATTCTGCTCTGGTAAGAGTAGAAACAGGAGTGCAGTCAGGAGTAGCTATAACGGCTCCCGGAACTAGCTTGTCGTCAAAGATCATCGCATCTTCAGATTCCTTGGTGAGACCAACTTCCTCTGCAATATCCTCTTCTTCAATGTAAGGCAGCTGAAGAGAACGTTTATTAATTGGAGTGCTCCATGCCACAAGGATCTTCCTTCCAAGATCATAAGTCGGTTGGCGTCCATGAGAGACAGAGAAGTTATCGATGCACATTATATCTCCTTTCTGCCAAGAGCTGCATATAAGGAGAGAAGCAACAGTTAGATGAAGAATCATACTCTCGAGATGAAAGGGATGCACACAAAGGAATCTCACCTGAATACCATGTTTTTGTGGATGATCTTTCGAACTTGGTTCGCTTCACTAACACTAATGTCAGTACCATCACCAAATCTCAAGTCTAGCGCCATACGATGTCCCAAGAAGACATATTTGATGATTGAAATAACCCAAAAGAAGATGCTACGAAGGAGAAATCGGGCATCATGCAATCTTTTGAAAGCATACCATAGCTCACAAGGGAAGGTGCTCCAATGAAAGACCTGCAGGTGGTTGAACCATACTACTTCATTCGTAACTGGATGCCTGACGAAAGGTTCATCTTGCCACTCTTGGTAGAAAGTGTCGTTATTTTGCCCAATCCATTGAGGCTGAGGCGCACCTTCTTCCCTGCAGAGTTCTTCTACCTTGCTCTTGTCAGATGTGCCAAACATTTGACGCCAAGAAAGCATTGATCCCACATCAGTCGTCCATTTTTCTCCTTCATTATAGTGACGGCGTCGGTACTGAAGCTTCTTTGATTCAAATTTCTTGCGAAGGGATCCATCTAGTTGTGCAGCCACTGTCCGGAAGTCACATAAAGCCGTCTCGCCTCCGCCTGTTCTGGATTCTTGAAGACATCCAAAGTAGAGCTGCTTTGGAGGAGATTCGAGGAAAGACATCTCGCAGTGCTGTGCAATAGGATAATTCACTGGAGCATCGGCGGCTGAAAAGGTATACTTCGTGCCTGCAAATACCGAGCGGGGCGATGTGCCGCGGTATGAATCACTCAAGCTTGGCTGAAGAGACTTGATTGCACGCTCAAATTCTGGAGCATCGTTGACTTGAAAGCCTCTGATTAGAACTGCACCGTAGTTCAAGATCTGCTCCTCAACCCAGGGTCGATTTGCAACAAGCCAGTGGCAAAGAAACTCAAGGGAGTCATCGAGACGCGGCGAGATGATAAGAGGAAGCTTGCTCTTTTCATCCAAGAGAGATGTAGTGACGTTGTCAACGTCGAGGGAGCCAATGAATGTAGAAGAAGTAGACATGTGCTGGTTGTTTCCTTGTCTTCGTTCGCTGCACTAAGCTAATTTGAATGCTTGTTGTTATGACCGCAAGCGGTTCCTTGGCCCAGTAGTAGGAGTATATTAAGCATCATTGAAAGACGGGACTTGCTCCGACTGCTAAAGATGTCAAAATAGCTGAAGTCAAGATGACAGCAGAATTCGGAATCTCAATAATGGCATTGCAACGACCTCACTTGTGCTGGTTGTGAGCTTGTTGCAAGAAGTTGTGGGATTCTCTAGTTTATTTTTGATGTTGATGCGGTCTCAGCTATTTTTGCTTGTGTTCTGCAGGAGAAAGGAGAAGAGAGAACGGTGAAGCGTTTTTAGTTAGTTGTGATTTTACCTAATCATAATCACGCTCCGAGAGAGGCG
>Ga0209652_1002827_pt1 | contig 13135 bp, 11 predicted proteins | sample SaaInl74LU_5_DNA_FD_184641 | JGI IMG/M metagenome (GOLD analysis project Ga0209652, IMG submission 184641) | Marine microbial communities from expanding oxygen minimum zones in the Saanich Inlet - ESP_74LU_5_DNA (SPAdes) (version 2) | ecosystem: Environmental > Aquatic > Marine > Intertidal zone...
GCCGCCAACAGTTCTGTCGAGCAAAAAACTTAGCCTTCAGCCGTAACTAAACACCTCGGCTAGCGGCAGCCCAAGCACATCGGCGATCTTAAATGCCACCTCAAGCGACGGCGAATATTTCCCGCGTTCTATCGCAATAATGGTTTGGCGGGTAACCCCTACCCGCTCGGCCAATTGCTGTTGCGACATTTCGTTATGGGCAAACCGCAGCGCCCGCAGATGGTTGTGGATCGTTTTTGCACTGGCCTGTTTCACGCACGAATACCCATACGGTAATGCCATAACTGGCCCAGCAAACCAACACCGTCGGCAACCGCCACTAAAAACAGCACTGCATTAGCCGCAAGTGCGGGTGTAAGCATTAGGCCCGCGGCAAAAAACCCTCGTGTACATAACAACACCACAATCGACAAAGCCAACCAAAGCCCCCAATAACTGTATCGATACCCAGTTAATGCAATGAGTCGATCACGCTCATCACTCCCCTCACGCCACACGATTGCCATCACGCTTTGGACAATGATTTGCAAGACCGTAAACAACAACACCGGTGCCAATAAACCCGTAAACTGTTGAGCCTGGTCAGCATTCGGTGTCAGCAAAGACGCCGTCTGGCCCACAAAATAACCACCGATAAGGAAACTAATCAGTAATAACGACACCAAAATACTGCGTTCTCGAGACCCCATAACACCCCCCATTTGATCGTTTAATTTGCGTGTCCTGCCCATACCACATTGCAACACAGGCGCTATGAGCAACCCGCTACCCAGAAACAATTGTCAAACAAACTTAACCAAATGTAAATAATTTTTTACACGCCTGATTAAATTCGCGAGTTTGGCCTGCATATGCAAATTATGAGTTAAGATCATGTTTGTTAGATCCGCGCACACACAACTGGAGATCATGCCGCCCTATGTTCAACGGCAACTACACGCCCCCGGCAACGCCGGAAGAAGCCGAAGATGAAGCGCGCTTTCTTGCTGTCCTTGAAGCGCTGTTGAAATCCACAGCCTTTAACGCGCTCACCGTACCCGACATCGCCAAAGCCGCCGGCTCTGACAAAACGACCTTCATCCGCCGATTTGGCAGCAAGCGGAACGCACTCGATATCTTGTTTGAACGCTTTTGCGACGAAGTCCGTACAGAGCTTGCCGCGATCCATTCAATGTCAGACACGCACTCATTACAAAAACTTTGCTTTGAAATGTCGTCGCGCTATGCGCGCCTAGTGAAAGCGCATTTTTCGGCGAACCGTGCGATGTATGAACTGTTTCTTGAAAAGCTCGATACTACCGACAAAACCAAGGAAATTTTCCTCAGTACTATTGAACTATTAGAGGCGGTGCGCGCAAAGAAACAGCCGGAAAAGGGTTCCGCCGCCGGTTCCTATGCTGCCGCTCAAATGCTGGTCAATACCAATTACAACTATGCGATGGCCGCGATGCCGGGGCTGCCTGCTGATGACGAGGTGCGACACACGTTAATCTCAGACTTCATGATCAGGGCGCTGCAAATCTAGCGGCGTAAACGCGCTCCGCAGATACGCAAATACGTGAACAACAAGGCGATTTTCATCGCCGTCATAAGACAAATCACGTTAACGAAAAAACAATAGCTAGAACGCCACACCTAGCTATTACTCAAAATCCAAGCGGCTGAAAAATAGGGGCGTTCAACCGTCAGCTTGCCTTCCCTATGCTCACTTGCCGAAAACGGGGTAACCAAGATGCATATGCAGCGCCGCGATAGCCCCGTAAATCACCACGGTTGCCACAAGTGCAACCGCCTCTTTCGCCAGAGATGACTGAACAACTATCGGCGCCTTGCCGTCTTGCTTGCCGATCAAAATCACACTGATCACAGCCCAAGCAATTAATCCACCAAACAGGACAAATGAGGGTACGTCGCCGTTGACCAACAAGTGCGCTACCGCCCAAGTTTTTACCGCCGTCAATTGTGGGTTACGGATTTTGGTATTGAGCTTGACGCGTACGACTGAGATCACCATCAGGTAAACCGCCAGAAGCATCAGCAGATTATTAATACCCACCATGGCGGCACTGCGGCCCCAAAAATAGGCACCGGATGCACTTTGATAACCCATGACCATCAAACCGATGGAAACGAGCACCAACACGGCAACCAACCCTTTACCGGCCATACCCATAGAAGCCCGTGCAGCAGGAGCAATACGTTTAAACAAATGCGCAACCGACCAAAGCGCAACACCCAAAATAAGATACGTCATGGTTTTTCCTTTAAAATGCTGAGTGAATAAAACCTAGCCAACAGGGCTAGGTTAGCGAGCTAAAAAATCACGCACTATACGCGCACAATTGACCCGCGACTTGACGAAACTCCGCCATAGTTTCCTGCACAATTTCAGCGGCCGTCTTGACTGCATCAATGCGGCCCACCACCTGACCCGACAGCGGAATCGCGGCTTCCATATCGCCCTCAAAGTACAGCGACTGCACCCCTGCAAAATGCTCCATAGCATTAAACGCTCCGAGTGGTAACAGCGCCGAGGTTCGCTCTGTGCGCAGCGCCCGAAGCGCTGGACGGGAGGCTTGATTTAAAAACACTGTGTCGGTCTCTTTCGCGTCGACAATCGCCTGCTTCCAATTGTTATGGACTGGCGACTCGGCACTGGAGAGCATGCGCGTGCCCATTTGCACACCTTCGGCACCCAACGCGAAAGCCGCTGCCATCGTACGGCCATCACAAATACCGCCGGCGGCAATGACAGGGATATCAACATGTGCACACACCAAAGGCAGCAAGACCATTGTCGACACCGGCGTTGGGCTTTTAAACCCACCGCCCTCGCCACCTTCAACCACTAAACCATCGACACCCGCATCGACCGCTTTTAGGGCCATATCCAGCGAGGGCACCACATGGAACACCTTGATACCCGCTTCCTGAAATACTTTGGTACACACACTTGGGCTGCCCGACGAAGTGGTGACAAACTTGACGCCCTGCTCGATCACGAAATCGATAATATTGGTACCCTTCACATAAGACAGCGCAACGTTGATCCCGAAGGGCTTATCGGTCAAATCAGCCATCGCTGCCACTTCAGCACGAATCTTGTCGAGCTCACCGGATGCCGTCTCTATGATACCCGTAGCGCCCGCATTACTGACCGCAGAGGCCAGCTGAGCACGGGCTATCCAGCCCATAGGCGCCTGAATAATGGGGTAATCTGAGCCGGTCATGGCTGTTACGCGGTTTGTTATTGCTTTCTGAACCATTCATGGTCTCCGGTTGTGGCAATTTAGGGGTTGAGTATACCGCCGTCCTGAGCGGCTATGGCCGGCGGTTGCTATTTTATCGATGCCTATCAGGCCCTGGCTTATCGGTCGGCGCCAGCCAAAACCAGTACACAATCGCATTAATCAGCACAAAGCCGAGAATATTAATCCACACCATAAAAACCCCCTCGACGCCGTGAGCACACCCGATACAGAGACATCGCTTCCGTGGAAGTTAGCCTTCGCTCGGTTTGAAAAATCGCAGTCGGTTAGCATTAGTCACCACCGTTACTGACGACATGGCCATTGCCGCACCGGCGACAACTGGGTTGAGCAACACCCCCCAGATCGGGAAAAGGACACCTGCCGCGATAGGCAAGCCCGCAACGTTGTAAATAAATGCGCCTGCCAGGTTTTGCTTAATATTTCGCAGTGTCGCTCGGCTCACAGCAACGGCATCGGCTAAACCGTGCAATGAACCGCGCATCAATGTGACATCTGCGCTTTCAATCGCAACGTCGGTACCGGTACCCATGGCAAAACCCACATCGGCAAAAGCGAGCGCAGGGGCATCATTAATCCCATCCCCGACCATCCCCACGACCTCGCCTTTTTCCTTTAGCGCGCGGATCACGTCCGCTTTCTTATCAGGCATCACGCCCGCCAAGTACTCCTCGATACCGACCTGCTTGGCCACCACACTCGCCGTCGTTTCATTATCACCCGTGACCATGAGCACGCGCCTGCCCAGCTGTTGTAAACGACTAATCGCGGCCATCGAATCTGTTTTGATTGGATCGGCGACAGCGATAAGCGCCACTAGGCGCTGATCAATCGCGAAATACATGGGAGTTTTGGCATCGTTTGATAGCACATCAGCGTCGGACGTCATGTCTTGCACGTTAATATTCTGGTCAGCCATAAACCCTGCATTACCCAGCCGAATGACCTGACCTTGAATGCTCGCACTAACGCCCTGCCCTGCAATAGCGTGAAACCCCTCAGATTCCAGCAACGCTAGGCCCCGTGCCTTCGCAGAGGCCAGAATTGCCGAGGCCAGCGGATGTTCAGAGCCCGCCTCTAAACTGGCCGCAAGCTGCAATACCGTCTGCTCTTCAAAATTTGGCACACACACCACATCGGTAACCTGTGGCGCACCCTCGGTAATGGTGCCCGTTTTATCGAGGACGATTACCGTCAGCTTTGACGCGGTTTGCAGCGCATCACCATTGCGGATCAAGACGCCGAATTCAGCGGCCTTGGCTACGCCCACCATGACTGACATGGGGGTTGCGAGCCCAAGCGCACAGGGGCAAGCAATAATTAGCACCGTGGTGGCGCAAACTAAGGCATAGGCAAAGGCAGGGTCGGGGCCAAAGTTCAGCCACGCTAGGGCCGTCAACACCGATAGAATCATCACACTCGGCACAAAGTAGCCGGCAATCACATCGGCAATTCGCCCTATGGGTGGCTTGGAACTTTGCGCACGCTTCACCATTTGCACAATATGTGCCAGGGTCGTGTGTTCACCGACACCGGTCGCTTTGAAATCGATGGAACCGGATTTATTGATCGCGCCGGCGATCACGGTGTCGCCCATAGCCTTTTTAATGGGCATCGGCTCCCCCGTCAACATCGACTCATCGATGAACGTACTACCGCTCACCACCTCCCCGTCAACCGCGATTTTCTCTCCGGGCCGGACTCGGATCAAATCACCGAGCACAACATGTGCAATATCAATATCAACAAACTCACCACCGCGCATAACGCGTGCGGTCTTAGGCTGTAATTTAATCAGTTTCCGAATGGCGTCGGAGGCTTTGCCTTGCGCTTTTAAATCGAGCGCCAATCCTAAATCGACCAAACCGACAACCATAACCGCGGCCTCGAAATACACGTGTCGCGCCAAGTCTGGTATCCCATGAGGGGCCAACACAATCACCATCGAATAGCCCCATGCTGCGCAGGTACCCAGGGCGATCAAGGTATCCATATTGGCTGCATGATTAATGACTGAACGCCAAGCGCTGACATAAAAGTGTTTGCCGGAATACACCATCACAGCCAGGCTCAAACAACCGATGACAAACCAACCGGACTGTTGGCTAGGGGTGTCTACGCGCATGTCACCAAACAATGCGCCATATGCCATGACGGGCAGTCCCACTAATAAGGCGAACGTCGTCTGTTTAACTAACTGCGCATAGCGCAACTGATCAGAATGCGCTTTTTCTTGCAGCGTAAGCGCATCGTCCGAGGTTCGACGAATTTCCGCCGGATACCCGATACCCTTTAACGTAGCGATGACCGTAAGCGCACTCACATCGCCGGTGACAGTGAGTGTGCGCAACGCAAAGCTCATCTCGGCTTTACTGACGCCGTCGAGTTTATTCAGTGTCGTTTCTATTTTGTTAACGCAACTTGCACAGGTCACACCCTCGACGGAAAACTGGCTTTCTAGCACCGCGTCACTGGCCATTGGGCGCACCTCTTGAGCGAAGCCAATAGTACAGCACAGGAATAACAAGCAGCGTTAAAAATAAGGCACTCAGCATGCCACCGACCATCGGTGCTGCAATACGACTCATCACTTCTGAACCGGTGCCCTCACCGACCAAAATGGGCAACAAACCTAAAATGATCGTCGCCGATGTCATCACAACAGGCCGAACACGCTGGCCAGCACCGGCGATAACAGCTTCGCGAATTTGTGGTCGCGTGGGTATAGCTGCGCGGCTTGCACAACTGGCGAGCAAGGCGCTGTATGCCTGATTAAGATAAACCAACATGATGATGCCGACCTCGACCGCAATACCTGCCAGCGCAATAAATCCAACCGCAACCGCCACGGAAAAATTGAAGTCGAGCAAGTACATCAACCAGACGGCGCCTGATAATGCCAGCGGTATCGAACCGAGGATCATCGCAACCTCTGAAAACTGACGGAAATTGGCGTACAGCAACAAGGCAATGACAAGGAGCGTCAGTGGCAATACATAGGCGAGCTTGGCTTTCGCCCGCAACATGTATTCGTATTGCCCGGACCAGGCCAAAGAGTACCCAGCGGGCAATTCAACTTGCTCGGCAACCACCTGCATCGCCTGCGCCACATAACTGCCAATATCCCGACCGCTAATATCAACGAAGGTCCAGCCGTTAAGGCGCGCATTTTCACTTTTGATCGCCGGCGGGCCGTCATCGACATAAATGTGTGCAACAGCGCCCAGCGGTATAGCCTGGCCATCGACCGTGTTGATTGGCAGCGACGATAGCGCCTCAGGCGAGTCGCGATAAGACTGGGGATAACGCAGGTTTACCGGGTAGCGCGCATTACCTTCAACCGTCTGCATTACCGTCTTACCGCCGATGGCGGTTGCAATCACTTGCTGAATATCAGCAATACTCAGCCCGTATCGCGCAGCCTGCTCGCGCTTTATATCGACCTTGATATAGCGACCACCCGCAACGCGCTCGGCATAAACAGAAGCCGTGCCAGGCAGCGCAGACAACACCACCTCCAGACGCTGACCTATCTGCTCTATCACCGCCAAATCGGGCCCCGCCACCTTAATTCCAACCGGGGTTTTGATACCGGTTGCCAACATATCGATGCGCGTTTTAATCGGCATCACCCAGGCATTGGTCAACCCGGGGAAACGCACCAAGCTATCGAGTTCAGCTTTTAACTTGTCCTTGGTCATTCCCGCACGCCATTGGTCTTGCGGCTTAAACTGAATGACCGTTTCAATCATGGTTAAAGGCGCGGGGTCGGTAGCGGTCTCAGCGCGACCAATCTTCCCGAACACATGGGCGACTTCGGGCACAGTAGCGATCAATTTATCCGTCTGCTGGAGAAGTTCGCGTGCTTTGCCAATCGACAGACCCGGATGGGTCGTCGGCATGTACATCAAGTCCCCCTCATCAAGGGGCGGCATAAACTCACTGCCAATCTGCGTAACGGGCCAAACACTTATCGCGGTAACACTCGCGGCAATTAACAACGTAATTTTGGGTGTCTTTAGCGCCCAAGTCAGCAATGGCATATAACTGCGCATCAAAATACGATTGATCGGGTTACGTTTTTCGGCGACCACTTTGCCGCGAATGAGATAGCCCATCAGGACGGGCACGAGCGTCACCGCCAAACCCGCACTTGCCGCCATGGCGTAGGTTTTGGTGAAGGCTAAGGGAGCAAACATACGCCCTTCTTGCCCTTCGAGTACAAAAATCGGCAAAAAACTGACCGTAATAATCAGCAGACTAAAAAATAACGCGGGGCCCACTTCTGTGGCCGCCTCGGCGACCACCTGCCAGCGATTCTCTGGGGTGAGCGGCGTCCTTTCGATGTGTTTATGAAGGTTCTCGACCATGACAATCGCGCCGTCGGTCATCGCACCAATGGCAATGGCTATGCCGCCAAGGGACATAATATTGGCGTTGATGCCCTGCAAATGCATGACCGTGAACGCCGCGAGAATACCCATAGGCAAACTGACTATGGCTACTAAACCCGATCGCAAGTGAAACAGAAAAACGACGCAAACTAAGGCGACGACCAGGAATTCCTCGAGTAATTTCTGCCACAAATTATCAATCGCGCGTTCGATCAGCCCCGAACGATCGTAGACCGTGACGACTTCAACACCGTCTGGCAATCCGGCTTTGAGTCGTTCGAGCTTGGCCTTCACGCCATCGATGGTCTGCTGCGCATTTTCGCCATAACGCATGACCACGATGCCACCAACCACCTCCCCCTCGCCATCTAACTCAGCGATGCCGCGGCGCATTTGTGGTCCAATGACAATGTCCGCGACATCCCGCAGCAACAGAGGTACACCGTTAATACTCTTGCCCAAGGGAACGGTAGCAAGGTCAGCGACGCCGTTGATGTAACCGCTGGCGCTGACCATGTATTCCGCTTCCGCCATTTCAATCACCGAGGCACCCACCTCTTGATTTGAACGCTTAATTGCCTGCTCAATGTGGGCGAGTGGTATGCCATGCGCACGCAGCTTCTCAGGATTCACCACCACCTGGTACTGCTTGACCATACCGCCGAGTGCCGCCACCTCCGCAACACCTGGCACGGTTTGCAGTTCGTACTTTAAAAACCAGTCTTGCAGGCTGCGCAATTGACTGAGATCGTGCTGACCGGTGCGATCAACGAGTGCATAGAGGTAAACCCAACCGACTCCGGTGGCATCGGGCCCCAACTGTGGCCGCGCGCTGTCGGGTAATGTCGGCGCAACCTGTGACAAATACTCCAGTACCCGCGAGCGCGCCCAGTAGAGATCGGTATGTTCGTCAAAAATCACATAGACAAACGAATCACCAAAAAATGAATAGCCGCGCACGGTAACGGCACCCGGTACGGACAGCATGGCGCTGGTCAATGGATACGTCACTTGGTCTTCGACGACTTGTGGTGACTGGCCCGGGTAGCTGGTCTTAATAATGACCTGCACATCGGATACATCGGGAATCGCATCCACCGGTGTGTTTTTCAGGGACCAGAGACCCGCCACAATCATCAGCAAGGCAACAAACAACACCAGTACACGATTGCTAATTGACCAGCGAATGATGGTGTCGATCACTGGACTGTCTCCGACGAACCTGATTGCTTCGTCATTTTCGCCGAACCATGGTGTCCGCCATGGGGGTCAGCCACAGGATCCGGCATATTCATTTCATGGCCCTGATGCGTGTCATCTAGAGGCGACGAGGCAGGCATTTCATGGCCTTGATGCGCGTCACTCATCGGCATGCTCGGGGGTTGATGCGCGTCATCGGTCGGCATGTGATGGCCGTTATGCGCGTCACCCATCGACCTGGCGTGGTCTTGGTGCAGATTCTCCACTGGCATCTGATGATCTTGGTGCGTGTCACGCATTGGCATTTGATGGCCGTTATGCCCGTCGCCCATCGATCTGGCATGGTCTTGGTGCGGATCATTCACGGGCATCTGATGATCTTGGTGGGCGTCATCCATTGGCATTTGGTGACTTGTACCTGAATTGTCCATAGGCATCGACATCGCATGCCCCTGGTGGGCATCGTACATAGACATCTTGTCGGCATTTGTAGTCGCCATGCGCTTGAAATCGGAGGCCTTACTCGATTCAGAGTCGATAAGGAACTGTGCCGACGTGACGATCAGATCACCCTCGCTGAGACCCGATAAGATCTCTATCTGATCAGCGCTAACCGCGCCAAGCTTTACCGCAACAGATTTAAATCGACCCGCGCCCAGGGCCAGTACCACGCGATCCTGATGCCCGGTGCGAATGACCGCCTCACTGGGTACCACTAGGGTCGCGACAGCGTCCTGCGCAGCGATAGCCATTTCAGCAAACATACCCGGCCGTAATGCTAAATCGGCATTGTCGAGCGCCACTCTGACACTGAGCGTACGTGTCGTCGAATTTAACACCGGATAGATGTAATCGACCTGGCCCTGCCAAACACGACCCGGCAAATAATCAAGGCGCACCGCGACCGCATCGCCCTGCTGTACCTGAATCGCTTGCGATTCGAAAACTTCACCAATCACCCACACCTGATTCAAACCGGCGATACTCATCAGTTCGACGCCTGGTTTTACAAACATGCCCTCTCGAATCAGTAAATCATTGAGAACACCGGTTTGCGGTGCAGTAAATGTGACTGTTCGCGCCACTTGCTGTGTTTCTCGCAAACGCGCAATCGCCGCCTCTGGCACCTTTAGTGCCGCCAGACGATCTAAAGCGGCGTTGATCAGCACGCTGTTCTTGCGCTCGATGGCGAGCAACAGTTCTTCTTGCGCATTGACCAGCGTTGGAGAATACATGGCGTAAAGCGGTTCACCGGCAACCACCTGATCGCCGGTTGATTTGACCATCAGTTGCTCAATCCAGCCATCTACGCGCGGATGGATATGGATCAGTTGGTTCTCGTCAAACTGTACATAACCGACTGTTTCAATTTGAGTGGCTAACTTACCCACTTGCACACGAGCGGTACGAACGCCTAGGTTGTTTACCACCGCGGAATCGATCTGCACAACCCCCGGAGAAGCGCTCTGCGTCTGCTCAAATACGGGTATCAAATCCATGCCCATCGGTGATTTACCGGGCTGATCACGACGATAGTTCGGATCCATAGGCGCCACCCAATACAGTGGCACGGCTTCTTGTGACCCGGCAGTCACCTCAGCGTTCGGGCTACCTAACTGCCATACAGCGACTGCACCGACTAGGGTGCCCACGCAGACGCCAAGACTGATTTTTACCCAGGGCGTCACTTCGCTCATCGACATTAGTTATCTCCTTCAGGGACGGCCATTGACTGACCTGCTACCAATAAGTAATTGAGTCCTGAGATACGCTGACGCCTTGCTATGGCAATGCCAAGACGCTCAATTTTTGTATTCAACTCGGCAATTCTGGCTTCAACCGCATCTGAAAAACTGCCGTTGTCATTGTTATACGCCGTCAAACTAGATTCTGATTGCGCCGACATTTGTGGCAATAGCGTCGCATCAAACAGTTGCACGCGATCTTGGAGCCGAGTCAATGCCACCGCCGTTTCTTGTAGGTTGGCCACGAGCTCACGCGCTTTCAGTTGTTTCTCGGTCTTAAGCGCAGCGACTCTCGCTGCGGCAGCCATCACCGCTTTATCCTGACGATTAGCGGTAAACAGTGGCAAGTCAAAGCTCACACCCACAGAGAATAAATCAGCGCGATCACGGCCTAACTGATCCTCATCACGATATCCGTAGCTCGCACTCAGCCCCCATTGCGGCGCATAGGCTTGCTCAGCAAGGGCCACACCCGTGTCCAGTGCCGCCACACGCTGCTCGAGCGCCAATAACTGCGGATGAAGACTGACATGCTCAAAAGCGGTCTGTGGGTTCTGACTGATTAGCTTTAGTTGTGCATCGGACAGCGGTAAGGAGGGCTCTAGCGAGTTCTCAGCCAGATCAGCCAGTGCACGCACACCGATCCACTCCGACAAACGTCGTTGTGCCTGTTGGCGCTGCTGTGTCAAACCCGTTAAGCGATCATCCAAACGACTCAGTGCCAACTGCGCACGAATCAAGTCTTGTTGTTGCGTGCTCCCTACGACGGAAACATACCGCGCTCTAGCCGCATCAACCAATTGTTCGAATAAGGCACGCTCGCCGTCAATGAGTGCCACTGCTTGCTGGGCTTCATAAGCCTGCAACCAGAGTTGCTCAACCCGAGAGCGCACGCTCGCCTGTCTATCCTGTCGCAACAGGGGTTCCTGGGCCGCCATTTCGCGCTTTTGCTTACCCGACAGTGCCAAGGTATCGCCGCGGGGGAACATTTGCGTCACCCCCACGAGCAACTGTGTCATTGGCTCTTGATTGATGTCGACGCTGTCGGCAGCGAAGTTTGCCGCAGCCAAACTGACGGTAGGATCGGGTAATGTCGCGGCTGAAATCGCCTCATAGGCGAGGGCTTGCTCCCGATACTCACTGCCAGACAACCAAGGATCCGTCGATATCGCTAAACCGCCAGCCTCTTGCAGCGTTAATGGGAGCGCATCGGTTTGCGCAACAGTGACCTCGGGCGACAGCCCCCACCCCAATAAACCGCACATTGTGATCTGCAACACCAGCCTCATGGCACCCACCCCTTTGCTGAACTTAATAGATGCCTTCAGCACGTAAATGTCCAGCAAGTACCTCGAGCCGGTCGAAACAAGCCTCTGGATCTTCACGCTTAAGGTTAAGCAGTGCCATTTCCTGGCCCTCAACGACGGCAATCTCACGGGTTTTATTGAGCAATCCTGTCACGATTTGCTCGGCGCAGACATCGACATCCATACCCGCGGCAATGTGCTTGTCAGTCATGCCGAAACGCTCACCATCACCGCGCAAGGCGTTGGCTGAAACTTCAGTCGCAATACTGCCCGGGGTAATCGTCGAGACTGCAATGCCTTCTGCAGCAACCTCAACACGCAGTGCATCGAAGAACCCCATAACCGCATGTTTTGCCGCGGAGTAACCCGTGCGCAAGGGTGCACCAAACTTGCCCGCAACACTTGATGTCACCGCGAAATGGCCGGTCTTTCTTGTGATGAAGTGGGGTAACAGTGCCTTGGTGATTGAAATCTGCCCAATAACATCAACCTCAAATAACTGCCGATAAACCGCCAGATCGGTATCGACGCACCAAGAGCGCTGGGATACACCGGCGTTGTTAAGCAACAGATCGACATGGCCAAATGCATCAATAGCTGTGACAACCTTACCCGCATGTTCATCGGTAGCGACGACATCCAGCGGCAAGATAAAGACATCGGATGGATCGAGCCCGGCTTCAACACAGCGCTGCTTAACGCGCGCTAATTCGTGGATTCGACGCGCACTCAATATCAGCTGCACGTTACCGCGCCGAGCGTAATTAACCGCAACAGCCTCACCAATCCCCGCCGAAGCGCCGGTAATCCAAATAACTTGTGGCATATCAATCTCCTGTTATGTTACTAAGCGCAACCATTGCTAGTATTAGGCGGCTCAGTTTAACGTCTTTCGGCTAGCACGCAGTAGGTTCGCTCAGCCTCTGTGGGCAGATTTTTCTAGCGGGTGGCCCCGAGGAGCACAAACCACTGTGGTCGTATTCAAGATCATTCGCTGCAAAGCTCCGTGGCGGCTGGCCGGCCCAACCAGAGAGTCGCTGATGAAACAATACAGCCTAAGCCCCACCATACGCCGCTATGGGCAGCTTTCATTAATTATCTTAGCGGCCGGCTCTATTTTTCCGCTGGTGTATTTACGACAGAATTTTGAAGTGACGCTGGTAGACGCTCTGGGCATCTCGGGCGCTGATTTGCGCGATTGCTACGCGATGCTCGGATTT
>Ga0209652_1002828_pt1 | contig 13134 bp, 12 predicted proteins | sample SaaInl74LU_5_DNA_FD_184641 | JGI IMG/M metagenome (GOLD analysis project Ga0209652, IMG submission 184641) | Marine microbial communities from expanding oxygen minimum zones in the Saanich Inlet - ESP_74LU_5_DNA (SPAdes) (version 2) | ecosystem: Environmental > Aquatic > Marine > Intertidal zone...
CATGGTTGTTTTGTGTTTATCGCTCTTTTTGTTTAGTGTTTGTGTGGCGGGAAATTAAATCGCACCAGATTGGGTGGTGCGATTTTTGAAAGCCAGTAGTTAGAGGAGAATCGTTGCCAGTTGTTGACCATTGTGCATTGTGCCATCATCTCCATTGTTTTTTCTAAAAGATGAGCAAAAAGTTACTAATGGCCGCCGCCGACGCAGCCGCCGCCAAAGAGGAACACATCCTCCAAATTCCGCTGCGCAATTGGATCGACGGCGAAGACGCTGATAAATCTTCAGCGGCGGCGTCGTCGGAATCGCAATTACTATTAGATGTCAATAAGAGCAGATCAGATAAAAATAGTAGGAGGAGTAAAGAATTGATGATTCGAAAGGTCACCGTCGCGTATGGAATCATAGAGCTGCTGGTACGCTGTCCAAATAATAATGTAGCGCTGGATGATGAAGCAAAGATAGGAATTGATAATTTTACAGTCTGTGTTTATAAGAAAAGAGGTAAATCATCCTCTCAGCAGCAGCAGTCGGATAATATCAGGGGTGTGCGCATGTTATCATCTGGCCTGTCGCTATCAATTGAAGAGCCATCGTATTTGAGCTGTCTGTATGAAGAAGGGGGAGAAAAAGATGATCACATGGGGAGATATTTAGAGGTGGAACTCGATGCTGCAGATGCATTGTTAGGAGGATTCAAGACAGATTGTCTCGATAGTGCTGAAGGCGATGTCAGAATCAGTACACGCCGCTGCCATTATTTGTTGGCAAAAATTCTTCATGAGCTGTTCACACATAATGAGGAGTTTCCTGGTGATAATCATCATCGTGGTGATGACGAGCCTGCTAGAAAAATAGCAAAGACGGAGCCGTTGTTGGACCGAGAAGAGGGTGTCGCTGGGGTTGGCAAGTCTGGATCTGCTAGCATTCCATCCATCGAACAGATGCAGCAATGGGGGGTTCCAGCATCAATTTGTCGGATGATGCAAAATCTTCTCGAGAGTGCTGCAGAGAGTGGCGGTGATGCATACAAGACAGTGGGGGAAGTGGGCGAAGATCTACACCTGCTACTATTCGATCCAGATCGTTTTCTGTTTGACCATGAAGCGCAAAGCGCTGACAGCATGCAACTACAATACAGGAAAGAAAAGCTATATGGGCGAGATAAAGAGGAGACCCTCATAACCGACACATTTTGCAGAGTAACTCGTGGACAGAGCGAGGCATTCTTTATCGGGGGTTTCTCGGGATCGGGGAAGAGTATGTTGGTGGATACGTTGAGAGTGAGGGTGAAGAATGTGGGGGGTTATGTCATCAAACATAAATTCGATGCCATGTCTCAGGTTAGACCCCTATCTGGTGTTATTGCGGCGGTGAATCAATTATGCTTGATGATCAAACGTAGGCTAACTTCCAAAAGTTTGACTGCGCTCTCCAAGAAGCTCAAGAATGATTTTGGAGCTGATAGTGGCTTGCTGGCAAGAATGCTGCCGAATGTTTGTGTACTTTCTCCCGAGTTTAGCAGCCTTAAAGGTGAAGTGGAAGATGAGAATACCAGCGACAAAATGAATGTCCGTAGCGTTTCTTTCACTCTTTTACGATTCATCAGATTGGTGTCAAGCCCAAAGCGCCCAATCATGGTAAGTATGTTTTTATGTCTAAATCCTTTCGCTCACTTTGTTCCACATGAATTCACTCGCGAAATTCTTTGCTTTGCAGCTGTTTTTGGATGACTTGCAGTGGGCTGATGACACTGCCCTTGACGTAGTCCACACATTCCTCTCTGACACAATGGGCAGTTGCATGTTTTTCGTTGGCACCTACAGAGATAATGAAGTCCAGATTGGTCATGCAATTTTTGACTTGTTGCAGAAGCTGGAGACGAGCAACGTGCCAACGACCAAAGTCTCCCTGACTGGATTGGATCGAGGGGATCTCAACAAAATGATGTCAGATTCATTGGGTCTATATCCACGCATCTGCAAGTCTCTTTCAGATATAGTATTCCAGAAGACGAAAGGCAACCCATTCTTCGTGCTGGAATTCATACAATCGCTGCAGTCTCGTGACCTGCTTCAGTATGACTCCTGTCAGAAGCGATGGCTGTGGAATGAAGACGCGATCTGGGCAGAGGAGATCACAGATAATGTCCTGCATCTTCTTTCCTCCAAACTTAATCAGTTGCCCAACGAGGTGCGATTGCTGCTGAAGGTAATGGCCTGCTTTGGGACAAGTACCAATGAGTCGGTGATTGGCTACTTGAGTGAGTCGCCTGAGTATGCGGGGGTCCGAAATGGGTTGGAGGGAGCGATTAGTGATGGGTTCGTTGAATTGAACGCAGAAGGATATATCAAGTTTGTTCATGACAAGGTTCGTGAGGCGGCATACAATCTCACTCCCGACAAAGATAAGAAGCAGGTATGTGTTTTTCCATGTTTAGTCTACGTTTGTGTGTGCTTTCCTTATCCCTTGCGCGGTCTAATGTAATGAGGTGTTGCTTTACCTTTACAGCTTCACTACAACTTGGGCAAAACATTGTACTCTATTTGTGAAGGCAAGGATGTAGGGAATACAATATTCCTTATTGCTAGCCAGATAAATCACGGAAAAGAATCAATCGAGAAAGATGCTGCACTACGAATACCAGTCGCAAAGCTGAATATGAAGGCAGGAAAGAAGGCACTCGATGGCTGCGACCACAAAATGGCATACTTCTACTTCTTTGCTGCTGTCTCTTTTCTCCCCGACGATGGTTGGGAAAGCTACTACGATTTGAGTTTGCGCCTGAATTTGTTGATGGCGAGGGCGGCAAACTCATCTTGTAAGTATGATGAAGCAGAGCTCACTTTGCAAAGGATATGTAAAAGAGCACGGTGCTTACAAGACAAACTTCCTGCCTACTTTTTGATGGTTACGAGTGAGTGTCTACTATTCATATGACTTTGTATGAAACTGGCTGCTTTGGTTTTTCGTTTTCCGTCCTAATCTGACACACCCAACTTATTTTAGTCTTCCTCGCACAAGGCCATCCTAATCAGGCGTGCGCTACATGCTCTTCTATATTGACTCAACTCGGAGAGACAGTGCCAGAAACAGTCACCATAGAGATGGTTGGGGATATGATTCCAGAAACATTGAGCATGTACTCGGAAGTCTATGGCGATAATTGGCTTGGGAAGAAGATGGAAGATTCAACCCTCTGCAACATCGTCAAATTTTACTCTGCCATGGCGACTGCTGCTTACTTCTGCAAACCCTTACATATGGGTGCGTACTTTGTTTGCAAGATGGTCCAACTGAGTTTGCGAAATGGAGTATGCCAATATACGCCACTAGCTTTAATGCAGCTTTCATCTATTGTTATCCGAATCGACAACGCTGCATTTGTTCAGTAAGTATTACAATGAGATGTATAATGAGTATCATTTTGTGTTGTGCCCTTTCATATCTACTGTGGCTAAATTCAATTATCGTTTCATCGCACGCAGTCGTATTGCAAAGAGCGCCTTGGTTTTGTCAGAGAAGTTTGGTTCATCTGATGAAAAGACTGAGGTTCTCGTTAACTATTACATTGGCGCTGGGCATATCGACTCTTATCAGTTAGGAGCAAATCAGCTTCGTAGAGGCTTTTCATCAGGCCTCTCATCTGGAAATGCCAGTACAGCCTTTCTTTGCGCTGGCCAGTGGGCTAACTTCTCTACGATCAGTGCTGAAATAGATTTGCCTTCGTTGTTGCGGGAGATGGACTACTACCTACACCTTTTGGAGCTTTACAAGAGCGAGTTGATAAAGAAATTCATTTTGTGTTATCGTGAGACAGTTTCTACATTGATTGACAGGGGTCAAACAACTGCTATCGATGCCAAATTAAGCTACGCAGATGTTAGTGATCCAGGCCGTGATCCAGGAACAGGAAATAAACTTCTTGAGATGTTCTACTTCCACCAGGTGTTTAGAAACTATTGGCTAGGGTATTCTGAGAGGTGCCATCACTATGCCACGAAATTTTTCACCGTTTCCAAACCGGGGCATTTCCGTATCTATGTTATCAAATTCTACCACGGTAAGGGGTTATATTTATATACAACCTGTGCATTATGGAATGACTTTTACCAGGGTCTCTCTAATACTCTCCTCTTTCCATTATGCAGGTCTTAATTCAATTGATAAGATAAGGAAGCAGGCGAATTATAACAAGATGAAAGAAGTTAATGAAATAATTGCAGCAATGAAGGTTGCAGCATCACATGCCGAGTCAAATTTTAGGAACAAACTCGAGCTGCTGGAGGCCGAGCAGTACGGAATTACTGGCCGTAGAGATCTCGCACTCCATACCTATGATACCGCCATCGCATCGGCTCAAAAAGCTAACTTCATTCATGAGCAGGGGTTGGCCTGTGAGAAGGCTGGGTTCTACTGCAAAAGGATGAAATATAATGAAAAGTCGTTGTCATACTTCAATCAGGCTCGTGAGTGTTATGAGAAATGGGGTTCGACTGTGAAAGTAGAATTTATTCAGAAGGAATTGGGCAAATTAATGTAATCGAATGATGAGTTTAGGAGCTCAAATCATGCATGAGCACGAACGATTTGGGCAGAAGGAATTGTGCGAATCATCCTTTAGTGATAAGTTTGGGAGTTTAGGAGCTCACATTATGCTGGCTTGGGAGTCATACTTGAACTTGAGTTGCTGGGTCGAGAATGACTGGATGACACGAACAACAACAACAAATTATGTACGACATTTTTGTCCATCACCTCTTGATAATTGATACAATTGTGGACTGACGAGATATGTAAGTTATGTGTCTAGAGAGTCTGATATGAAGAATGATAAAATTAGGGAGACTTTTTTTTGCGTCAAACGCGATTGGATCCTGGTATAGTCCCAACCAACAAAAGTTAGTGTATTATTTATGGCAACAAAGTGGCCTCACTCATGGCCATCTCACAACGTGAGATCAAATTTCCTCTTCTTCGTCTTCGGCTGAACATCTTTCATCTTCTTGCCGTGGTAGCCATCGACCGTCAATAGTGGCATACCACGGACGAACTTGTAAACCATTGAGAGCTCCCTGCACTGAAATGACTCTTCAGCCTCGCACATGTAAGTGTAGCCCAGGTATGGTTTGGCCTTTTCGAGCCACCTGACTACAAGAGGAAGGCACTTCAATTTCCATTGAAACAGAGGCTCGATATCGATATCAGGATGGCTATCAAGAATCTTGCACATGACGGCAGCACAATTCTGCAATTTATTAAACGTCAGATATTCTACGATATCTGAAGGCATGGCATGAACTCCATATCCGCCTATCTTTTCAAGCGTGTGGTTGGAGAAGTAGGTGTTGTTCACGCTAGAAGTATCGCACAGGAGCTTGGAGAAAGCGGACCAGCCCCTTTCCGTGATAACTGATCGACTGAATTCCAGAGTCTTCAGTGACTTATTCCCAATCAATCCACGTCGCCCCGTCGTCGTCTAGATGTATGCGTATGCCATCGAGATGAAAGTTGCACAAGGAACAGCGTTCGGACCGGAACGACGACGAAGACCTCAATCCAACTGCTGATCGAATGGTTGTATGAAAGGTTTAACGTTTGCAGACTGCAACAGTTTGCCATACCATCAACCAAACATTGTAGCCCTTCGTCATTAACGGTATCGTCGCAGAGAAATAGTGAATGAATATTGGCCCTCTGTACCAATGTGCCCAGAGACCTCATCCCTACAACCGACTGCGTGAGCATATTATTGCTAGAAAGATACAAATCTTCAAGAAGATTGCAACTGCCCAGGCCTCTCACCAAAGCTTGTAAGCCTTGATCACCGATACGATTGTCCGAAAGATCCAGCTTTTTCAGTGTTGGGAGGCTCGCTAGTCCAGCTTTCAATACAGCCACCCCGTCATTATCCATATTCGTCTTTTGTAGATCTAGGCGCTCCAATCGGCATTGTTCAGATTGGAAGAGTGTGGACAAAGACCTCAACCCTGCTGCCGTAACCAACTCATTACCACTCAGGCATAGAGAAGTGAGATTGTGGCAGTTGATCAACCCTGCTACCAACGCATGCAGTCCTTCGTCATCAATATCATTATACTCAAGGTGTACGGTCGCCAAGTTGGGGTTTCTCATACCATCAAGCGCATTCCCCAATGCTACACAGCCATTTCTGCCTATATTGTTAGCGTAAAAATTCAGCTCTTCTATTTGCGGTTGCTTCCTCAATGCTGAGGCAATCTCTACGAACATTTCATCACCGAGATTGGTCTCTTCACAGCAGAGACATTTCAATGAGCTTTGTTGGCCTAACAGCAATGCAATATTGCGAGCACATTGCAACCCCATGTCGAAATGAGAGAAGGTGAGATCCCCAAGACTGTTGTTATTTCTGAGAAATGGGCCCAAGCTCTTAAAATCCTCCCCAATATCGGTGCTGATATAAAGGTTTTCAATCGAACGGTTCTGTCCAAGCCCCCTCAAGAATGCATCAATGTTGAGATTGTCAGGGAAGTTGTCAATGGAAAGTCCTCTTAGCTGTTTGCTCCTACCAACAAAGTAACCCAACCACCCCAAGTTGTCGCCTTCACGGACAACAAAATCATAATAATCAACTTCACGCTCATCTTGAATAGAAATATATGTTATATCAGGATCATTATCGCGAAGCCTCGCTAGAATATCTGCGTTTTGCTGCGACGACGTGATGTCTTCCAATTTCACGTCTTTTGCACGCGCCTCATAATATTCGTAGTCTTGCACGTCCATTTTTATCATCAGTCGTCTAGTAATAGACAAAATAAGAGGCGGATATTTAGATTGTTAGTAAGTGTAATGAAAGGCCACAATAAATAGATCGTAGTGAACACATTACAGCGCAGCATCATTTTTTCGATGGAAACTCGGATCGCTCTCGGGCAGTCTCTCGGGCTTCTTACGGCACGTCGCCGCCTGCCATTATGACGACGCCGCCACTGAATTAATCGATTACTGCTAAAGCCATCTTTGATTCTACTCACCTTACTGTCTTGGCCAAGGGAGTTAGCAGCAAGCAGCATTATTTCTCTGAATCTCATCGTGAGAATCCTGTGCTTTTTTGGGAGGGCGGAAGTAGGTTGGGCGGGGCGCAAGCCCTCGGAATGCCCCCAACAACAACACCAAAGCACGAAGACCGAAGACGAGGAACGAGGAAGGAAGAAGAGTGGTGTGGCGGTGTGGCATCATACTATTTGGACTGAGCGGACAAAGGTGAGAGTCTATCTGTTATAATGCCAGAGGAGAGATGGTAGATATTTTGCAGGTGTGGTTGATATTGTCGTGGCACTGAAGGCTGGCGTGGAGCAGCCGAGGAATCGAAGTGTCATGATGCCGAAAAAATTGATGCGCTGCGTTCCACTATCCACTATCTTCTTTCTTCTGCAATTGTTTGCTTGTTCCTACTAACTAACCAATTCAACAATATAATTTCTGCTCCTACGAAGGTTTGCAATAAAAATGGACACGGATAAACGAGATTATGAGTATTATGAGGAACGTGCGGAATATGTGAAGTTCGAGGACATCACCTCATCAGAGCATAACGCCAACATTTTCGAGCTGCTCGTGGCGGTGAACCCTATAGAATGGAACAAGAAAATTTACCTACTGGAGGAGGAAATAGATGGAGATCCGGACGAATTTGTTGTGGGCGAAGGCGATGACTTGGGTTGGTTGGGATTTTTTCTCGGCCGTACTAGCCATTTGGTAGAATTACACATCAAATACTTTCCTGCGGGGAAAGATAAAATGAATGCGTTCATGGATGGATTCAAACACAATATATGGCTTCAGGAATTTTATATTAGTACCGATCTGGGGAGGGATGGTTATGAAAGCTTGGGGCACATGCTCAGAAACAACGATGCTCTTGTCAATCTTTGTCTGCATGAGTTTGATATTGATTTAGAGAGTGCACGCGGTATTGCATCGATGCTCAGTAACGAGCAGTACAAATCTCTGAAGCATCTGTTTTTTGTTCAGAATGATCTCGGTATTGAGGGCCTTACCGATATCATCACATCATTGAGGAAGCAGCCGCAACTAGAAGAACTGAAGTTGTGTGGGAATAACGTTGATGGCGACGGCTGTTTGGCGTTGGGATATGCTTTGGAGAGCTGGGAGGGGGCTTCATTGAAAAAACTTCATCTTTGTCACAATGATATCAATGACGAAGGGCTACATGCATTGGTTACAGGCATGGCCAAATGCAATTATTTAGAGGCCTTAACACTGTGTGCAAATCCGTCGATTACTGCAGCAGGGTTGAGGTCTTTGTCGACCTTCTTACAATCCAAAAGCTGCTGTTTAGAGAGACTGGACCTTGACCAAATGAATATCGACTGTGATGGTGTGGGTGCTTTAGTGGCTGGTTTGTCAAGCAACATACCCCTGAAGTGTCTTTGTCTTTCAGGGAACTCAATCGAGGATGAAGGCATAGATGCTTTGGTTTCGAGTTTGCCCAAATGCAGCAAACTAGAAGAGTTGCATCTTTCGGAGAATGGTGGCTTTTCGGCAGTTGGATTGAAGTCTTTGTCTAATGTATTCCAAACAGGATTAAACTTGACACAGCTACATCTACGCGACAATGCAATCGATGACAAAGGACTAATGGCTTTGGTTCAGGGCATGAAAAGCTGTCGTAGCCTGGCAAAGTTAGATCTTTCACATAACAATGCGGTCACTGCAGTAGGATTACAGGCTTTGCTTCGGGCCGGCCGCAGCTCTCTAAAAGAGCTTGAGCTTTGGGGAATGCGCATTGGTGACGATGGAGCAAAGGTCATAGCTGATGAATTGGTGGGCAACAATTCAATGGAACGGTTGTATTTTTGTCCTGGTTATTCAAACGTAACATCCGAGGGATGGTCTGCTTTCTCCAGAATTCTGTGTGATACTTCCAGTGTAAACGACACCTACATTTCCAATCACACTATCTCGAACATAGGCGGCTACCAAAGTCATAGTGCTCCCAATACGACTAGATTTCATCTCTTTTTGAACACCAACTTCCACAGCAAAGAAGTCGCAACGTTGAAGCTACTCATGCATCATGGTGATATTGATATGATGCCATTTTTCCGATGGAAGCTGATGTTTCTTCCTTTGGTAGTTGATTGGTTTGAAAGAGCTAGACCATGCTGGGAGGCAATTCACTTGATGGTGCCAGGGGAACAAATTTTACAATTTGACGATATGTCAGCATTGCATGGATTCTTTACGGAGGAGCCTGAGGCATACCAAAGCAGGGAACTCTCAGCCATGTACAAATTTGTACGTGGTATGCCTATGTTGGCAGTCGGAAAAGAAGAAGAGGAATAAATCTGTTATCTCAGGAATCTGTAATATGACTAAAGAATAATGTGTAGAAGTGGAACTAACCACGCTGTAAAGCTATTGAGAAATGTTGAAGATGTTGATAATACCTTCGCCTGGGAGCGGAGAGATTCTCCTTAGAGGCTCTGGACATATGAATGATGCTAGGATATTCTTGGGAAGTTCATGATAATATAATCCAATATGATTTTCTTATCACAGCAGCGAGAAGATGGGGCACAGAAGTTCATCGTCGACAGTCGCAGTTCTACGTTGGGCGGAAGCGTTTGACATTTTTTGCGTCGACGAAGTTGGCGGGCCTTGGGCTTTTGATTGGGGGCTTATTGGTTTGTGGGTCTTGCGCGGTGAGTACATGGGCCTCTACTCTTTTGCTTGCTTCCGCCCCTCTTTGCTTCTCAACCAGGGCAAGAAAGAAGCAAGAAGTCCTTGCTGCTCGCCTGTTTGCTGCTTGTGTGGTGCTCTGGTAGTGTTGACGCCGAAGAAATAGTGGTGAGTACTCTCTAGAGGAGAGACGATGACGCCGTCGAGAGTGAGGTGTGGCGGCGGAGTCATCATAATGGCATGGCGGCGAAGTGCCGTATGGTCCGGGACCAAGCGAATCGCTTCGCCATCTTCACATTGCGATATCCTGCGGTTCTATTTATTGCTGTGTCACTTTTTTATCTAATTATTATTTCCCTTCCTCTACATCAGACCAACGATGATAACTATGGACGTGCAAGACTACGATTATTATGAGGCGCGTGCGAAAGACGTGAAAATGGAGGACATCACGTCAGACGAAGATAATGCAGATATTCTAGAGAGGCTTCGTGACAATGATCCTGACTTTACATGTATTTCTATCACCGATGAGTTTACAGGTGAGGGTGATTTTGTTGTCCGTGAAGGCGACAACTTGGGTTGGTTGGGCTATTTTATTGGTAGGAGCAAACAGCTAAGAGGACTTTCCATTGACAACTTCCCTGACAATCTCAACATGGATGCATTCTTCGGGGGGCTTGGACACAACCGTTCGATTCAAGCGCTTTGTATCAGCACCGAAATTGGGGAGGATTTCAAAAGCTTGCGCCCATTCCTCAGAAATAGCAACAGTCTTAGGGATCTCACCTTCACTGGCTTCAATATCGGGTTGCAATGTGCCCGCAACATTGCATTGCTGTTAGGCCAACAAAGCTCTTTGAAGTGCCTCTGCTTTGAGGACACCGATCTCTATGATGAGGGATTGATGGAAATTGCCGTAGCATTGAGGAAGCAGCCGCAAATAGAAGAGCTGAGTTTGTTGGATAACCAGAATATAGGCAGAAATGGCTGCGTAGCACTGGGGAGTGCGTTGGAGGGTATGCGAAACCCTGCCTTGGCGACCTTATACCTTTTGCATAATGGAATTGATGATGAAGGACTGCATGCGCTAGTAGCAGGTTTGATCAACTGTCGCAATCTCACATCGCTTTACCTGAGTGGTAATGAGTTAATTACGGAAGCAGGGTTGAGGTCTTTGTCCACACTGCTCCAATCTGACCACTGCCGATTAGAATGCCTAGATCTAGATGGATTCAATATCGATAATGATGGGGCGGCCGTATTGTCGGCTGGACTGGGGAGGCTCCCGAGACTGAAAACGCTGTATCTGGCGAACAACTCCATCGGTGACCAAGGCTTACAATATTTGGTGGGTGGCCTGGTCAATTGCAATCTCGAACAGTTAATTCTATCAACCAATTTATGTTCATTATCAGGACATCGGTCGCTTGGCACCTTGGTGCAGAGAGTAACGAGTTTGAAGTCGCTAAATCTCTGCGGCAACACTATTGACGACGAAGGGTTGCAAGGTTTAGTTGAGGGTATGACAAACTATTGCAGTCTACAAACGTTATATCTTTCAGACAACCATTTGATAACAGCGGTGGGATTGAGGACGTTACCCGCTTTCTTTCAATCTGACAATTGCTGTTTGAAAGAGCTTTGGCTTTTTGGGATCAATTTTGGGGATGATGGGGCAGTAGCCTTGGCAAATGGATTGATTGGGAATGAGTCACTAATTAATTTGAGGTTTGATTGGTCGGGTATCACGGCACGTGGCTGGGCCGCTTTCTCCAAGCTTCTGTGCGATACTTCTAGCGTCAACAACACCTACCTCTCCAACCACACACTTGTGGAGATCGGCGGATTCAGCAATGTTGGCAATCCTTCAACCATTTTGGAATATCTGATGCTCAATAAATTGCAGAATTGTGCTGCTGCCATCTGTAAGATTCTCAAGAACCATCCTGACATTGATATTGAGCCTCTTTTCCAATGGAAATTGAAGTGCCTTCCTCTTGTAGTCACATGGCTTGAAAACGCTAGATCATACATGGGCAACGTGAATGAGTCAACAGGGACATTCCACTGCAGACAACTCTCGTCATTGTACAAGTTCGTCCATGGTATGCCACAATTGGCAGTTGATGGCTACCGCGGCAAGAAGATGAAAGATATTCAATCGACGTCGAAGAAGAGGAAATTTGATCTCACGTTGTGAAGTGATAGGGCATGGGAGGCCGCGTTGTTGCCATAATAATGCTCCATGCATTGGAGGCGGCTCTTTTGTTGTAACCACTAAATTATTGATATGTCAGCGTTGCATGGATTTTCCCCTCTATTAATGCACGGAACTCTTAGCAATGTACAAATTTCTACCAGGTATGCCTAAGAATGTTAGCAGTTCGAAAAGAAGATGAGGAATAAATCTGATAAGTATCTCTATGTATCCACTGGTTCATATGTAAATCAGACTGTACTACGTACTCAATCTTTATTACCCTAGCTTCTTTCCAAGTGAAGAGCTCAAATTAGTAGACAGATCCTCAAATGAATACAGCCACAAATGACATATTCCATCATGAATATTGAATGTGAAAGAGCTATCGTTGCTCTTGCGTTTCGTCCGTCGCTCACATGCACTGCAGCTGCATGTTATTACCCCTTCCACACCTTTTCCAATGCGAGGATGTGTTTCGTGTTTGTTCAAGGGTATTCTAGATAGAGGCACGTACGATAATGTTATCAGAAACACAAGTGCACTAAATGCTGTCCATACTTCGTTTTGCCTCTTCAGCAGAACTAAAGACAATCCAAGTGGGAGCAAATGCCCTCCCAAATCTGTATAGGCAAATATATGATCTTGAAATTTGTCTCCAGGAATGCCACGTAGATTGTTCAATGCCCCAGTTAATACCTTGTTCAGTCTCTCTAGTGAAGTATTTAATCGTAGAGCTCTCAAATGAATGATCATATGATAGACGTAAATGGTTGTCAATACAGCAAGAAATCCAGCAGTGTTGTGTAGTTTCTTCTTGTCAATTACCTCGCTAGATAATGCTTCTCTAGAAAAGGAGCTCCACGTGATGTCAATCCACCAAATCAATTGTAGGATGCGCGTCATTACATCAAATCCAACTCCAATTAGGATAGATATAACATATGTATCATTTAATGCTCCCAACACGGCGCCACTATGACTCATCACAATCAGCAGTGAAGATGCAGCTGTGAAGCTATTGAGGAATGTTGAAGATGTGGATAATGGCATCGCCCCAGAGCGGAGAGAGTCACCGTAGAGGCTCTTGTCGAAAAGATACATTATTGATGTTAGGGAAATGGAGAGGATGAGACCGCCGACGAGGGAGATTCTTGGGAAGGTCATATCAAGTATGGTTGTTTTATTATTTCAGCAGCGAGATGGAGCATCAGGAGTTCATAGTGTCTTGACTGCGGCAGAGAGGG
>Ga0209652_1002830_pt1 | contig 13129 bp, 10 predicted proteins | sample SaaInl74LU_5_DNA_FD_184641 | JGI IMG/M metagenome (GOLD analysis project Ga0209652, IMG submission 184641) | Marine microbial communities from expanding oxygen minimum zones in the Saanich Inlet - ESP_74LU_5_DNA (SPAdes) (version 2) | ecosystem: Environmental > Aquatic > Marine > Intertidal zone...
TAAGGAGCTCCGGCGTCAACTGTGGAGTAGATCTTTGATCCATATCTAGCCCCTGTCGTCGACATCACATAGTCAATTGATACTGTTTGTCCATCAGAGTGCTACCAGGCTCTCCGCAAAAAGGAAGACGCCCCGTCTAATGGAGTTAAAAAGGTGCTTTCGCCGAGTGCCGAGTGCAGATCAAATCTCCCCGGCACGAGGAATCATATAACGTAGGAATCAGTATTATTAGTTGCGGGCAGAAATCGTTCGTCTCATCTTCTGCTAAATAATGTCTCTCCTATCATCTCTTCTCTTGCCTCGCGGTTTATGCTGCAACATAATACTTAGCTGCACTCTCGTCAAGAGAAGTACAGGCCGTGAATACTTCATTCTGATGTATGCTGCATTCACACCAGCGCCATCATTATCGTCGGCGCTGCTGGATTGCGACTGCTGCCACACTACTTGCCATCATTCCTTTGTCGCTGAGCTTGCCACCTCTACGCCACACAAACTTAGATGCAATTGTTGACAACAGCCTCAAAATGTCATCAAATACTATATCCGGCGAAAAGCGCGGCAAAGAAGATAACGAAGATGAGATTGACGGATGTTCCAAATCACAAAAAGTAAGCGTTGGGGGCGACAACAACAACAACAAAATACGCGACATCATCCTCAAAGAATCTCATGGATATGACATCAATTCCGCAACAAATGTTCCAAAAAGAACCAATTATCTTTCTTGGGACGACTACTTCCTCGCAGTTGCATACCTCAGTGCCCAGCGGTCCAAGGACCCACACCCCGTGAGGAACTCGAGGAATGGTGCATGCATCGTCGATGCGATGGGGCGTATTGTCGGAATTGGGTATGATGGCTTTCCAAGAGGTTGTTCGGATGATTGCCTGCCATGGGCGCTGTTCACCAATAATACATCATCCTCAGCGGAAAAGAGTAATGGTGACGGAGGCAACAAAAGTCTACCTTGGTTGGAGACAAGAAATCCTTATTTATGTCACGCGGAAATTAACGCAATTTTGAACAAGTGTAGCGAAAATGTTGTAGGTGGCAGGATGTTTGTTCCCAATTTTCCATCGAATGAATGTGCGAAATTTATCATTCAATCTGGTATTAATGAGATCATTTATGTAAAAGATGATGACGAAGATTCCGACTCCTCACGTGCAAGTCGGATTCTATTTGAAGTTGCTGGAGTTAAAATGACAAAGATCAAGCCGAGTGTTCCCTCTATTCGAATCAACATTGCTTCGTCTACTAGTACTGACAAGGATATATCAAATAATGGAGATGGGGCAACTGGGACAGGCAGTTTAGATGAGGATGAAATGGAGAAGTATCTTGGACTGATGCAACGCGAAGGTGGCATCGATCCATTCAAATTCAAAGTCAGAAAAAGATCCGACTATCTCTCTTGGGACGATTACTTCATGGGAGTGGCGTTTTTGAGTGCACAACGATCCAAGGACCCCAACACACAAGTAGGAGCTTGCATTGTGGATGAAAACAAGTGTATCATTGGCATCGGTTACAATGGATTCCCTCGTGGATGTTCAGATGATTGCCTTCCATGGTCAAGAACTGGGAAGAATGAATTGCACAAGAAATATCCATATGTTGTACATGCCGAAGTGAATGCCATATTGAACAAATGCAGCGCTAGTGTTCGAGGAGCTTCGATCTACGTTGCCTTGTTTCCCTGTAATGAGTGCTGCAAAGTAATCATCCAGTCCGGTGTGAAGGAGGTGGTCTTTTTACATGATACATATCACGATACAGATGCTTGCAAGGCAAGTCGCATCATGTTCAAAATGGCAGGCGTGGTGGTTAGGCAGTACACACCTGATCGTGATGAGATTGTGATTGATTTTTGATCAGCAAAATGATAACTCTCCTACATATGATGTGGTGATTACTACTTAGTCATCTTTTTTCTGCTTCTTCTTCTTCTTTGCAGACTTTTCCTCCTTGTGTTTTCGCTTTTTACTTTCCTTCTTGGAGTCCTTTTTCGATTGTTTCTCTTCAACCGCTTCTTCCTCCTTGGCCTCTGATGTAGTTGTCTCCTCCGATACGGTCTTCTTCTTTTTCTTCTTCTTTTTGTCCTTCTTTTCACTCTTTGAAGTAGTTGTGTCCTCGTCCTCCACTGCAGATTTCACCTTGGCCTCAAGTTTGGCACGACGCTTCTCTTCAATCTTCGCCTGTCGCTTCGCCTCCAACTTGGCTTGTCGTTTTGCCTCCATCTTGGCCTTTTTCTTGGCCTCCTTCTTGAGCTTCTTTTGTGTAGACTTGTCATTATTATTATCTTCACTGCCACTACTACTCGAAACTAAACCTTTGCAATCATCGAAATTTCGTTTGATTTCCCTCCCATCACCATATTTGGCTGCATCTGATGCCTTGGGATCGTATGTTCCTTCTCGAACGAAGCCGTGGTATAGTGGATTGGTTGGTAGCCCGTCTTCGCGAACTATTTGGCCATCTACTTCGGTGGTTTTGCACTTTCCTCCGAAATTGTAGTGTGATGATACCCCTAGACCTGCCGACCTTTTCAGTTTTGAGAGGGTGTCGTGTAGAGCCTGGACCTTTGATTCTTCCATGGTTACCGCTGCTGATGGAGGCTGCTGATGTTGTTGTTGCTTGCTGTTGCTGCTGAAGGTATTGTTGGTATGTTTTGTTGGTGTATGATGTGTAAAAGAAAAAAAGAAAGGTGGCGGGAACGGGGAGAAAACAGACCGCCTATTTCCACTTCATTTTCAACGCGCCGACCGCCGACCGCCCTACCGCACAATAATACCGCAACTTCTAGTAGCTTGTCATTAGCAGAGGTGCGTGTTGTAGAGCTGACCGCTGTTGCAGTGACAGTCTGGAGGGTGGTGATGATAATGCGGCGACGCTGATTCATTCCTGCTGCGCTTTTCTTCAGGGGGGCATTCAGCTCGGCGTTTTGAGCTGGAGGTGCCTCGTGGATACGCACACCCCTCTGAAGCGGCCCTCAGGTGATACATCGTACATCATGTCATTCCTCTGAGGAGTTCTCTCCGCTGATAGCTGCACATCAAGTGCATTCATTGATCGTTGATATCGTACAATCACTTTTCTAACTTTTTCCTCTCTCATTTTTCCTCTCGATCTGCCTATTCGCCAATTATCTATCTTTGCGCTATTGCCTAATCTACACTCGCCGATATCAATTCCAGTCATAAATACAACAAAACACAGTCAAAATGGGACAACAAGAAGGATTCAACGAGGTTCTCATCCAACCTCTTCGTCAATTTGCCAAGGACTCCATCCACCTTGTCAAGAAATGCACCAAGCCCGATCGTAAAGAATTCACTGCCATCGCCAGAGCTACGGGTGTTGGCTTTTTGATTATGGGATTTATTGGATTTTTCGTCAAGCTTGTTCATATTCCGATTAATAACATCCTTGTTGGAAACTAATTGGATGTAGTTTTGGAAGAATGAAAGTTTTGCGATGACCTTTGGATCCGTTCAAGTCTATCAAAAATCAAATGATTTAACTCTGTTGAAAATGTTTCTCAACGAAGCCCGGTCGCGTCCTATTATACTACTTTGGTGGTATGATTCAAGTAGCGTTGGAGGCATCACGATCGCCTTGTAGTGGGTGGTAATGGTTCGTCGCTGTATATCTCAAGTTGTGTTGTATATTCAGCCGCGACATTGCTCTTCACTCCGTGGAAACATGGAGGGGGGAAACCGTAGATGCAACGCCGCCACCGTCAGTTAAGGGGGGGTTCATTTTCTATGGAGTTAATTATCTGGGGAAGGGGAGATTAGATTGGATTGAAAAGTTTGTGTTGAAACGTTCATTATAGTGTTACATAGGAAATTGTTATTCAACGAATAGAGCTAGTGTACATCACATTGCTATGTTGCTTTCTTTGTGTTTTATCAATGGGCCTTGCAGCGATGAAAATCAAAGCCACACACAAGACCTGCAACAAAGAATATCGCAAATCCACCTGCCACTACCAAGAAAGCAGCCCACCTCGCATTCCTCCACCACATTGCCCTCTTCAACTCTCTCCCACTTCTCTCAAAAATGAACGCCTGTTGATTCAAACGATCTGTCTTGTCCACCAATAGTTCTATTTTCTCTCCACGTTCCAGAACCTGCTCAATGTTTTGCACCATGTTATCCTTCACACTCTCAATTTGGTTCTTTACAGATGACAAGCTATCCACGTTTGCCCCTGCACTGTTGTAGTATTCCATACGGTCTTGAAGAATTCTCGAGAACTCCTCGTTAAGTGAGAAGGCGATTGCACGTTGCGGTACCTCAAGTCCATACTTGTGCGTGAATAATTCTTTTATTTCTTGCAATAATGCAAAGGGGACTCTGTGTTTTTGTTTTTCATCTGACATGCAAAGGAAGCATATGCCATTTTCTACGACGTAGTGGAATACATAGTCATCGTAATTGTAAATCATGCGACCATCACTGGGAGGTATCTTTGCCAACAGAACTCGTGTGACCGTAGGAAAGTTGCCAGTGACTGAAAAAAAGTGAATTTGTGAGAACATTAGAAGAACAAAAAGATGTGATAGCGATACCACGTGATACCTCGCTGACAGTCTACACCGATCATCTCTACTCACCAGACGTCGTCGTATGCTCGGCAAGGACAGTTTTCTGCCGTGAAACAAGTGTGTAGACAATGGTCATAGTGGTAATGTTTTATGCTATGTAGTGCTTTTTGGAAGGTTTCCGAACGAACGGAGAAGGCATTGTCGTAGGGGGGTAAAATTTTGATTCCAGGATGGGATTGGAGGGGGTATGACAATTTTTAATTTGGGGGGTATATTTCGATTGACTCCAAAACAGGTGGAAAAGTGGAAAAGCATCTGCTTCCGCACATCTGTGAAGTAGATGTCAACAAAACCATGCCGCATATGCCTGGGTTCCTGTTCGTGTGAAGGTATGATGTTCCTCCCTATCATAACAAAGTAACATGATGAGATTTGCGTTAGCAGCATTAGCAGTCACCTACGCTGCACAGCCATCGGCTGGCTTCACTTTGTTATCACCTCAACGAGCCCGCTTGGGAAGAACGCTCAACGCCGTCGGTGTTTTCGAGGAAACATACTCCGATTTCCACCAATCTATTGACAATATTATTCGAGATCTTGACGGTAATCCACTCTCGACGGAATATTTTTCCAAACATATGGGCATAAATGTTGAATCTTATTCTTGTCCCGAGGAAGATGCTTTTAGAGGGTTCATGAGTAACGCCTGCAGAGTCAAACTCTTGCCAGGTGGCGAGAGTGCATTCTACAAGTGCATCGTCTTCAATGACCTTGGGCATGCTTGGGAGAAAATGCGGACTGCACCGTTCAAACTAGCCAGGGATTCCAAATCGTATGAAGTTGTAGCCAATCTTTTGAGTTCGAAGGCTTGTCATCTCATGGTCGAAAAGACCGGTGTGAAATTCCCGAAGTGTTATGATGCAAAACTTGAACCAAATGAATCAAATCCAATTGAATCTAAGTTTAGCTTCCTACTCGAAGATCTCTCTCCGTCAGATGGTTGGTATCAGAAGTGGCTACTTGACACAGAGGAGGAATGTCAAGTAAGTCTCACCTCTTATGCAAAAATTCATGCATTTTTTTGGCACGGATCTTCATTTTGGAACGACCAGGATGCTGCACAAGAATTTGAAGGTGCAGTGTGGAAATCGGGGAGCTATGTCCAGCCTCACGCACAGAATCCAGATCAATGGAAGATGGTTGCAAGCGAATGGGAGAGCAAAAGAATGAAGTTTAAGAAAGAGTTTTCTTCTTTTGATTACTGGGATGATTTGGGAGAACGCCTTCAAAGTGTTGCACAAGAATGTGGCCGCCACGCCCATCCCTTTGCAGAAGATACATCTTTCTCCAGTGACTATCAACAATACCGTACTTTCACCCATGGTGATCCGAAGCAAGCAAACATCTTCTTTCGTCGTTCAGATGAGGCCGAAATAGAAGAAATAGCACTTATCGACTACCAGTGGTCGGGATTCGGTCTGGCAGCTTCGGATATTGCACACTTCCTATCATCCGCGGTTCATGCAGAGATGTTGGAAGGCTCTGGTGAAGAGTACCTGATGAGGTATTACTATGATGAATTACAAAAGTACCTCGTTGAGTATGGTGCATTTACAACCTCAGAGGACGCAAGAAAAGGATATAGCTACGAGGTATTCACTCATCAATATGAGACGGCTGTACTTGATTTATGCCGACTTATCATTGCTTACACTTGGGATAGATTTGAGTTTCCAGTGGAGAAAGGGGATAAGGAGGGATGCGCTCGCACAATGAACAAGACTTCCTACAACAAGTCGATACCCAATGCAGTTTGGTTGATGTCGCGATGCGATGAAATATTGAAATCTCGTGGAGTTTAACGATGAAGGTGTATACTTAGTAGTAGAGGAAGATGATCAAGTAGGTTAATTTAAGATGATACGATTAGCTAAACAACATTTCAATGAGCATTGCGCCCCCCTTTGAGGTCCTGTGTTGTTGGCAGAGGCAGGGGACAAATCTGGTCAGCCGCTGTATCCCAAATGGGATTCTTGGTAATAGGTACCCGCCCGTGTCATTCAATCCACAGTTGCTTGCTTCTGCTTGCTTGTTGCTTGAAGAAGTTGAAAGAGAGAGTGTTGCGTTGGTGGTATTTTGATGCAGAGTTGAAGAGTTGGGTGAGGTTGCTGGCAACACCATTCCCTTTTAAACAACTAGCCATGTCACTCGCCGCTATTGCTGTCGTTAGTCGGCGGAGTGGCAAGCCGCTCTATATGCGCTCATTCGTCGAATCCTCCGACCTATTATTCGGTCAATACGGCCAAAATGAAACTGTCAGCGCTGACTTCTTTGGAGATATTCTAGTAGAAGAGAGTCTAGCACAAAAATCTGAATGGTCTTGCGAAGAGAAGTATGAATTTATGCTACATGCTGCCAGTGATAGGTTAGATGAGATGAAGTGGAAAAAGCCCGGGGCCGCGGGTGCCGATGCATGTTGGGTGGGGTTGCTTTGTTCAATGGATAGTTTCAATGCATATGGTTACGTGACAACCAATGCCAACTACGTGGTAATAGTGGAGGACGGTATTGCACCAGACAATGTTCAGCTTCAGAAATCACGGGACGTTGAGTTAAAGACACTGATTGTAAGTGGGTTCTCACCAATTGTAATTCTTTGAGCAGCAAATAATGCCATGTCTCCTCACAAAAAACGCTGTCACTTCTCCTCTCCAGAGTTACGTACATCGAGCTTATACGGAGTCTCTCCTCAATCCGTTCTCAGACATAAACGCAAAGATAACATCAGAAAGATTCACAAAAAGTGTCAAAAGCTTGGTGGCTGGATTCAATCAAATTTGAGCATTGGTTTAAGATTTCGACTTACTTAGATGCACCAACGCATCTTGCTTTTCAGCTCAGTGTAGATAGCCAGTCAATGATAATAATTTCTATTCAGTAATTTTAGGCTTGTTTTATTATGTACAACTGATGCACACATTGCTTTTTGTGGTTTTAATGTTGGTGCTCTATTGAGAGAGAGTTGACACACTTTAAAGTGAATGGGTCAACAAGACCGGCTATTGGAAGAAGGGAGCATGCTACTTATATCCATCCTCAATGCCTTTATCTAACGGCCAAGACAGGTTAGTTGTGCTTCCTGGGCTGCTGGATGACATTGAACCCATGACTACTCTTGACATTTCTAGCAACATGTCCATACTGTTGACCTCCATGCATCTTGCCAATCTTTCGTGGCTTCTCTTCAAACTTCCTAGGCGTATAAGAAACAAGATCAGTCTCAGAAAGGTTATTATTGCCCCAGATCTTGGTAAATGTTCCAGATCTTGCGCGAGTATCTACAACACCCTCTCTCATTGGATTCGGTTTTCCAATTAGACCAGCAGCGCGTCTAGCAGACCAACGCTTTCCAAGTCCCTCAAAGCTAAAACGTGCACGTTCATCGCACTCGTCGAGGTAGGAGAGCCATGCCATTGTTTCGACAAAGTCTTCGGCGGCATCCATTTCGGCGGCCTGATGAGAACAGCGATCGAGGAGATGACAAGAGATGCAAGCAGATGTTAGGCGTGCGAATTGGCACACATGATATACACAACTACGAAAGAGCAAGGCAGCAGACAACTTACTTCTTCGGCACTAGGAGGAAAGCAAGTGTCGATCGCCTCCTCGGTAATGCTCTGTAGAACGTCGTGTTCGGGATGATTGCCGTAGAAGGTACAGCTCGGAACGCCCTGGTTGTAGATGGCGAATTCCAAGGACGAAGGCGTAAACGATTGGGCACTGGGGTTGGGAAACATATTGATCTATCAAGTTTGACTATGGTAGAGTTGTTGATGCTGTGCGTTAAAGATATCTTGTGTGATCGGATCGATGTTCGTTGCTTTTGCAACTGTTCTGCTTTTGCTGCCGCCGGCGATCGGAGTGGATTTTGTTGACACCATCTGCCATTTCAAGAAATATCAATCACGGTGTCATTATAAGATCTACGCGCGCCCCACCCTCGCACTCAGCCAAATCGACCACAAAACAACAAACAACACCTCCATGGAGATCCAAGACGAAGGCACCATCGACAATAGGCAAAGAATGACGGACGTGAGAGACACCGTAGAAGACTACGCCATTCCCCCTGGTGAAGAAGACGCTGCTGCAACGGCGGCAGCAGAAGAAATAACCGATGTAGACGAAAATCCTGCCGTCGATATTACCGATGATGATGCAAATAATGACTCCACCGCCGCCGCTGCTGCTGCTGCAGCCGTCGATGAAATCATTTTGGAAAGTGGCAGTGCCGAATCCTCAGAGGAAGGCACCGACAAACCTGCACCACCGGTGGATCCTAACGAAGCCCTCCTTCAAGCCATGAATCACAAAGAGGATGGCAACAATCATTTCAAGTCCGGTGATCTCATCTCGGCGGCTCGTTCCTATCGCCATGGAACGACGCTGTTGAAAAATCTCAACCAGGGGAACACAGGAGATGAGCAAGTGAAACAACTCATTATCATTCTACAGACTAATCTATCTATGATTTGTTTCAAGCAGAAGAAGCATAAAATGTCGAGGGATGTGGCATCCAAGGCTTTGGAAGTGGATAACCAAAATGTGAAGGCCTTGTATCGTAGAGGGGTGGCATCCCGTGCAATGGGAGATGTTGATGCTGCCCGGGCTGATTTGAAAGAGGCTTATAAATTAGATCCTGCAAACACTGCCGTGAAGAAGGAGCTGCTTGCAATCAAGAAGAGCTTGGAGGACATGAAAAAGAAAGAAAAGGCAAGGCTTCAAAAGGCATTCTCCTCCAAAAGCGGATCATTGCTCTATTCGGATAAGGAGGCTGAAGAGAAGCGCAAACTGGAAGAGAAGAAGGAGCAGGAACGTCGTGACGCCGAAGCACTCAAGAAGAGGAAGCAAGAATGGGAAGATGAATGTGTTAGACGAATGTCGTCGGAACCTCCGGAAGAGGCCATTAGTTATGAAGATTGGGACAAAGCAATGAAGAAGAAGGATGAAGATGAAGAAAAGGCACGAAAGAAGGCCAAGAAGGAAGAGGATGATCGTAAAAAAGAAGAAAAGCGAAAGGCACGAGAGGCTCAAAAGGCTAATAGTCAGAATAAGGATGATGATTCGAGTGATGATGAATTGACTGAAAGCGAGTTGCGCTCGCTTCGAGGATACAAAAAAACTTCGGACGGAAGGACAACTTCATATTTCAACCGAGAGCAGACAGAGAAAGAAAAGGAGCTCATTGGGTGCATCAAGCCAAAGAAACTGGAGGAGGTTTCTTCTGCTGCAAGTTCAACTGCTGCTTCACCAACATCATTGAACAATACATCATCTGTTGGGAGTGCTTGGAATGCCGCAGGGACTACGTGGGAGGAGAAAGACACATCTGAGTGGTGTCGAGCATGCCTCACAGAATGTCTAAAAGAAGCAACCGCCGTATTCACCGCTAGCAACGCTGAACAATCTACTTACGTTGCGGTGGTCAAGGAGGTTCAAAGTTTGATTGGTGATGCAAGTGTTGCCCTCGCTGGAGGAAAGAAGCGCTACATTTATGATTTCCACACCAGTGTCAAGTACGATATTATAGATGACGGAGATGAGCAAATCGCTTCAGGTACATTGGCTCTCCCCGATATCAATAGTGCAACGACTGCAGAAGAAGAATTGGATGTAGATATTTCAGGATGGAAGAAGGCGCCCAGTGGAGAAGGTGTGAATCTGGAAGATGCAGTTGCTTGCCAAAATTTGCTGGTTCAGGATGTGAGGAGGAGTGTGCTGCGATTTGTTGATAAGTTCAATGCAAATTTTTGAGCCGCAATAGTAGAAGGATTCAATGAATAAGTTAAAACAATTACATACAATATGTATTACTGCTTCAGCCCCGATCAAATCACCCTGGCCTCTTAGTCCATGGATGAGAACGTGATAGGCGGTTGTGAAATAAGGAAGTTCAAGGGAGCTAGTGTCTACTCTATTATTGGTTTATACTTCAATCACCAACCGTCATCCATGATATCTTCATCTTCACCACTCCCGAGAGCAAAGACAAGCACCTTATCTTGTTCGTAGCACGGAACATAAATTTTGGCGTAACCACTCTGTTGTTCAGCAACAGTTGTGTAAAAATCATCGTAGCCGACAGCCAAACTTCCAACAGTCGATGAGCACTTAATTTCGCACATCAGGGCGTACTTGGTGCTTCGATCCTCTCCGACTTCAATCGTATCTTCTTCAATAGGTCGCAGGATGTACGCTGATTCTGCACAATCGCCAGATAAACCAATCAAGGGTCGATGCCACTTCTTGTCACTACCGATGCCTCCTTCTCGCGTGGGAAAGAATGAATACACAAATCCCGGAGCACCTGGGTTGATCATGTTGCTAAGTTGGCCCTGAACCTTGAAACCGGTGGCTATCACCGAACGAGTCCATGGTTTTGTCTTCCAGGCGTCTTTTCCAATTGGTACGCGGTAAGCAAATAGTGAGCCACCATCAATTTTGGATTGTGCGGTACTCGACACCGATGTGCTACTATCAGAGCTAGCTGTGACTTCGCTCTCAAAGTCTCCCGTGTCAGTAGTAGAAGCATGCTGGTCATCTGTTTCTCCACTACTGTCCGCGTAGCTGCATTCATGACTCGTCACTAACAAGTGAGAAAACGCATCGTTACTGTTCAGAGACACGACAGTACTTCCACTATCTACAACCATAGGATAATGCGCAGCGTCAGCTTGTTGCATAGTTGTCAATCCATCTAAATCTGCAAGGACAGAGCTAAAGGCTGCTCCACAACGATCGTCGATAACTCTTCGAAACGTTACTTTGGGCTCTAGTCCAAGTTTGATGGAATGCAGCGAAAGCTTCTTGCTAAAGAACTGACTCGCGATGACTTCTATTGTATCATCTTGAGGATCTAAATCTGCGACACTAAACATAACATCTGGTCCCTCATCCAATATTCTTAACTTCCAGGGAGTATTTGAAGGCCTAAATGGATCAAACACAGTCCCATCGACATCTAACGGAGTCCCAGTTCGTACATCAAATGTATGTGGCATTGGCCGTTCCAGCCAAACAAGCTGGCCTTTTCCCAAAGTCCCATTATCATCTTGGGAATTCCCTTGGAGAAGAGGAAGCTTGGCTCTCGCTGCCAAAATAGACTGTCGTCCATCTCCAGTCATATCCATCCACACAGCTCGGTGATAGAACCAGTCGCTCTCTCCATTAATAATATCACCTTGCAGATTCGTCACCCCCGTAAGACAAACCCTTCTCTCGGTGGCACTATTAGTCGGGTTCTGAACAACATACAGCCCACCTTTATCCTTACCAGGGACAAGAAATCCATCTGTTACCAAGAGTGCATCTTCCAGTTGCTCTCCGTTGGAAGAAGCAAAACTACTACTACTACTATTCGTCTGATGATTCATGACGTATTGTTGTCGTGGTATAGATGCAACCTCATTCGGCCATTTAATCGCTCGAGCAGTTATTTCATTCACGTAGGACATTGCCCCCGTCTCAACGTCAAGCGTGTGTAACTCGCCTCTATTTTTGGTCAGAGAAAAGCCTGTTATCCATAGACGTTCTTGTTCTTCTGACAAACTTTCTTCATTCAATGGCGGAAGGGGCGGTTGTGGTTCATCTCCATTAACAACACTATCACGTGATTTCCAACTCTTCCAATCAAACAGAGGTGGCGACGTCAGTGACGACCCCGCACCCCTCTTGGGCAAAATATTGACATACCCCGGTTTCTTGACATGTATTTCCGCCAATAGTTCCATACTCAACAACTCATAGTCTCCATGCAGCTCTCTCCTCTCATCCTCCTCCAACCAATGAAATATATCATAGGATGCCAAACTCTTTTCAATGTTTGTCCCATTCAGGCAAATTTGTGATTCTGCCAATCCGAGCCATTTCTTGGTGGGATTTTGCTTGACAGTTACGTAGAGGGGATATTTTCCAGTGACAAATCGTTGTCGTCGCATGTTGGAAGTTTTGGCCATCATGCTTCTATGTGCTTTTGATATTCGTGAGAGGGAGGATTGTGAATAAGATGATGATGTTGATGTACTGCGTTGCTGTTTTTGTTGTTTGGGTAGTGCATTATTGCTCTTGTCAAGTAGTTTTTCACCAAGTTCATTTACCAGATTGGACACTACATTGAAATTGGGCGATGATGGTGCGCTAGTATCGTCTTGATCACTTCTATTGCGCAACTGATTGTCTGTATCTTCTTCGTCATCTTGCAGTGATGGGAGCAATGGAGCGTTTATTCTTTGTTCAAAATCTGCACTAGAGCTCCCCTGTTGTGATATTCTATCCTTTTGTTGCACATGATGTGTTGTCAAATCTCTATTCTGCTGATTTGAAGTAGCACCACTTCTCGGTAGGACAAAGCATGTTGCCCTTGGTGATAGACGTGCTGCCATGATTATTGAGCAACATGCTGCTGCTATTATAAAAGAGGTGTTCCGTGGTCTCTTTTTGCAGCTCTGCCGCCGCCGTCGACTGCGTTTTCGTCTACACTCTGCATCGGCAGCGCTTCTTATAGTATTCAAGCA
>Ga0209652_1002832_pt1 | contig 13124 bp, 4 predicted proteins | sample SaaInl74LU_5_DNA_FD_184641 | JGI IMG/M metagenome (GOLD analysis project Ga0209652, IMG submission 184641) | Marine microbial communities from expanding oxygen minimum zones in the Saanich Inlet - ESP_74LU_5_DNA (SPAdes) (version 2) | ecosystem: Environmental > Aquatic > Marine > Intertidal zone ...
CTCCCCACGCTTCTGTCTACCCTCTGCGCTTCGACAGGCGCCACGCGTTGGGTTCGTTGAACCGGTCGTACAAGGGCTCGAGCCTCTCCATGCGCTTGCGCTTGGTCATCTTCGTAGGGTCGCCGAGTTTGAAGAAGCGCGGGGCGAGCTCGGCGAGCCACTTGGGCTCAATCGCCGTACACTCGCGCATGTACTCCTTGGACGTGAGCACGAGCTCGTGGTAAATCACCCAGTCCGGTTGGCGCTGGAACAGCGCGCTCGCGGGGTGGATGTACGTCGGCGTGTTCTCCACCAGCGTCTTGTATCCCTCCTGCGGGTCCTTCTTAGCGCTGTGGAAGAAAAACCCACTGCAAATCGCTCTTCGTATTTTGTTGAAGTTTCGCCCGGCGGAGACGACGTCCAGCTTGTACCGATCCATGATGGTCAGGAGCTGTTTCCGGACATCCTGCGCGCGTCTCAGGCTCCGCGCCTGTAAGAAGTTCTCGAAGCACCACGGCGAGGAGAACTTCTGCGCTTTCCAGCTCTCGTACACCGTCAATAACGAGAGATGATCCCCCTCCGGCTGGAAAAACTTCGCCTTCTTCTGGTCCGCCGCGGCTTGCTTTTCGCGCGGGCGGTACCAGATGTTCTGCGCGGAGAGGCACGCGACTATCGTTAAGATTTCGTCCGAGCACCCCAGGTCCACGGCGGCGATGAGCATCTTGGACATGGGGGGCTCCAGCGGGAACTCCGCCATCTTCCGTCCGAGCCGCGTCAGCAAGCCCTCTTCGTCCAGGGCGCCGAGATTGTACAGCTCCTCCAGCGCGCCGATGAGCGTCGGCGGCGGCGGCGGGTCCATGAAGTCGAAATGCAACAGATCGTTGATGCCCATCGCCTTGAGCGTGAGCGTGGTCGTGCCCAGGTTGGTGCGCTGGATCTCGGGCACGGACGTGGGGAGCATCTCGTTCTTGAACGCGCTCTCCGTGTACAGGCGGAAGCACTTTCCCGGCCCGGTCCGGCCGGCGCGCCCGCTCCGCTGCCGCGCCGACGCCTGCGAGATGGGCGCGACCACCAGCGAGTCCATTCCGATTTTAGGGTTGAACACCTTCTGCTTGGCGAACCCCGGGTCCACGACGTAGAAGATGCCGTCGATCGTTAAACTCGCCTCGGCGATGTTCGTCGCGACGATCACCTTTCTAGATCCCGGCGGCGCGGGGTCGAAGATGCGCGTCTGCATCTCGGAAGGCAGCGAGGAGTACACCGGCAGCACGTGGAGGTCCGGGACGCTCGGCCCTAAACCTTTCACGCGCTCGAAGAGCGTTTGACACGCCGCGTCGATTTCTTCCTGGCCGGTGAGGAACAGCAGAATGTCGCCCTCCGGCTCGGTGAGGTGGATCTGCATCACCGTGATCAGCGCGGCGTCCATGTAGTCGCTCTCGGGCGCCTTCGTGTACATCACCTCCACCGGGAACGTGCGCCCCGGAATCGTGAAGATGGGGCAGTTCATGAAGTACGACGAAAACTTCTCGGCGTCCAGCGTCGCGCTGGTGACGATGATTTTCAAATCAGCGCGCTTCGCGCAGCACTTCTTGAGCAGACCGAACAGCACGTCCGTGTGGATCGTGCGCTCGTGCGCCTCGTCCAGCATGATCAAGCAGTACTGGCTCAGCAGGTCGTCCAGCAGCGCCTCGCGAAGCAACATGCCGTCGGTCATGTACTTGATCACCGTCTCCGGGCTCGTGCAATCCTCGAACCGAATGGCGTACCCGACCTCCTCGCCGAGACGGCACCCGAATTCCTCCGCCACGCGTTTGGCGACGGACATCGCCGCGACGCGGCGCGGCTGCGTGCATCCGATCCTGCCTCGGCTGGTGTACCCCGCCTCCGCCAGGTACTGCGTCATCTGCGTGGTCTTCCCCGAGCCCGTCTCGCCGATCACCACTAAAACCTGGTTGTCGTTCACGGCGTTGATGAGCTCGTCGCGCAGCTTGAAGATGGGAAGCGACTCGCGCTGCTGCTGCATGGGGAGCGAGCTCTTCTGGCCAAACGTCGGCGCCTTGCCGAACGCCTCCATCTTCCACGCGGGCATCTCCTTGTCGCTCACAAGACCGGTGCCTCGTAGTTCCTGCGCCAAAACCCGCTCGCCCTCGGCAGCCATGGGGTCCTCCCACGGCCGATTCAGATCCTGCGGCACGGCGTCCAGCTCGGCTCGCTGCTGCGTCTGCTGCAGCTCGCGTCTTTCTTTCGCTAACGCCTGCTGCGTCATCGCCGCGCGTTGCATGGACCCGTCGGGGTTCTTGACGATCTTAATAGGCGAGACGTCCCCGTGGTTGGTCTGGCCCTCCAGAAAAGGCGCCTCCTTGTCGTTGATCTCGATCTCAACCTCCTGCTCCGCCTCCTCCTCGAACCCCAACACGCCGTCGTTCTCGGCGTCAAACGTCGGGTACTCCTCCACGCGAAGCGCGCCGGACGCGATGAGCTGTTTCGCCTCGAAGCGCTCGGGGGAGCTCATGCGCTTCACCGCGCGACGGCGCCCGCCCAAGTCGCCCGCGCGGTCCTCCTCGGTGAGCTGGATGCCGGAAAGACCGCGCAGAGAAGAAGAAGCGCCGCGGGGGGGAGGCGGCGCGTTCGCCGACCAACCGCTTCCCGCGACGCCGCCCGACCCGACGTTACGCGACCCCGCCGTTCCGCCCACCAGGTCTTGCCCCGTGCTCTGGTCCACGTCGCGCATGCTGAGCGCCATCCTGGCGCCCGAGCGGGTGGTCACCTTGACCCACACCGGCTGGCCCGCGCGCACCTGCTCGCGCGCGCTCACCCCCTTCTTGGCGCTCATCAGGCTCGCGTGCACGAGCCCCTCGCGCTTCCCCCGGAACTCCGTGAGCTCCACGAACGCGCCGAAGTCCATCACGTTGCTCACGCGGCCTCGGTAAATCTGACCCACCTCGGGCTCGCCATCGCGAAGCGCCGCAGCGGAAGAAGACGCGCCGCCGCTCCGGTCGCGGCTCCGGTCGCGGCTCCGGTCGCGGCTCCGATCGCCGCCGCGGCGGTCTCCGTCCCCGTCGCGTCCCCGCGCGCGGTCACCCCCCCCGTCCCGGGACCGGAGCGAGGCCTGCATCACTCTGGGGTCGTCCGCCATGTTGGCGGTGATCGGGTTGTCGCCGTAGATCTCGCGCGTCAGCGCCTTGGCCCTCGCCTCGTCGTCGCGCACGGCGAGGCCGGGGAGGGGATTGTCGGCGGTGGGGCGCGCGCGGGATCCGCTCGCGCCCCCCCCCGCGCTCTGCCCCCCCGGCTGCGCCCCGCCGGACCTCGGCCGCGCGCGCTGGATCATCTCCAGCAGGTTACGCACGAGGTCGAACGAGAGCTCGGCGCCCACCTCGTCCAGCGCCTTCTGGAACGAGCGCGCGTCCGCGTGCTTGCTCGCGAGGTCGATGACGAACTCGGACAGCGTCTTGTCGCCGATGCCGATGTGGTTCTCCAGCTCGGTGGTCACCTTGTTCACCAAAGACAGGTGCGCGAGCTTATCGAGCGCCGACATCGCGACCGTTTGGTCTGAAAGCCCGACAAACCGCTCCGGTCTGACCGCCCGCTGTCGCCGCGCGGGTCGCTGTGGTGGTGGGATCTCGTCTCGTGAGGTTTTTTCCGGCGCCGGAACACTTTCTCGAACGGGCGGCACGAGCATTCCCATAAAATCCGCACTATCCCGACAGTTGTTCCAGCCGCGTTTGTCACCGTACCGAATTCCACGCGATTGCGCCCACCCCGGAGCAGTGCGAGGTGCGCGCGGAGGCGCGGGGGATAAAATGACGGACGTCACGCTGATGTCGTCCCGGATGTGGATGACGGCGGCGTTGTCCGACCCGGGCGGAGCGTGCGCCTGTCCTGTCGGCTGCGACCACTGCGCGTATCGCTCCCCCAACGCCTTTGTCGGGACCGATGCGAACTACGTCGCGCTCGCGGACGGCCTCGCGGTCTTCGACTTGCTCCTCGGCGAGAACGGGACGAGTTACGTCTCCGACGGCACGACAAACCTCACGACGTGCCCCAGCGTGGCGGACGAGGTGGAGTGCGTGAAGTGCTCGCCGGGGTGGATGCCCGTGCTGTTCGCCGGGGAGGACCATGTGGACAGCACGATGCCGCAGCGGCTGCAAGGCGGGGGAATCCAGTGCGTGTTCGTGGACGCGGACGCGTGCGACCCGCTGTCGGACACCGCATGCGGGCACAACTATACGTTCACGGCGTTCGGCGAGACGATCGGGTACCTGCTGGTGTTCTTCCTGATCATGATCGGCATCTTCCAGGCGCTTCGCGCGGTGCCCCACTTCCTGCACACCTGCGATCCCAACTACTTCATGACCCCCAACCACCCGCGCTACCCGCCGACGAACATCCCCCCGAAACCCCCGCCGGGCGCGTTCGGCTGGCTCAAGCGCGCGTGGCGCATCTCGGACACGGACATCTTAAACCACGTCACGCCGGACGAACTGATGCTCCTGCGGTGGTTCCGCGTGATGTACCATTACTTCTTCGGCGCGACGCTCTTCTGCTCGCCCGTGCTCATGGCGCTGTACTACGCGTCGTCCGATTTCGCGAACAGCACCAACGGCATGCGCCGGTTCACGCTCGAGGCGGCGTCGAACCCGGCCGTTTTCTGGGTCGCCATCGCGGAGACGTGGGCGTGCTCGTTCTGGCTCATGTACTTGCTCAGCCGGGAGACCAAGGCGTACGCGCGGCTCATCTGGAAGCTCGGGCCGAACCGACTCGGCATCAAGAGCCACGCCGTGGTGGTCAACGACATCCCCATGCTCACCACGGACCCGCTGCCGGAGAGCATCGCGCACATGAAGGACAGCGTCGGGCTTCTGAGCGCCATCAACAGCGTGCTGTCGAACAAAGGTGCCAAGACCGGAGGGAGCGGGTCTACGCGAGGCACGCCGGAGAATTCACCCAAGTTCGCGTCGCCGTCGTCGCCGTTCAACCCCGCGTTCGCCGACCTTCCGCGCGGCGGCGGCGGCGCGGGGCAAGACCTGGAGGGCCTCGGGAAGCTTGGCTCGTTCCGGGACGTGGAGGCGGCCGCGACGGCGACGGCGGAGCAGGAGCGGGCCGCGATTGCGGCGTACGCGCGCGCGCGGAAGTGGATGAAGCGGAACTCGAGCGCGGTGCGCGCGTTCATGGACCACACCATGCCGGACGAGCTCGAGGGTTTGCGCGCGTGCACCAAGACGGAGATGGTGCAGTCCACGAAGATGAAGCTGGAGGCTGTGCTGGGCGAGGGGTGCGTGGTGAGCTGCATGCCCGCGCGCGACGTGCGCGCGCTGGACCGGCACTCGCTCAAGTGGCAGGCGGCCAACGAGAGGCACTTGCAGGCGCTGATCCGCGAGGCGGGCGCGCAGGAGGAGCTGGTCGACGCGGAGGCGGAGGCGGTTCGCAAGCGAGGCGGTTTAGGTCGACTCCCCACCCTGAAGCTCGACGACGACATCGACGACGACATCGACCTCGACGCGTTCGACGCCGAGCTCGGCGGCGACGAAGGGCTCCCGTCGCTGAGCCGTCAGGCCTCGGAGGCGGAGGTGGCGGCGGACCTCGCGGCGAACCCCCTGAACGACCCGGCGGTGACGAAGCTCCGCGCGAAGCGCGACTGGGCGGTGAAGGAGCGCGAGGCGGCGCGAGACGCGCTCTCCGCCGCGCTCAAGGCGTTTGACAACGCGCGGTTTGAGTACCTGACGGATGAGTCGCCGTCGCCTTCGATGCTGGTGGTGTTTTCACGGCAGATGGACGCGGTGATCGCGGGGCAGGTGCAGGTGGACCGCAACTTCGGGTCATGGCGCACGAAACCCGCGCCCGGGCCGAACGACGTGGTGTGGCACAACATCGCGCTCACCTCAGAACAGCGGAAACGCAAAAACTTGTACGCGGCGGCGTTTGCGGGCGCGATGGTGGTGTTCTTCTCCGTGCCGGTAAATCTGCTGGGCGAAGTCGTGGTGGGCGCCGCGGGCTCGCAGTCGATCGTGTCGCAGATCTCGGTGGCGCTGATCCTGATCATCTTCCTGGTGCTGGGGCACATCTTGAGCCTGGTGCTCTCGCGGCAGTACGGGCACGTCGCCATCTCCAAGATGGACGTCACGGGCGCGTCCATCTATTTCTGGCTGCTGGTGCTGAACCTTTTCGTGTCCAACCTCTCGACGACGCCGCTGTGGACGGAGCTCATCGCCTGGGTGCGGCAGCCGAAACTCATCGTGGACGAGCTCATCAGCAAGGTGCTCAACACATCCTCGTTCTTCCTGCAGTTCTGCATGCTGCGGTGCGCGCAGAGCGCGCCGTTGGAGCTCATCCACCCGCCCTTCCACCTCGGCCTGGCGGTGAAGACCCTGGTGCACTTACTGCGCGCGGGCGAGATGCCCACCGAGAAGATGATCCGGAACTGGTCCGAACCGGAAAACACGCCGTTACACCGCGTCCCGGCGCAGACCATGATGGTGGCGTTTTTAGGGATCATGTACTGCGTCATGGCGCCCGTGATTTTGCCCGTGTGCGGCATATTCTTCTCCCTGTTCTACCTCTTCTGGAAGCACAACCTGTGCTACCACTACACGCAGCCGTACGCCTCTGGCCAGACGCTCTGGCCCTGGTTAGTGAAGCACACGTACGTTTGCCTGGTGATGTCGCAGACCATCCTTCTGCTCGGCCTGCCCACGCTGGTGGGCGAGGAGTACATGGGCGTCCAGAGCGTGCGCTGGATGCGCCTCGTGCTGTGCCCTCTGCCCATCCTCAGCGCGCTGGAGTTCGCGCGCACCAGGCAGACGCTGCGCGAGTCCCTGAAGGTGCCCGTGCACAAGCACGTCATCTCCGAGCTCGAGCGCGGCGCGGGCGCGGCGGCGGCCACCGCGCAGAGCGGAAAGTACGACGAGCGCGTTGGACACTTCGACGAGCGCGGCGTCGTGGGGGACGTGGGGAAATTCATCAAGCGGGGCTTGCGTTCGCCCGGCGCGTCCGCCGCAGAGAGAAGAAAAGCGGAACACGTCAACGGTGCTCCGAACGACGGAAATAACGGTTCCTTCTTCGCGCCAGGCGCGTCGTTCGGTAAGACGTCCTCCAAATCGTCCGCCGTTTCCAACGACGCTCCGGGCGGCGCCGAACGCAAGTCCTCGTTCAACTCGCTGAGCACGCCTCTGGAGACGACGCGCCGCTTGAACCTGTCCACGGAGGAGGCGCGCTCGGAGGTGCAACGCCTGATCGACCTGGGCGTCTGGCGCAACTACCAGCCCATCTCCATTTGGCCGCAGGTGAGCGAGAAAGCCGCCGCGTCGCTCATCGTCAGAAAGTGGCGCGAAAAAAAGGGTGTGCGGCTGCGCGTCGCGCGCCGACGAGCGGAGGAGGCGTTCAGAGGGCTCAGCGTAGTATCGTCGGGGGAGACCACCGTGGGTGGCGGCGGGGACGGCAGACTCGTCGAGCGCGTGGGGTCCAACGCGTAGAACAACGTCGTCGTTAGCCACGCGTGACGTATTGGGAATTTATTATTATCGGCGCTTTCAGTAGTCTACTTACGGCGCCTCGCCGTTACTAATCGCGCTCGCGACGCGTCTCGCCGTCTTCACCGTCCTTTCTCGGCGCCCAGCCCGACGCGCTTGGCTCGCGTCACCGCGGCGATGGGCTCGGCGATGCCCGTCCCGCCCTTCCCCACGCCCGAGCCCTCGCCCTGGAACCCCATCTTCGCCAGCATGCGGCTCCCGAAACCGCTGGTGTGCTTTTCGAACGCGCCGAACGCCTCGCCGGCGCCCACGGTCCGTCCGGCGGACGAGACGCCGCTTCTCGCGTCGCGGATGCCCAGCTTCGCGCGGCGCGACGCGAGAAGCCGCGCCTCGCGTTCCGCCGCCTTCGCGGCGCGGCGCAAGCCCCGGTTGGACGCCAGGTCCGCCTGGACCACAGCGCGGTCCTCCCCCTCGGCAAGCACCGCGACACCGGCGGAAGCGAGCTCGAGCTCGGCGGAAGATCCTTTTGGCCACGGCGTCGAACGCGTCGTCGCGTCGGCGTCGTCGATTTCGGCGTCGGCGGCGTCGGCGTCGGCGTCGTCGGCGTCGAGAAGCTCGGCGTCCGCCGAGTCTCGTCGCCCCGCGTCGCTCGCGCCGCTCTTTTCGTCGCCGTCCTCAGACCCGGACCCGTCCCGCATCACCCCCGCGGAGACGAAGTTGGAAGCCAGCGTTTTGTTTTCGTTTCCGGCAGCAAAAGCGCGTCCGCCTTCGCCCCTTTCTCGAACGCTTTGGTACCCCTCCCAGTGCCCTCCGGGCACGTACTCGCCCCCCGCCGCCGCCACCGCGCGCGCCACGCGCTCGTCATCCGCCGGCGGCGCGCGCGCGCGCGGCGTCCATCGCACGATCGGGTGCCTCCTCTTCCCCCCTCCCTTGAGCTCGAGGGCCAGCCCAAACGCGTTGGCGATGCGCTCCAGGTGGTACAGATGCTCGTGCGACCGCGCCGGCTGGAACCCCACGTACGCGCCGCCGCTCAAAACGAGCATGCGACACATCTCGGCGACGGCGCCCGGCCGAGGCAAACCGCGAGGCGAATACGCCTCGTCGGGAGGCGACTCGCCACGTTTTCGCGCCGCCTTGGCAGCCTTCTTCGCTGCTCTTCGGCCGCTGGCCCCCAGGCGCTCGGGACCGCGCAGAGCTCTGTCCCCGCGTCCCCACGCGTAGTCGCCGTAGTCGCCGCTCTTCATGGCCTCGTTCTCCTCCTCGGACTCGGAGTCCAGCCCTGAGGCGGGCGGCGAAGGAACCTCGCCTCCGGAGAGGTTCATGTCGCGCATCGAACGCAAGTACGCGCTCTCGCGGCGAGCGCGGCGCCCCTCTTTCGTTTCGTCCGCTTCCTCGTCCGCGTCGCTGCTGTCGCTCCCCTCCATGCAGTTGCGCACGTAATCGTCGATGGCGTCGTCGTCCAGGCTGAGCTCGCTGCCCCACGACTCGGACCCGTCGGACTCGTCGAAAAAACCATTCCCGTCGTCGTCGTCGTCGTCGTCGTCGTCGGGGCGTTCGACGACCCGGCGTTCCGTCCGTCCCCGACGGCTGTCGTCGCCGCGGTCGTCCAGGCGAATTTCTATCCCCCCGACGCGCATGACGCGCGCGGTGTCCACGTTGGGATCGTCCACTTCGTCGTCCTCCGAGCCGGAGGGGAGATGGTCCTCGTCGACGGAGTCGTCCGAGTCGGAGGTCTCGGAGTCGTGGTCGGGTTTGCGGACGCGACGGCCGCCAGCGTTGGGTCCGTACGCGCCGAACATCTGGCGGTGCTTGCGCTTGGGCCCGCCTCCGCCTCGAAGCGCCACGAAATCGGCATCGCCGTCCTCCGGGCCGTACAGGCCGCCTCTCGCGCCTCGCGCGCTTCCGCCGCCGTCGACGTGGCTTTTCGAGTCAGATGCAGGACCACCGCCGCGACCGCCGCGGCCGCGGCCGCGGCCGCCGTCGCCTCGCGTCGCCCCGCGGCCTCGACCGCCACGCCCTCCGCGCCCGGCGGGTTTATGGCGTCCCCCCATACGCGCGCACTCGGGAATGCCAGACCATGCGTGTCCTCGACGCGTTTCTTCGCACGTTTCTTCGACAGATCTCCGGGCAGAAAAGAGGCTGCGGGTGACTCTCGGGCGGGTCTCGGAGGTCGCTTTTTTGCGAAGGCGAACGCTCGCGGCGGCAGCGGCGGCTACTTAGCTTACAAGAAACGCGTTTCCAGAGGTACGCATCACGCCCCGTCACCACGCGCTCCCTCGCCTCGCCCTCCGTCCTTCCGCTTCACCGCGCGCTGCACTCTGTTGTTCCACTCGTCCCGCCGCCTCTGCATCTCCTCAAACTGCTCCTTCGACTGCTCCTGGGTCGGCGAGAGGAAATAGTCGCCGGACGGTTTTTTCGCCGCCGCCGCCGCCGCGCGCGCCGCGTTGGGGTTCTCGCGCGCGCCGCCGCCGCCCAGCATCGCGAGCACGGGGTCCACCTCCGGCTCGGGAGGGGGAGGAGGGGTCACCGGAGCCGGCGCAGGCGCCTCCTTCGCGCCGCCGCCAAAAAAACCGCCGAACCAACCGCCTCCATTTTTCTTCTCCGGCGCCGCCGGCGCGGGCGCCGCCGGCGCGGGCGGCGGGGCGGGCGTGCCGTAGCCCATGTCCTGCATCAGCGCGTCGGGGTCCCAGTCGACCTTGCCGCCGCGCATGACGGGAGCCGGAGCCGGAGCCGGAGCCGGAGCCGGAGCCGGAGCCGGAGCCGGCGACGGAGCCGGCGCGGCGCGAGCCTGCGCCGGCTGCGGCGGCGGCGGCGCGGGCGCCCCCGCCCCGGTTCCCTTTCCGTCGTTCCTCCGGTTCCCGCCGGCGCCCTCGTTCGCGGCGTTCGCGGCGCCTCCTCCTTTGCTCGCTGCCTCGCGCTGCTTCTGCGTCTGCCACTCCGAGCCCACCGCGTTGAGCGTCTCGCCGCCGAGGCCCATGAGCGTCTCGATGGGTAGGTCCACGCGTTTTCGCTTGGGAGGCGCCCTCGCCGCAAACGCCTCCTTCTCCTCCTCCTCCTCCTCCTCCTCCTCGTACGCGTTCAAGTCACGCGAGCGGTTGAGGGTTCCCACGACGTCGTCGAAGGACTTGTCGGGGTAGTACGCGTCGCTCTCGTCCCACGAACCGCGTGGGTCCCATCGATCATAGGACGAATCCGCCGCGACGGATATACCGGAACCGTTTGACGCGAACGAAGACCCGTCCCGCCGTTCGGTCGAGACGGCGGCGTTTTCGTTCACTCGCGATTTGGAGAATCGCGTCTGGTACTCCTCGTACCGCAGCTCGTTCGCGCGCGCCTGCTCCATCTGCGCCGCGCGGTAGCGCATCTCCTGCTCGCTCTGCGCGCGCGCCTGCGCCAGCAGCCCGGGGTGCGTGGGGTAGTCGTACGGCTCGACGGACGGCTTTGACGCCGCGTCGAGCGTCGCCCAGTCGCCGAAGAGCGCATTTCGCAGCGCGCGCCCGACGAGCGCCACCACCAGGAACGCGCCCAGGCATAAACTCGCGCCGATCGTCGCGGCGAGCGCGAACGCCAAGACGTTCACCACGTTCACCATCTGCGGCACGAGCTTCGCGAACACGCCGCCCAGCGACGCGCCGGCCGCGACCCAGCACGCCAGACCGCCCGTCACCGGGAACAGGTACCGCAACCACCCCGCCATGCGCGTCAGGAGACGATACGTCGCGCGCAGACTTGCGAGCTCGGGGTCGTTCGAGACGCTCGCGTATGCGTTTGCGTTTTGATCAGTTTCGATCAGATCGTACGGCGCGACAGAACCCACCGCGACCCCCAGGTTCGCGGGCGAGCCTTGCTCCCCTACACCGCCCGGTGAGATGGGCGGGTTGTCCGAACGCACGGCGCGCAGATCGTCGCCGAACGACGTCCTCTGTTGAACAATTGCGCTCGCCGCGCCGTTTTGCATCCCGGAGGGGCGTTCCCATATCCCCGCCTGCGCGGGCTCCTGCAGCAGCTTGCTCGGCGCGCGCTTCGGCGGCGGCGGCGGCGGGAGAGGCGCGCCGTCGGGGCCGACGCGCGCGCCGTCGCGCGCAGAAGAAGACTTCTCGGTCTTGGGCGGTTTAGGAGGCACGTAATACTCGCCGAAGCCGGGGACGGGCGCGTATCCGCGGTGCGCGGGGGGAGGACCGTCGTCGCCGGCGTCCCAGAACGCGCTCGACCCGTCGCCCTCCGCGGCGGCGGCGACGACGAAACGCTCACCGCTTTCTTTATCGCGTCGACCGAGGCGTCGAAGAGCTCTGCGCGAAGAGCCCGGGCTCGAGAAAGAAAAAGCGTCGCGAGCTCTGGCGGGCCCGGGACGAGGAGACGACGCGGCGACCGGACGCCGTCGCCGGCCGAGACGCGTTCGCGCGCTTTCGCCGTTCGCGACTGGGCGCGGAGCCGCGAACGCGCGCGCGGCGCGCGCGGCGACCGGGGCCGGCGACGCCATCGACCTCGGGCGTCGCCCTGCGGGGCGGGAAAGAAACGCGAACGCGCGGAGGAGACGGGAAAGACGAGGCGCGGTCAGCGCGAGGGCGAGGCGCTCTGGAAGGCGCGAGAAGATGGGTGACGCTTGGGCACTCTCAACGAGAATTCCAAGCACGCGTGGTGGGGCGGGGGCGCCGCGCGCGGCACGAGAGCAGGAGACGACAATGCCGCCGCGGGAAGAGATCGCGATGGTGGTGAAGCGCGCGTACCTGCGAGCCTTGGACGAGAGTTCTCTACGCGTGGGGCGGGGCGCGCGCCCTTGAGAGTGCCGCGTCACACGATCACCTCTTCAAATTTCCTTGTTGTTGGTTGGCGATCTGGCCCGGAAAAATCGTGGAGAGCTGGAGAGCGCACTGCCGGTTTTGGACCCACGGGACGAGCTCGCGCGTTCGACCACACCCGCGGGCAGACCCGGTCGCGCGGCGCGCGCGACGGGCAGAGGGAGCCGGACGCATCTCCCTCGCGCGGTCTCTTGTCGCACCCGCCGCGATTTCCGCGCTCGAGTGTTCGGGCGAGCGCACAGGCGGGGCTCGGAGACGCTCTCCATCGGCGTTCGGCGTGAACGGCTCGTTGACTCGCCCGAGGCGCCGTCTCCTGGCGCGTCGCCATGGGTCGCCTCCTGGACGCCGCGGTCACAGCTGACCCCACCGCGGGCGTCCACAGGCTCCCCCAGCCTTTCCGTATGATCGATAAGATCCTCTCGGGCGTCGTGGACGACGCCGCGGACAAGGCCGTGGCGCGCGAACGGCGAAGGCTCGCTCGGCTCGGCATCGTCGAGGGGACGAAGATGTACCGTCCGGTGGCCGAGACCGTCGAGCTCGAACACGCCGCGACGTGCGTCTGCGTCGCGCGCTTCGAAGACGACGAGGCGGAACGCGCCGAGCGCGCCACCGGCGACGCGAGAACCGCGCGCGAGGCGCGAGCGACGCGCGAGACGGAGGATGACGAAGACGAAAACGCGACGTCGACGTCGAGACCGCGCGTCGTCGTCTTTGCCGGCGACGAGGACGGGTGCGTGCTCGCGGTCGACGCGGCGACGGGCGCGGTGCTCGGTCGCGTCGCGGCGTTCCCGGGGCGGGCCATCGCGGCCGTCACCGCCGCGACCGTCGCGCCGCCGCCGCCCGAGGACGAAACCTTTTGGCGCGCGAATGAAACAAATAC
>Ga0209652_1002833_pt1 | contig 13124 bp, 15 predicted proteins | sample SaaInl74LU_5_DNA_FD_184641 | JGI IMG/M metagenome (GOLD analysis project Ga0209652, IMG submission 184641) | Marine microbial communities from expanding oxygen minimum zones in the Saanich Inlet - ESP_74LU_5_DNA (SPAdes) (version 2) | ecosystem: Environmental > Aquatic > Marine > Intertidal zone...
CGCGCATAATTTCATGGGCCGCGACACGGCCGCCGGTACGACGCTTGAGTAAGGTTTGTGAGATCACAGCCTGCAAAGATTCAGACAACATCGAACGCACCATCGATTTTTCGGCCGCGGGAAACACATCAATAATACGGTCGATGGTCTTTGCCGCCGAGGTGGTGTGCAAGGTACCAAACACCAAGTGGCCGGTTTCGGCGGCGGTGAGCGCCAAACGTATGGTTTCTAAATCGCGCATTTCCCCCACCAGGATAATATCGGGGTCTTCGCGCAACGCTGAGCGCAGTGCCTCCGAAAAGCCCAAGGTGTCGCGATGGACTTCGCGCTGGTTCACCAAGCAGCGCTTGCTTTCGTGGACAAATTCGATCGGATCTTCAATGGTTAAAATATGGTCATAACGATTGTCATTGATGTAATCGATCATCGCCGCCAAGGTCGTGGATTTACCCGAGCCGGTCGGCCCCGTCACCAAGACCAAGCCGCGAGGCAGCAGCGACACGTCCCGAAAAACCTGCCCCATGCCCAAGTCGTCCATGGTCAATACTTTTGAAGGAATCGTTCTAAATACCGCACCAGAACCGCGATTTTGGTTAAACGCATTGACGCGGAAACGCGCAACACCCGGCACCTCAAAAGAAAAATCAGTCTCTAAAAACTCTTCAAAGTCTTTGCGCTGCTTGTCGTTCATGATGTCGTAAATAAGATCGTGCACCTGAGCGTGATCCAGGGGTGGCACGTTGATTCGACGAACGTCGCCATCGACACGAATCATGGGCGGCAAACCCGCTGACAGGTGGAGGTCAGACGCGCCCTGCTTGGCGCTGAACGCCAGAAGCTCGGTGATGTCCATATGACTGCTTCCTTTTACTGAATCATTAACTCAAACACACGGCTATTGGTGACTACCCTTATCATGGCATTATGAGCGCCGTGGATATAGTCTCGAATATTGCCAATGTACAGGCGCGCATCGCCGCCGCCGAATTAGCCGCCCACCGCCCTAGGGGGTCGGTGTGTTTGTTGGCGGTCAGCAAAACCAAACCCGCATCGCTGGTGCGCGCCGCGGCAGCCGCTGGGCTGCGGGCTTTTGGTGAAAATTATCTGCAAGAAGGTGTCGATAAAATCTCGGCATTATCAGACTTAGATTTAGTCTGGCATTTCATCGGTCCTATTCAATCGAACAAAACGCGGCCAATTGCCGAGCATTTTGATTGGGTTCACAGTGTTGATCGCGAAAAAATTGCGCGCCGACTGAGTGAGCAGCGCCCCCTCGATCGGCCGCCGCTTAATATCTGCTTGCAGGTAAACATTTCGCAAGAAGCGACCAAAGCGGGCTTACACCCCGACGAGGTAGGCGCTGTAGCAGAGACCATCGCCGGACTACCTAACCTCGTGTTGCGTGGCTTGATGGCAATACCGGCACCCGCCACGACGTTAGCGGCACAGCGTCAGCCCTTGGCAGCGCTCCGTGAACTGCAGGCGAAACTCGCCTTGAAACATCCGACAATGGACACATTATCGATGGGAATGTCCGGGGATCTCGAAGCGGCCATCGCCGAGGGGTCGACAATGGTGCGGGTTGGCACCGACATTTTCGGGGCACGAAGCTAGCGCAAAACGCCCTAACACGCATTGCTTGCGGTACTTTGAGGGCAACCGCAACGCTGGTTTATCCGTATAATCACGTCACTTACGCTAGGAAGCGGCTTATGACTACGCAGACATCATCGACTCAGGGCAGCAACAGGCCCCGCCGCATCGCCTTCATCGGCGGTGGCAATATGGCGTCGGCTATTATCGGCGGGCTGCTGCAAAAGGGTTTTTCGCCGACACAGATCGCTGCCGCCGATCCCTCAGAAACCGCCTTGCAAGGCTTGCGCGCGCTAAACATCACGCAATTATTCACCGACGGCAGAGACGCGGTGGTCGGTGCCGACATGGTTATTCTTGCGGTAAAACCGCAGGTAATGAAGACCGTTGCCGTGGGCCTAAAAGGCGTGATCGAAGACGGCGCTATTATTGTCAGCATCGCCGCCGGTGTCCCCGCGCAAGTGTACAAAGACATTTTCGAAGATGATGTTGCCGTTATCCGCTGTATGCCCAACACCCCCGCGTTAGTGGGCTTTGGCGCCACAGGGTTGTACGCGCTACCCGGTGTCAGCGACGCCCAGCGCGCCAAGGCCAACACGGTGATGAAGGCGGTGGGTGTCACCGTGTGGGTGGACTCGGAAAGCAAGCTCGACGCGGTCACTGCGCTCAGCGGCAGTGGCCCAGCGTATTTCTTTGCCTTTATTGAAGCCATGATGCACAGCGGTGAAACCCTGGGTCTCGATCACGAGACAAGCTATCGGCTGGCGCTGCAAACCGCCCTTGGCGCGGCTCAGCTCGCCCACCAACAAAATATTCCCATTGATGTGCTGCGACACAACGTCACCAGCCCTGGGGGCACCACCGAGCGGGCGCTGCAGTCATTTAACGACGACGGACTGCATGATGTCGTGGATCGCGCAATGCGCGCCTGCTTCGACCGCGCACAAGCGCTTGCCAAGGAGCAGAGCTAAGTTATGGCCGCCTTCTCAGAAATTGCCATCTATCTCATCGACACCCTGTTTTCACTGCTGCTGGTAGTGGTGGTGCTGCGGGCTATTTTGCACGCCTCGCGCGCGGATTTTTTCAATCCTATTTGTCAGTTCATTGTGAAGGTGACCAACCCGTTATTGAAGAATCTCCGGCGAATACTGCCCAACAAGGGACGGTTTGATTTCTCCGCGATCGTCTTAGCGTTATTGGTTCAAGTAGTCGCCATTGCGCTCATCCTACAAATTGCCGGTCTGACGCTACCCAACCCGCTGCTGCTCCTTACCTGGTCTGCCGTGGGCGTCGTCGGGTTGGTCGTTAAGATCTACTTTTTTGCGCTGATTGCAATGATTGTGGTGAGCTGGGTCGCACCCGGCAGCCGCCACCCGGCCATTGGCCTGCTCTATCAAATCACCGAGCCCGTGATGGCCCCGGTGCGCGCCCTATTGCCTAATTTAGGCGGGTTGGATTTCTCACCCATTTTATTGTTCGTCACCATCAACATTATTGAGATTGGTTTACGGCACATCGCCGTGGCGGTTGGCCTGCCCGCACGATTGGTTTTAGGTATCTAACATCGTGACCGAGGCATTCCCCGTCGACAGTGTTGGACTCGTCAAACCCTTTGTCGAGCGGTTTGATGAACCGCTTGTATTGAGCGGCGGTGACAGCTTGCCCAGCTTCGAACTCATGGTAGAAACCTACGGTGAACTCAACGCCGATGCCAGCAACGCCGTATTAATTTGCCACGCACTCAGCGGTAGTCACCACGCGGCGGGTAAGTATCATGTCGAGGATCGCAAACCGGGCTGGTGGGATTTAATCATTGGGCCCGGCAAGCCGATCGACACCGACCGTTTCTATGTGGTCTCGCTCAACAATCTCGGCGGCTGTGATGGCTCAACCGGCCCGAGCGCGATAAATCCGGCGACTGGCCGCCCTTGGGGGCCCGACTTCCCGCAAGTTCAAGTTAGCGACTGGGTTCGCTCACAAAAGCGGCTCGCCGAACGCTTGGGCATTGACCGCTGGGCAGCGGTCGTCGGCGGCAGCTTGGGCGGGATGCAGGCACTGCAGTGGGCGGTGGACTACCCCGAGGCAGTCGCCCATTGCATCGTGCTCGCATCGGCCCCGGGACTGACAGCGCAAAATATCGCCTTTAACGAAATTGCTCGACACGCCATTGTGTCAGACCCCGAGTGGTCTCAAGGGCACTATCAAATGGCGGGTAAGATCCCGGCGCGGGGTTTGGCTTTAGCGCGTATGGTGGGCCATCTTACCTATATGTCGGCTGATGGCATGAGCGACCGGTTTGGTCGTGAACTGCGCGAAGGGAGTTTCGAACGCGACGGCAACGCCGAGGTAGTCTTTCAAGTTGAGAGCTATCTGCGCTACCAGGGCAGCCAATTCTCTACCCGCTTTGACGCCAACACCTATGTGCTGATGACCCGCGCGCTCGACTACTTTGATATTGCACAGCGCTTTGATGGTGATTTGACCGCGACAATGGCCGCCACCCAGGCGCAATTTTTAGTGCTGTCATTTTCATCAGACTGGCGCTTTTCACCCGCGCGATCCCGTGAAATTGTTGATGCAGCGTTGGCGGCAGGGCGCCCAGTGACCTACGCAGAGATCGAAACAGACGAGGGCCACGACGCCTTTTTGCTGGACGTGCCCGGCTACGTGCCATTGCTCAAGGCATACATGTCGCGGGTTGGATCCAACGACCATGAAGCTCAGGGGCACTGATGCGTCTTGACCTGACACATATCAAGCAGTGGATTCCACGGAACAGCAAAGTCCTTGATCTGGGCTGTGGCGATGGTGAGTTTTTGCGCCGACTCAGAGATGAACAAGGGGTCAGAGGTACCGGGATCGAGATTGATGTGACCCAATTAACCGCGGCGGTCGGCCGGGGCCTTGACGTACTGCAACAAGATTTAGATGCGGGGCTACCTAACTTTCCAGACAGCAGTTTTGATGTGGTCGTTATGGCGCACGCCCTGCAGGCGCTACATCATCCCCATCGCGCACTCGAAAACGTGGTCCGTATTGGTCGCGAGGCGATCGTGACATTCCCCAATTTCGGTCATTGGCGCTGCCGCTTGCACCTGGGCTTAATCGGCCAAATGCCAGTTTCCCGCGTGATGCCCTATAGTTGGTATGACACCCCAAACATCCACTTCTGTACGGTTAAGGATTTCAAAACACTGTGCGATCAACTAGACATCGAGATTTTGGCGCAGGACGTTGTTGGCGTCGATCAACGGGATACATGGCTAGCTCGACTGTGGCCCAATTTATTCGCGGTCACCGCGATATTCCGCATTCGGCGACGGCAGGGATGATGACGATCTTACGAGCGGCAATACTGTGCTTTTGCGCCGTGCTTACGCTGCCGGCGAGCGCACAACAATCCGAGCGTTTTGACCAATACGAGCTGCATTACAGTGTTGTCTACAGCACATTTTTAAGCCCCGAAACCGCCGCCGAATACAACATCACCCGCGGCAGCAAGAAGGCGATGCTGACCCTTTCGGTACGCGATGCCGAAGCGGGCGAGACTGCGGGACGGCCGATGATGATCAAGGGTAAAACCTGGGATCTAATCCACGCGGGGGAGCTTGATTTCCAAGTCATCCAAGAGGGTCGCGCCACCTATTACATTGCACCTTTTGAATTTATTGACCGCGAATGGCGATTTTTTAAGTTCGATTTCAGGCCAAAAGGGGCAGACAAAAACTACCAATTTGAGTTCAAAACGCAGCTTTGGCTGCAGGATGAAGACCGTTGAGCCAGGCAGCGCATCAGGCAGTCCTTGCCAGTGGTAATCAAGGGAAATTGCGCGAACTACAGCACGCACTCGCGGGGACCGGCTGGACGCTAGCTAACCAAAGTGACTTTGACGTACCCGAAGCCGAAGAAACCGGGCTCACCTTTGTGGAGAATGCGCTCATCAAGGCGCGTAATGCAGCACAACATATCGGGCTTGCGGCTATTGCCGACGACTCAGGCTTGGTTGTACCGGCATTAGGCGGTGCGCCGGGCATTTACTCCGCCCGCTATTCCGGGCGCGGCGATGCGGGCAACAATGAAAAACTCCTCGCCGCGATGCGCGACTTCGACGGCGAGCAGCGCAGGGCAAGATTCGTTTGTGTGCTGGTACTGCTGCGCCATGCAGACGACCCGCTACCCATTATTGCCCAAGGGTGCTGGGAAGGGTTCATCGCCAATGCACCCCGGGGCGATCAGGGCTTTGGCTACGATCCAATTTTTTTACCCGAAGGCCAAATTCGGCACGCAGCCGAACTCAGCCAAGATGAAAAGCGTGCGCTGAGTCATCGTGGCAAGGCTGTGGCCCTGCTCTGCCAAGCACTGCATCGTTAAGTGCCGCAAATCGTCGCTAAACACGCGCCATGACAGTAAGCGCCATCACTCAGTTACCGCCGCTCGCCCTCTATGTGCATATCCCTTGGTGCGAACGAAAGTGCCCCTATTGCGACTTCAACTCCCATGAGCAGTTTGACCCAAGCTTAGAGGGGGTCTATGTCGACGCACTGCTCACAGATTTGTCGCTGCAACAGGTGGCGGTACGCAACCGTAGTATCGTTTCGATTTTCATTGGTGGGGGTACGCCGAGCTTGTTTAGCGAGCGCGCCATCGGCAGACTCATGGCAGGAATCGGGCAGCAGCTTACCCTTGCGAGCGATGTCGAGATTACCATCGAGAGCAATCCGGGCAGCGCTGAAGCTGCGCGCTTCGCAGGCTATCGGGCCTCGGGCATTAATCGTTTGAGCATCGGCGTGCAAAGTTTTGATGACGCGATGCTAAAACGACTGGGGCGTGTCCATAACAGCCACGAGGCCTTGCGCAGTATTGCGCTAGCGCAGGCTGCAGGGTTTGAGCGCTATAACATCGACTTGATGCACGGCCTGCCAACGCAAACCCCCGAGGGCGCCAGTCGCGATATCAGCACGGCAATTGCCCACAGCGGCGGGCACCTGTCTTGGTATCAGCTGACGATCGAACCCAATACCGGGTTCTACAGCGCACCACCGCAGTTACCCGAGGAGTCGGCACTCATCGATATTCAAGATGAGGGTGAGGCGCTACTGCTAGCGGCGGGTTTTGACCGCTACGAGGTGTCAGCGTGGGCGCAGCCAACACAGGCGAGCAGGCATAATCTTAACTATTGGCAGTTTGGTGACTATATCGGCATCGGCGCCGGCGCCCATGGCAAGTGGACGACAGACAGTGGTGAGCTCGTGCGTACCCAGCGCACCCGCCTACCCAAAGACTATCTGGCGGCAATTTCGGCACAAAAGTCGGTGTCGCCACACCGGGTCGACGTCAGCGAACTCGCGGGTGAATTTGCCATGAACGCACTGCGCCTGCGCGGCGGCTTTAAGCCGGCGTTGTTTGAAGCGCGGACAGGGCTGGGTATTCACAGTATTGAGGCGCCGCTCAAACATGCCCGGGAAATGGGATTGATCACCGTCTGTGAAGATTTGATTCAGCCTACTGAGCTCGGCTATCGGTTTCTCAACGATTTGGTGGGGTTGTTTTTCGACAGCTAGCTTGCGGTGCTTTTTACTGGCGCTGCTTGCTACTTGCGATACAGCAAGTCCCACACGCCGTGGCCGAGGCGCTCGCCGCGGCGCTCAAATTTGGTTTCTGGGCGATACTCGGGGCGGGGTGAATATTGCCCAGCACCGGCGCAGTTCTCGAGCCCGGGCGCTTGTTCCATCACCTCCAGCATATGCTCGGCATAGGGCGCCCAATCGGTGGCGAGGTGGATAACACCACCCGGCGCCATACGCTCAACCGCCAGCGCGACGAACTCCGGCTGAATAAGCCGACGTTTATTGTGCTTTTTTTTATGCCACGGATCGGGAAAGTAAATGTGGAGGCCGTCTAAGCTATTTGGGGCAATGCTATCGCGAAGCACCGGTACCGCGTCTTCCTCGTAAACACGAAGATTATCGAGATCCCGTTCCATTACTTGGCTCAACAAACGGCCAACACCGGGGCGATGCACTTCAATGCCGACAAAATTGGTCGTAGGGTCCGCACTGGCCATTTCGACCAGGGAATCGCCCATCCCAAAACCTATTTCAAGGACGCGACGCCCGGGACGTGCAAATGCGGTATCCCAGTCGAGGAGCCCGTCGCTACCTTGCAAGCCGTAGCGCGGAAAGCCCTGCTCCCAGCCTTTGGTCTGCCCTTCGGTCAACCGACCAGCACGCATCACAAAGCTGCGGATTTCTCGGCGTAATTCAGTCAATTTGGGGCTCCATTAGTTAAGCGTATCTTCGCGAAAAGCGCTGACCAACAACATGCCCCACGCCAAAATAAGCGCAACACCCCCGACTGGGGTAACCGCGCCAAACCAAGCTTTATCTAACAACACCAACAGGTATAAAGAGCCTGAAAAAAGACAAATACCCGCAACAAAGAATCTCAGCGCCCAGCGCCGCAGCCGCGTCGGTGCCAGCTGTAACCATGCGGCCAATGCCAGCAATACCGCGGCGTGCACTAACTGGTATTGCGCGGCGGTCTGCCAAGTATCAAGTCGATCGGGGGTAACCAGCGCGCGCAGAGCATGGGCACCAAATGCGCCGGCCATCACGCCTGTCGCGCCAAAAAATGCCGCTAGCCCCAAGGGCCAGCGGCTCAGGTTACTGACCACCTTGTTAGGCAGCCAGTGCGCTTTGTAGCTTCTTCATCGCGTTCGCTTCGATCTGACGAATCCGCTCAGCAGATACCCCGTGTTCAGCGGCGAGCTCGTGGAGTGTCGCCTTCTGCTCGGCGAGCCACCGTCGGGAGAGAATGTCGCGGCTGCGGGCATCCAAGTCAGCAATGGCTGCATGCAAGCGACCTTCGCTGTCCTGCTGGCTATCTTCTGCTTCAACGCAGTTCGCTGGGTCCGCGGCTAAATCTTCTAGGTACTGCTGCGGCGCCTGCCATGCCTCGTCGTCATCTGCGTCGGTCGGCGCATCAAAGGCGACGTCACGGCTGGTCAGACGACCCTCCATGCGCTGCACCTCGGCCGCATCTACACCGAGATCGGCGGCGATCGCTTTGGTCTCTTCCGCCGACAACCAGCTCAAGGTCTTTTTGGCGCTGCGCAGATTGAAGAACAACTTGCGCTGCGCCTTGGTGGTGGCCACTTTCACGATCCGCCAGTTGCGCAAAATAAACTCGTGCATCTCGGCTTTGATCCAATGCACCGCAAACGACACCAAGCGCACGCCTTTGGTTGGATCGAAGCGCTTCACCGCCTTCATCAAGCCGACGTTACCCTCTTGGATCAGATCGGCTTCAGCCAATCCGTAACCCGAGTAACTGCGGGCAATGTGTACAACAAATCTAAGGTGAGCAAGCACTAACTCACGAGCAGAATCAACACAGTCCTCATAATACAACTTTTCAGCCAAGGCCTGCTCGCGCTCAAGGGACAGCATTGGAATGGCGCTGACCGCTTGCACATAGGCGCCCAAATTGGCACCGGGGACCATCGCGAAAGCCGCGTTATGGCCAATAGCAATAGGGTTCTTAAGCTCCGTCACGGTGTGTACCTCCTACGTTGACTCGCTTCATTTTAGCACTCTAACTTAGAGAGTGCTAAAGAGAAAAAGTTCCATTTTGTGCACCCTCAAACACCCCCGCCATTGGCCCTACCGTGGCTCAACCCGACGCAAATGCAGCACGCTCGCCTGCCACGCGCTGATCAAGCCAAGTGCGCCGCCAATGAGGATGAGCTGTAAGACGCCGACCAAACCGAGCCCTTGAAGGGACTGCGTGCTTTCATAGAGCTGCAATAACCGCATCAAAGGTGGCGAGATAAAATAGAGCAACGACCAAACTAACATCACCGCCAAGACGCCACCGCCAATGCCAAACCATAGGCCGCTGTATAAAAACGGCCGTCGCGCAAAGCCATCACTACCGCCGATGAGCTTAATCACAATAATTTCTTCGCGCCGAGCCTCGATCGACAAGCGCAGGGTATTGGCCAAAATCAATACCGCGCCCACCGCCATCATCACACCAAACCCCCACACCAAGCGTCGACTGAGCGCCAGTATGGCCTGTAAGCGCTCGATCCATTGGGTGTCCATGACGACCTCTGAAACACCTGTCATGCGGCCCAAGGATTCTGCCAAACTGCTGTAGCGCCGGCTGTCTCCACCGCCCACTGGGCGCACCAAAATGGTGTCGGGTAGCGGATTGCTGTCCAACGACGCCAGAACCGCATCGAGGCCGGTGTCAGCGGAAAACTGTGCCAGCGCCTCTTCTTTTGTGAGCAAGTCCGCGGCTGCGACACCCTCGCGCGCGGCCACATTTGCGCGCAGTGTTTGCGCCTGCGCTTCACTCACGTCGTCGGCGAGTAGCAGCGAAAATTGGGCCGGCTGCTGTAAGCCCGCAGCCAGTTGTTCCGCATTCAGCAACGCAACCAACAACGTGGTGGGCAGGGCCAACGCAACACCGACGACCAGCCAGGTGAGTAACGTCGACACCGGCTCGGCAACCATTTTACTGAGACTATCGGCTGCGGCCTGCCGATGGTGGTGCACCCAAGCGCTAACGATGGGCCGCGGCCCGACACCGAAACCCCGCGGCTTATTCATTCGGCCGCCCCATACCACCCGCGCCGCCAACTAAGCGGCCGGCTTTTAACGTGACAATGCGGTGCCTTAAACGAGAAATAAGCGCCAGATCATGGCTGGCAATTAATACGGTCACGCCGACGCGGTTAAAGGCCTCAAATAGCGCCATGATTTCTGCCGATAATTCCGGGTCAAGGTTACCCGTCGGCTCATCCGCCAGTAAAATTTTAGGCCGCGCCACCACGGCGCGCGCAATGCCAATTCGCTGCTGCTCACCACCGGACAACATCGCGGGATTCGCTCGCTCACGCTGCAAAAGCCCGACCTTGTCGAGTGCCGCGCGCACACGGCGTTCAATATCGCGCTGTTCAAAACCGGCGATTTCCAAGGGGAGCGCGACGTTGGCGAAGACGCTGCGATCAAATAGCAATTGATGGTCTTGAAAGACGATGCCGAAATCGCGCCGGTAGCCGGCGATGTCACGGCGGCTGATGTCCTTGGTCGCGCGACCGTTCACGGTGAGCACGCCGCTGGTGGGGCGCTCAAGCAACATTAACAGGCGCAGCAACGTACTTTTACCGGCGCCGGAATGGCCCGTTAAAAAAACCATTTCACCCGCATCGATATTGAGCGATAGATCACGCAGCGCATCATGCTGCTCAAAACGCTTACCGACACGGTCGAAGTTGATCATCATGTGCTACTGGTCGCTGCTTCGGTCGAACAGGGCTTTGACAAAATCCTGGGCGACAAATGGCCGCAGATCCTCCGCGGCCTCGCCAACACCAATAAACCGAATCGGCTTTTTCAAGCGCTCGGCGATCGCAAAAATAACGCCACCACGGGCGGTGCCATCGAGCTTGGTGAGCGCCAGGCCAGTCACGCCCACCGCCCGATCAAACTGCTCGGCTTGCGAGACGGCGTTTTGCCCGGTGCCTGCATCTAAAACCAGCAGGGTCTCATGAGGCGCGGTTGGATCGAGCTTGCGCATAACACGCACCACTTTTTCGAGCTCGTCCATCAAATGCGCTTTATTTTGCAGGCGCCCAGCGGTGTCGGCAATTAACACATCGGCACCGCGCGCCTGCGCGGCCTGCAAGGCATCGAACAACACCGAGGCGCTGTCAGCCCCGGTATGCTGCGCGATTACCGGCACTTGGTTGCGCTCACCCCAGCTTTGCAGCTGTTCGACGGCCGCGGCGCGAAACGTGTCTCCGGCCGCCAACATTACTCGCTTGCCTTCGGCCTTATAGCGATGCGCCATTTTACCAATGGTGGTGGTTTTACCCGCACCATTGACGCCCACCACTAAAATGACAAACGGCGACGGGGTAGAGACATCTAACGCCTGTTCACAGGGCGCAATAATTTCGTGCAAAGCGGTCTGCAGTGCCTGCAATACCGCCTCGCCGTCATTTAATTCTTTGCGTGACACCCTAGACGTCAAGCTATCCATAATGCGCGTGGTGGCATCGATACCCAGATCGGACATCAGCAACTGGGACTCCAGCGCCTCCATTAAGTCAGCATCGAGGGTTTTCTTACCGAGAAATAAGTCCCCTAAAGTGGCCGCAAACTGATTCCCAGTGCGACTCAGACCGCGCTTGAGTCGCGCGTAAAAGCCACCGCCGGTAGTCGCGCTGGGCTTGCTCTGCGTCAACGGCTGCGCGGCTAATTCGGCCGAGGTCTCGGCGGATGACACGTTCGCGGGGCTGGCGGCGGGCGACGCCGCGGCAGCGATTGCGCCGCCGATCATGCCCTGCTCCGCGGTAGCCGCATGCAGTTCGCCGCCGACAGGGCCGTTCTCATGGCTATCGAAGGCCGCATGATCAACCGGCACCGGATTAATCGTCGCGCCGGCGTCAACTGGCGTACTATTTACCGGTGCCGCGCCCACCGACAATGCCCCAGCTTCCATGGGCATAGCGGCCGCCTCGAGGATCACGGTAGCCTCGGTAGCGGGTGTATGCGCATTGACATCGTCGGCACGTTCGGCGACGTCAGGGGCATCCTTTTTGGGTTTTTGACTACGTCTGAATAGCTTCATGAAACCGAGCTCTCTATGCTTAGGTATCGACGGTCGCCATTGACTGCGAGAAGCGCCGACCAAGGTGCCATGGTAGCACTGCAACGAAGGAGCAGAAATGCGAAGCCAGCCATCTCGAGGGCAAAATCAAACATTACGCATCATTGGCGGCCAATGGCGGGGGCGAAAGCTCAGTTTCCCCGAGGCCAACGGCCTACGGCCAACCAGCGACAGAGTCCGAGAAACACTGTTTAACTGGCTGGCACCCCGCTTGACCGGTGCCCGCTGCCTCGACTTATTTGCCGGCAGTGGCGCGCTGGGTATCGAGGCACTGTCGCGGGGTGCAGCGCACTGCGACTTTGTCGAGGCCGAACCGCGCGCGGTGCAAGCCATCAACGGGCATTTAAACACCCTCTCGGCGGCGGATCGCGGCCATTGCCATTCGGGCAGCGCGCTGTCTTTCCTGGCAACTGCCGATAACTACGACATTATTTTTATTGACCCGCCCTTTGCTGCAGGCATGGCGCCGGCGGTATTGAGCGCGATTTTAACCCGGGACTGTTTGGCCGCCGACGGACGAATTTATCTCGAGCAAGCGAAGGACGATAACAGCGTGCTGGATGCGCGCTTTGAGGTAATGCGCGACAAATTTGCCGGAGAAGTGCATTTTCGTCTGCTTTGCGTGGCAGAACAGGCTGGCGGCGCATTTGTCGATTGCCCCGAGCTTGTGTAACCTCAGCGGGATTTTTTTTGCGGAGCCCTATTAATGCGCACTCATACCGTGGTTTACCCTGGCACTTTTGACCCGATCACCAACGGGCATGTCGATCTTATAGAACGGGCTGCGCGCTTGTTTGATCGCGTCGTTGTTGCTATTGCATCGAGTGAACGCAAAGGCCCGCTATTTACAG
>Ga0209652_1002834_pt1 | contig 13123 bp, 7 predicted proteins | sample SaaInl74LU_5_DNA_FD_184641 | JGI IMG/M metagenome (GOLD analysis project Ga0209652, IMG submission 184641) | Marine microbial communities from expanding oxygen minimum zones in the Saanich Inlet - ESP_74LU_5_DNA (SPAdes) (version 2) | ecosystem: Environmental > Aquatic > Marine > Intertidal zone ...
TACATTACATAATATTACAAGATTATTTTTTATCAGCATCGAGCCTTCTTGCACTCTTCAGTGATGAAGTGTTCAACGTCGTTAAAGATAGTCCTAGCGCATTCCAGGAGTTGTGCATCTCCGGCAATTTGTAGATTGTTCAAGTAAATAATAACAATTGCTTTGCCTTGCGCATCTCGCAAAAGCCTTATAAAAAGAGTCCCTGTGCGGTGGAGGTACTGCTTCGCTGGAACAAATTTCTTCCGCTTATTCATAGACCATCTGTTGACAATGAAGTCAAATCCATCTAAGCAATCGACAAGCTCGTTTGGATCTGCCATGTGACTGTCATCGTAGACGAAATCAAAATCGCTGGTTAATGCTTCCTGAAGGCTGTTGACACATGATTTGTCCCTCACAGGGATTGTAATTGGAACGCCATAAGGATTCATGAAGCAAAGGCGTAGAGAGGAATAGTTTGGGACTCGAATCAAGTTCAGGCCGTACTGAGCACATCTTCTGTGAAGTAGCTGCGCCTGTTGATCGATTTTGCTGCCAATAGCCACAAGCCATTGAATTGTTATGCGGAAAGTCCGACGAGTATCGCAATTAGAGTCGTGAACGATTTCGCACCATTCATACTTATCGCTGTTCCTCCGTCTTAGATCAACTATGAAACTTCTCTTTCCTTTACTTGCCTTTGGGGCTTTATCACTTTTCATCACCGTTTCTATATTGATGGTGCCGGATCCTTTGCTCTGAAGTTTGTTAAAATACTCAACAAGCCTTTGGAATTTGCTAGAGTATCCGCTCTCTCCATTTTGATCTGTGAACGGATCTGGAAGAATAACAAAACTGATCCGAGGATGTCGCATATCCTCAGAGATACTCGAGATTGTATCACCGGATAGAAGCATATCCAGCTCATTCCACTTGTAAGGACTAGTGTATTTCGTAAATGTTTGTACTACAGAAACATAATCCTGTCGAAGAGCGGACCAAAGCAAGTAGCGGTAAGATTGAGGACTTTCATTCTCAGCGAAGTTGGCATAGTATTGCACCACATCGACTGAATCCGAGGTAGAATTGTAGGATAGCTTCTGGATCTTGTGCCCCATGCTCAATGTTCGACTTAATACAGTATTGCCAGTTTCACGGTGAGCACTCAAAATTGATCGCGGAACGAGTTGAAAGTCTTGTCTTACTCTCTGCACCATCAAATCATCTAGTAACTCTGTTGCATCCTTGTAATTCGTCTCATTCATTGAAGGTAAAGTGACAGAATACTGCTTAATCCTGAATTTGTCTTGATCTTGCAACTCAGATGGGTCCGGATGGAAATCAATAGTCATTGGCAGAATCGCCGGTTGACATAAACTTTTCCAGTTTGGGCCTGCATGTTTCTTAAATTCAGCTTCTCCGAGAGGGAAAACGTGTGACCAACGTCTCCGATTATGAGTTCGCTTTGCTAACACTTCGTCTTCGTCCTCTTGTCTGAATGGATTCAATACCCAGACTTTGCGCCTGTATCGATGCTGATAACTGTGCTTTTTTGACTTGTTCCGGTTCATGGAGTTACCGGGAGTCTTCGACGAACTTTCAGCAGTAATCTGATTTTTGGATGAACCGTGCGCAAAACTGCTGCGGCGATCTCCGAGACCCTTGCTCAAACTCCGCCGATGAAAATCCAGCGGCTGCAGTCCCTCTGTTATAGCAGCAATCCTGTCTGGTCCAAGTCTGGAGTAATTCGGGTTGTATCCTTCGTTACGTCTATCAAGACTGAAAGTGAAAGGCATAGTACTGATTATTGGGGAGGTACTCAAACGTTTCTCTACACTGGCAGGGACAGATATACCAGGTTTGGGCGTACCAGGTTTAGCTACGCCCAAATCTGGCGTTTCTTCATACTGTGCAAGTGCGGCTTCGATTCCGCCACCTTTGTTCAGCAGAGAAGGAAGCATGGCCGATTGAGAGCGAGCGAGGGGATGACTTCCCTCTATCTTCGGGCTCGCAGCATTTCCAGAGCTTTTGTCGAAAACAGATAAATTGAAAGGTGAGAAAAAAAGATAAATCCAATTAACTTGGTGAGACAAAGTATGAACTTACGCGAAAGAATTCCCAAAGACACTATTTGTTGGTGATACCCTTCCGCTTCTCCCTGAAAATGCATTCTCATCGTGCTCCCGCATCATTCTTTCAATCGCTGACAATGGATTTCCATTGTCTTCTTGCGGATTTTCGCCATCTATGTCAAGAGATGTTGACGAATCGTCATGATTGAGTGTGGAGTGTTGCCCTGCTTCAAGAGACAGAGACGTCGTCGATTGTAAATGCATTCCACTCGTCGATTGAGGTACAAACATTGAGCTCCCCATACTCGTAAAGCTTGAAGCTGAACTGGAGTCAGACAAAGAAGTACTCATCCTGTGGAATTGTGACCGTTGCAGGGATGAACTGACTTTGCTCATATTGAATTCATCAAAACTTACAGCTCCCCACTCGAGATTTTTCGCTCTCGAAGATCTCTGAGGAGAAAATCTACCTGACTGATCAAGAGCGATCATTTGCTCAGATGCCTGCATTGAATGAACAACATTAGGTGAAAACTTTTTGAGGAGATTTGATAGAGATATCGGCAGACCAGAACCATACTCTCCTCTGTTCCGTGGTCGGCACGCCTGTAATATATCTTCAAAACCTCGCTGTGATATTAAGTGTCTAGCGTGGTCTTTAGCAGTTGCTGCAACATCAGTTGTTGGAAATGAGATAGGCGCGGATTCATCATGATGGATGGGTTTGTTGCGCCTTAGGAACCCATTTGAAACATTCCACGGAGTATTATCAATGTCATTTTCGTCTTGCTCGTCGTTGACATCATCTGCGTCTATCATGTTAGTGAGTGAGGGCGTTAGAACAGAGTGAAAAGAAGAGTGAAACAGCAAGATAATGAAACTCACCATCATTGATGTGTTCTTTGTACAACATTGCTTCCTCCTCGTCATCATAATCTACATAGCTTAGGTTCATCCAGTGCGGTACTTCGAAGCTACTAGTAGCACCACCGTCATCGTCAAATCCTTGCATTTCCTCAGCAGTGTTTTCCTTGTTCTCATTTCGGAAGAGGAAGAATGGAATTACATGAAGAGGTGGAAGGCCGAGACTGAGCATATCAGAGCCGATACCATTGTCCATCATACGTTGCTTTGTTATCCCTGCAAGATTTTTCTCCACTTCAAACACCCCATTGCCTGCCGTCATAATAACAATACTATTCCCCGTCCTATGCAAATCACGATCGATAAAATGAAGGTGCAGCAGGTTTAAGGTCATATTTACTGCTTCAAGAATGTTGCCTTGGCCTGCTGTTGCCGGTATTCTTTCCATTCCGGGTGTTAAATCCCATTTCACTTCTCTTGGGTAATTCACAAACGCTTGCTTCATGCGATAAATCAAAGAGTTCCAATCTGTATTTGTTTCATTATTGAGTACAATTTTGTAATTGTCGCAGTACATCCTGCCATCGCTGTTGGTGTGTACTGCTGAAGCAGTGTTGGAGCGCGAGGAGTCTTCTTTGTGTCGAACAAAAGTTCTGCTGAAATACACAACTGTGAGATTGTGTGTTAGTTCAAGTTTCTTCCACTTCTCAAAAAGCTTACGGGCAAAACTGATAAATTTGTTGAAGTATGTTTCGCACGATGGCTCCTTGTTCTTTTGGTTACCAACAGCCTTGTAGGGCGACGCAAAGTCCCACATCTCTGACGACATCTGCACCAGCCAAATGATTCGAGCGCTCCTGCTTCTGAATGTGAGCTTCGTATCTTCGGAAATAATCCCTGATCGTATCGGATGGTCACCGTGGCGGATGACTTTTGTGTTCGTCCGTATACCGTTAAATGAAAGACGTTTGCCTTCGTAAACCCAACTATTCAGAAATGATCTCTGAAAGTAAAACATGTCACCTCTTGAAACAAACTGGTCTTTGAACGTGATAGTAACAAAGTCTGCTGAAATCTGCTGTTGAACGAAAGGTGCATTGCGCCTAGGAACTTGGGTGACAGTGACAGTATCAAATCCTGTAATTTGATAGAGATCCGCGACCCGCCTCAACAGAGAAACCTTCGTTCGAGCTGAACTCTTAATGCTTTTCAGACTCTCATCTGAGACTGGCATCACAAAACTGATTCGCACAAAATGTGTCTCTTGCAAAGATTCTAAGATGTCCATTGCCATCTCGTCTTCACTGTTCTCTCGATTAATCACACCGGCATTTATTGATGGCCTAGTGTTGCTTCTGCGGACTGGAGGCAAGAGTGGAGCTGTTGATGAAGATGCGGGGATGCTGCTACTGTACCGTATATGACTCATCGATCCTGCCATTCCACCACTTGGTGTTGGAGTAGTGGACGAAATGGAATCATTCCGAAAGTGGGAATTTTTGATTGCATCTCTACTTTGCTCCCGTGGAAGTGTGACTGGTGGCCTCTGTAATGGACTCTTACTTGATGGACTCTTACTCGGTGGACTTTTGTTATTGATTGTACTTGACTTACTTGTGGAGGTAGGAGTCGTAGAAAGCGGGGCTGAAGCTAATGTGGCTGTAATTGTTTCAGGACGTGCTACGGCAACTTTTTGAGACTGAAGCTGAGGCGGCATTGCTGCTGGTGTGACGAGGGAGGGCCCATCTCGGGGTTTAGGGAGAGATTGTCCCTTGTGCGCTTCGTTCAGGCTGCCTAGCCCTGACAAGTTGGTAATGAGAGAATGTGGTTGGCCTTCGTCTACTGCCTCCATCGCCAATGATGTACCGGGCAGTGGAGAACTGATTGGCGACTCTTTGGATGGGCTACCATTGTTGCTCAGTGGATTCAATAGCGAAGAATCTCTGCTATGCATTCCTGCTAAAAACGAAGAATCTCTGCTATGAATGCCTGCTAAAGTAGAGCTGGTTAAAAACGAACTCTCTCTACTGTGAGAGGCTATCGTGCTCTCGTCTAATGAAGTCCCGTGTAACCGACCTGATTCTGAAGACGACACGGATGTTTTCTGACTGGGGATAGTGGCTCCGGGAATCAACGTTGGCGGAGTAGATTGGATTTCAGACATCGTATTCGTATTCCGAAACAGAGTTGATGCTGCGCCTGCGAGTAATGTAGATGTTGAAGATGTCGCCACGGGAGTTCCTTGCTTCGTTGGAGGAGCCTCGAGACATCGTTCCCCGAGAAGGACACCTCGACTATTTTCCGATTGTGAAGGTTGGACGGGTATGTTACTCTTGGCACTCAAACGCGATGATGTCGGATCTCTAAACACTTCATTTGGGACTGGTGTGTGTTCCAAAATTGCTGGATTGGGCGAACTGTTGGCAATTGATGCATTCGCAAAAATCGATGAAGTTGCAGATGCCAACGACGTATTCCTGCTATGCAGTGATGATGATTTCCCCCCTACAGTAGCTTTCGATTTCGATGTAGAGTTCGAATTGAGCTTCGTGGCTGTGACACCAGGGCGAGCACTCCAAACTCGTATCTCAACGAGATCACCAGGTGCAAGTCCGAGAGTCCTGCCACTATGATCTTTATTTCGATTGCTCTCTTTGAATAAATCTGGATGAAGCGCTAGTTCTACGCCATCAAATGTCAAGGCCTCATGTACACTTAATGTCAACAGCTCAGTTGTTAGTGCTGCCTCTTGATAGTCAGCTTCATTGTTGGCACCATCTTCAGCTGCAGAAGCTGATGGTAGCTCTTCGAAATTCACCACTTTGGAAGGCGTCGGTTGTTGCAATATGTTGGTCATCGCCTTGGAACTAGATGACAACTGCGATTTTGTAGCTGATAATGGCGGCCGCGGTGGTGGTCCTTCCATTCTACCTCTACTTCCCAATAAACTCATCATGTTATTGCCACTGTTATTGTTGCTACCATCACCGTTTGTATTCATTGTTGCATTCAGTAAAGATCTGCCTCCCACAGTGACTTTGCCCAATGGATTGTTTGGCTGACCGCCGCCCATTCTCATCCAAGGGCTCGTATTGTTACTAGTATTGATTCCAATATTGTTTGTTGAAGTGGAAGCAACTTGTTGTGGATTGCCTAATAGTTGCTGATTGTATTGCGACATCATCTGTGTTGCATTAAAATTGTACAACGAAGGATTTGTATATGCGCTCATACTGCCCATCATATTGTTATTTGGCATCATTTGAGGGTTGTACTGCATCATTTGAGGTTGCATCATTTGTTGTGTCATCTGATAACTTTGCATTTGAGATGGATATTGCAGACATGATGCAGCAGCAGTTGGCTGCTGCGGCTGCTGTGGCATCATCAGATGCTGTTGTTGCAAATTCAAATTGACATTTGATGAAAGGTTCGGCCGCTGAACTCCCGACGAATATGTCGAACCAATTGGATAGACTCCAGAGGCGAGATTTGAAATGATTGGTGTAGCGGCTACAACATCTCTGCTATGCAATGAAGTATTGCTGGAGCCGATTGCTGAAGAATCATCCGCTTGTCCGACCAGTGATTTGTTTGGAATTGGGAGCTGAAGGACCATCTTATTTGTGTACTAGAAATATCACTTCGTGTTGAACCGCTTCTCCATTATTATATTATCTAATCCGGTCTAAAAGTTTGCTCATGATGATTTTATTGGATGCCACCATCACAGCACACTGGCATATCATTTGACGTAAACCTGCGGCATCGCATGCAGGGCATGCAGGCAATCGACCAATGTTGCATAAGTGGCAAAATTCCGTCTCTTTGATCTTTGGTCAACCTAAAGCTTTTATCTTGGACTTCGAAGAAGGCTTGAAGATAATTAAAGTTGACTAAAAATAGGGTTATTGAAGCCATCAAATAAAAATTGGCCGACACGAGTTGTACATCTGACATGTTTTCGTCCTCACAAAATCCATCGAACAAAATCCAAATCAAAGTCAGCAACGAGGCATATCCAAAAGAGAGTAGGCTTCAATAAAACAATAAAGTAAAAGCATGCGTAGCATAATCATATCATCCCTTCACGTGCTGTTAGCACTGCTCGCGCTAGTACCATCAGCAGCTAAAAATCAACCCAATGATATACAATTGCGGCTGGCCCTGGACATCGAGGACATGATCAAATTTGGCCTCGACGATGCTGATAAAATAGTGGATAATGCCATGAACTTCCTGGCAACCACCAGAGGCAGACCAAAACCAAATACAGAAGAGCAGATGGAATCGATGAAGGCCGCTTTGAAGGTACAGGTTCAAACTCAGCTCGATCAATTCAGAACATCCGCCGGTTGGAGTGAGGGAGTAGGGACATTCCAAATCTACTTTCCATTAGAATTTATTCGGGGTTTGTATGGTGAAAGTGCGGTTGCTGGAGCAGAAAGTGCTGCCATGAAACCAGAAACTCGGCCGCCTCCGTCTCCTCCTGGTCATCAAAGTAAATGGGATGTACAGCAGTTCATGGGAGTGTTTGAAACCACAAGAGATACGAGTGCATACGCTACAATTATTGACCACGATGCCATTTTTCAAAGTTTGGGTTGGGAGACTACCACATTTGCTGACTACCCTAGTGTTTGTGACGCTACTGCCAAAATGGTGTTGATGCCATTGATTGAAGAGCTGGATCTTCCGAATAACTTTCGCAGATACAATTGCGAACGTCTGGTGGAGGAAATGAAACATCATCGTATGACAGGCAGATGGTCTGAAAGAGCTGTTCTTGAAGAGTTCTTCTTCGCTTTGTCTGAAATACCACCAGAAGACGAAAGTATTTCAAAAGCAAACGGATCGAAGCTTGGTGGTCTTCTTGGCTCTGGAAAGTGGCTAAGTGATAGTGATCACTGTAGTTGGGATGGAATCACTTGTGGTAGTACAACTGTTGGACCAGGAGCACGAGGGATGGAGGAGGACGATGACGATGCTAACAAGAAGACACGATGCGATGGAAAAATGGATGTGGATCAACTTCTGAACATCCCTTGCCCTCCAAAGACAGCCGTCACAAAAATTGATTTGACGAGTATGCACGTGTACATGAATGGCACCCTTATTAACAACTTGTACATGCTCACCAACCTGCACAGATTAAATCTGATGAAGAACGAAATCCGAGGAACGGTGCCGGAGTCTTTCAGCGAATTCAAGAAGCTGGAGTTCTTGGATCTAAGTGATAATCTGATGACATCTCAGTTACCTCGAAATTTGCCATCTACACTAGAAGAGGTATGGTTCGAGAATAATGCCTTCACAGGGAGCATACCTGATGATTTTTCACGGTTTGGGGCACTTCGATTTATTGACATGAGCAACAACCAACTCACAGGTACAATCCCAACGTATTTTACGGAGATGACCAGGTTGAACAGTCTCGCCCTTGCAGGGAACCAGCTGACAGGGTCGATACCTGATTTTGATGCACCAGGTATGGATGTACTAGATTTTACAGACAATAAGTTGACTGGAATGCCGGATATTTTTCCTCCAGATTTGAGTGAGTTGAAGTTAGGTTCCAATAATCTCAAAGGACCATTTCCTGACTCGAAGCTGTTTGAGACTCTGACACTTCTGAACGTCACTGGAAACGATTTCACTGGTGAAGTACCGACAAAGCTTGAGCTTGATGACAGTGAAGAGTACTTCAATTTGTGGCGGTCTTTTGGTTGTGATAAGAATACCCTTTGCAAGCCAGGTCATAACATCCTTTGCTCGCCGGGATACTTCAGCCCCGTTGGTGCAGTATCAGAATTGGGACGTAAGTTTGGGTTTGACTAGAGAGAGTTTGTAGTTGTGACTGTTTCCCATCTTCTCACCACATTATTGCTGTTTCTTCATATTTATTGATGCCTCTTTTTCATAGCTTGTCAAGTATGTCCCTTGAGTGAAGACGAATTAGAGAAGAAAGCACTAGGACAGACAACTTGCTCTTCGAAAGACTACATTGCTGGTGACGTTAATGGTGATGGAGTGCTAAGTGAAAGAGAAATTTTGCAGCTCTTTTATGTATTTACAGGTGGAAGGGAGTGGGGCACTGAGTTCCAGAAGCATTGGGAGAATGCCAATACAAAAACGTGTGATCTGCCCGGGGTTTCTTGTGGCGGTGACGGGGAAGTAATTGCAATTACCCCAAACAATGCAAAACTATGTGCTGGGTCTAGTGATTGTCACGGGTTACCTTCGGAGATTGGAATGTTACAAAGCTTGCAAATCATCGGACTGAGTGGAGCGAGCAAACTGAAAGGGACTTTGCCTCCAGAATGGGGCAAGTTGGAAAAGCTTAATGTCCTTAAGTTGGACAAGTGTTCATCTTTGACTGGTGCTATACCAACTGAAATTGGAAACCTGAAATCGTTGAAGATACTCGATTTGTCAAGCTCCGGCTTTACAGGGCAATTGCCCAGTGAATTGGGGCAATTATCTGATTTGACGACACTGAATCTCTCATTAAATAGCTTTCGTGGGTCTATTCCATCTGAAATCAGTCAAATGAAATCTCTGAAGCAGCTAGTTCTCAGCCGATGCAAGCTGAAGGGTCGAATACCCGAGAACATACAAAATCTACAGCAACTTGAGAATCTAGAACTATATGGCAACAATTTGACGGGGCCCATACCTTCAAATTTGATGGGTATGGTTTCACTAAAACGACTCGATATGTTCTCGAACAAGCTTACTTCCTCTCTCCCTGCTGAGTTAGGGCTCTTGAAGAATTTGCAGATTATCCATTTGAAAGAAAATCGTTTGTCTGGGACAATACCTGCGGTAATTGGTGTGTTGCCGTCACTGACTTGGTTCGATGTTTCCAATAATAACATCACTGGTACGATTGATCCCATATTCGGCTCGTCGTCCTCGCTTGTTGACTTGAAACTGGGCGGTAATCGTATACATGGACCAATTCCCAACACATTGTGTTCGAACAAAAAGATTCACGAAGGGTTCGCAAGTAAATATGGGTGCGACGCCATTCTGTGTCCTTTGGGGACATACTCTAAAGAGGGTTATGCAACTTCATCATCAGAGTGTAAACCCTGCCCATCTGGCCAGTCGTCGCTACATTTGGGTGCAAGCTCTTGCGTATCAATCTCACAAAGAGAAATTCTTGCAATGTTTTTTGATGTAATGGGTAAGTTTATGGATGTGGTATTGTTTTTATCTGTGGATATCAGAACAATCTAACTGTTTGTATCATTTCTGAGCGTAGGGGGAGAGTCCTGGGATGAAGAACTGCGACGTGGTTGGAAAACACTGCCAAATGAGTGTGATTGGTCAGGAGTGTCATGTGATGACAATGGAGAACTAAACACGTTGGCGTTTCAAATGAGGCAGACGTGAGAATTGAGAAGTTAGATTTAGTTCCCGGATCGGTGCCCAAGCATTACACTCTCTCTCCAACGATGCTGCTCGTTCTCGACTGCTTTGGCGGAGAAGGATTGATAGTGCCTATCTGCGTCCCCGAAACCAATCTCGTATTCAAGCTCTTGATCGCTAATCCTCTGCTCAAGTGCTCTCGTAAGGAACTTGGCCCATTCTAGCGACACTGATTTATTGTTGAACACGCGAGTTGATCGCTGCTGAATCGCGGCGCTCACCCGGCTTCGGAATTGTAGATCAGAAGTCAAACGCATCGCCTTGGACACATACTCAGACACGCTGTTGGCAATGCAGCACATGGCGATGTCATCGGGAGTGTCGTCCGAGAACATGGCACGGATCAGAGCGCTAGACATCTTGCCACGAAGGTGTTTTTGAGGGAAAGTCACGAGTGGCACACCTGCGTTGATTGCATCAGACGTCGTCTTTGAACCATCAAAGGGAAATGGCTGCAAAACGACTGAAGATGTTCCACTACGCTGCAAAAACTCAATGATTTGATCCGACTTTATTCGAGCAATGTAATGGATTCTTGATTGGAAGGATTGAGTGGAACATTCCTGTGACGCATTGTAACCACACAGTCGCTCTTGCAGTGTTTTCTCCAGTCGATTGCTCAGGGAAGAAGTTTGTGCGGCATGACGACTGGCCTGTAGAATTATGTGTGCCTTTGGATCGGCTAGGAGAATATCAACCAATACATGGTCGAAGCTTGGTTGTATCTTTGCTATATTCTGAAAGCAGACAAACAAATGAGTGTCCTGCTTTGTGAGAAGAGTCATCTGTTCTAATGATGTAACGTTTGAATAAGCGTCACCAGCTGCCAGGGCCGAATCTTGAGGTAGATGGTGTTGTGAGTCTGGAAAGGATATTGCCTGCCCATCAAAGAGCACAACTTGCTCAGTGTAGTGGTCAGATTTTAGTTGTGTTCGGTAGGGATGTTCGAGGAGATCTCCTGACAAAAAGTAGTCGAAGGTCTTTATCCCAGAAGTCACAGGTGCACCCATCACCAAAACCTGCACTTCGGCAAAACGTTGATACCCCAAGAAGTAGAGTTGTGCCGTGTTCATCGCTTCAAGGTAGATGAGACAGTCTAGCTCCAGCGAACGCAAGAGCTGCTTTGTCTCCATTTCATCATAACCAGTACTAAATACATTTCCATCTGTTGCTTTGAAGAACTCCTGACTTGGTTGTTTTGATCCCACAGAAATTATGACGAAATCAAAGATGTTTTTGAGGTCTCTTACAACTGGCTGTACCAACAATCCGTGAGGCTCGTCACCCCCGATCAAGCTCGAGATGATTCCGACTCGCTTCTTCGGTCGAACTTGTCGCTGGTAAGTAGGAGCCAAATGCGGTGATATCTCGTACAGCTCGTCGGGGCAAAGAAGTGTGAACATTTCGGCCACTTCTTTTTGTAGCGAGTTGTCGTGAAATCCGAGATAATGATAATGGAAGTGAGGAACTTGTATTCCTGTGGTCCAGTCGTGAAGGGTATTGGACAGCTTGGGGATTGAAACCTCTTCAGTCTTCGATACGGCATTGAACAAGTCGCTCCTCGTGCTGGATGTTGTTCCACCATCGTTAGCAAGCTTGATGATATCTCGAATCCTTGCTGTAAAGTTGATACGTGTTTGCTCAACCTGTTCTGAGGATTCAGCCACCTTCGGTATGATTAGGGCTCGACGTACTAAGGCTGCCGTGGCAGCTTCAAAATCACCTCTCTTCAGGTTGATTAGGAAACCCTTGGTGAAAGCTTCTGCAGCTCCGTCGTCTTCTCCAATCATGGAAAGGTGTCCACCATAATTGACGTACACTTTGTTTAGCATGTCTTCATCTCCGATCTCGATCGCGCGATGCAAATACGTAGTCACCGCTGTGGAATTTTTCCCATCCGTCAACTCGATGGCTGCAAAATTGTTCAATGCGTTCACACAATCCAATTTGTATGCTGAAGCGTTGCTGCAGGGTGAGCCTTTCTGTGCTGCAACCGTGTCTGTGGGTATGCCACTGCCGTCAATGCCGCCCACTTGATCGAAGTACTTGCGCATGGAGTCTCTAGCCAAGCCTACCTCTCCCAGCGTTAGGTGTGCAGCAGCTTTATTGACCTGGACGTACGCTTCATTTTGGAAGGATTTTTCGATGAAGGAATAAATCTCAAGCGCGACCCTGAAATATTTGGCGGAGTGGATGCAAGTTGCCAGATTCATTTGGACATTGTAGCTGCCCTTTGACTTCTCGATCGCTTGGATCTGTTGTTGGCATTGTTTTGAGAGCTCAGGAGTAACCACTACATTCAGATTATCGGAGGTCGCTACGATGATTTGGAACAGTCCAAACAGCGCAACGATGACGATGGTGGAGAATGGCTTCATGGTGGGCCACGATATTGTGATATGATACGAACAGATGCGTATTGCAGTGAAATGACCGCTGAGGTGGGACTACTGCTGTTGCTGCTGCTGCAGGGAATGTTGGGCGTGGGGAAGTATGACCGCTGCGGCGAGGTATGCCACGATATTATATTGATTGCTCTGCTTCTATTTATCGCAGTTGCTGCGAGTTTTGAATTCCTACCCTACCTACGTTGGTATCGCGGCTATGTTACAGAGCTCTTCAAAACTGCAGCATATCTCATCTGCAATCGGCATTCTCTCCACTCCGTCCGAGCACCATGTCATCTAATGACCACGCCCTCAATCTTGCGATTGATGAGGCAATGCGAGTCCTGCAACCCATTTTCTCCCGTCCAAAATTACGCAGCCGTCTCC
>Ga0209652_1002837_pt1 | contig 13115 bp, 11 predicted proteins | sample SaaInl74LU_5_DNA_FD_184641 | JGI IMG/M metagenome (GOLD analysis project Ga0209652, IMG submission 184641) | Marine microbial communities from expanding oxygen minimum zones in the Saanich Inlet - ESP_74LU_5_DNA (SPAdes) (version 2) | ecosystem: Environmental > Aquatic > Marine > Intertidal zone...
CTGTCCTGTCGTCGCACCGTAGCCGACCGCCTTTGGGGATAGCGGGCGGCGGGCCGGGACTGGTCGGCCGAACCGAGGTGCGCCGTCTGGATGGCTCGGTCGAGGTGCTGGCCGCTTGCGCGCAGACCATCCTGCAACCCGGAGAGGCTGTGACCGTCGTGACGCCTACGCCGGGCGGCTATGGGGACGAGGGAGCAGAGGACGGCTAGGGACCGTTTCAGGCTCGCAAAGACCGATGGTTTTTGCGAGCCATTCGCAACTCTCTTGACAAATTGAGAATAATTCGCAATTACAAGTCGTATTGAATTTGTCGGTTTGCGCAATGTCCGTTTGCAAGAGGACCCTTTGCAAACGGACCCTTTGCACAAGGACCAATAGAGGAGCGTTGATGACCCTTCAGGTCGCCCAGCCAATCACTCGCCGCGCCGCCCTGACCGGGCTGGCTGCCTCTGCTGCTTTGCTCGCTGGACCGGCACGGGCTCAGGCCCCCTTGGGTGTCGTCGCCACAACCGGGATGATTGCGGACACCACCCGAGTTGTGGGCGGCGACCGTGTGGCTGTGCGGGCGCTGATGGGGCCGGGGGTTGATCCGCATGCCTACCGCCAGACCCGCAGCGACATCGTCGCTCTGTCGCGGGCCGATCTGGTGCTGTGGCATGGTCTTTACCTTGAGGCGCAGATGGAGGACTTCTTCGTCGACCTCACCCGCAGCCGCAATGTGGTGCCTGTTGCCGACACCCTGCCACGTGACCTTTTGCTGGCGCATGACAACTATGCCGACCGGTTTGATCCCCATGTCTGGATGGACCCGCGACTTTGGGATCTGGTGCTGACCAATATCGCCGGGGCGCTGACGGCGGCTGATCCCGAAGGGGCTGAGACCTACGCCGCAAATGCAGGCGCCTTCCGGTCCCAGCTTCTGGCGCTTGCCGATTATGGTGATGCGGTGCTGGGCACCGTGCCTGAAGGGTCACGGGTCTTGGTGACCGCCCATGACGCGTTCAAATACTTTGGCCGCGCGCATGGGTTTGAGGTTCTGGGCGTCCAGGGCATCTCGACCGAAAGCGAGGCGGGGGTGCGTCGCATTGGCGAACTGGTCGACACCCTGGTGTCGCGCAATGTCCGCGCCGTATTCGTCGAGACCTCGGTCTCGGACCGGTCGGTCCGCGCCCTGATCGAAGGGGCGGGCGCACAGGGCCACGAGGTGGTGATCGGTGGGGAACTGTACTCCGACGCCATGGGCGAGGAGGGGACCTATGAAGGCACCTACCTTGGGATGATCGACCACAACTTTACCACCATCGCCCGCGCCCTAGGGGGCACTGTGCCCGACCGGGGCATGGCCGGACTGCTGGAGGCCTCATGACCCCGCCCGACCTCGCCCTTGCGGCCAAGGACGGCACTGTTCTGGCGCCGATGGGCGAAGCATCCGCGCTTGGTATCCGGGGCATGACGGTGTCCTATGCCGAGAAACCGGCGATCTTTTCGGTCGATGCAGATTTCGCCGCCGGGGCCATGACCGCCATTGTCGGGCCGAACGGGGCGGGTAAATCCACCCTGCTCAAGGCTGCCCTGGGGGTGATCCCACGGCTGTCGGGTGAAGTGTCGGTCTTTGGCGCCTCGCTTGAGGCTGCCCGCGCCAGGGTCGCCTATGTGCCCCAGCGGGCCAGTGTCGACTGGGACTTTCCCACCAGGGTCATCGACGTGGTCCTGATGGGCCTCTACCGAGAGCTTGGCCTTTTGGGCCGGGTCCGGGCCTCACACCGGGCCAAGGCCGAAGCCTGCCTTACCCGCGTCGGCATGTCCGATTTCGCGGCCCGCCAGATCGGCCAGCTGTCTGGCGGCCAGCAGCAGCGGGTCTTTCTGGCCCGGGCATTGGCGCAGGAGGCGGAGCTGTACCTGCTCGACGAGCCTTTTGCCGGGGTCGATGCCGCGACCGAGGCCGCGATTATCGAAGTGCTCAAGACCCTCAAGGATCAGGGCAAATCCGTTGTTGCAGTGCACCATGACCTTGCCACCGTCACCCGTTATTTCGACCGTGTCCTATTGCTGAACGTCCGCAAGATTGCAGCCGGACCAGTGGCACAGGCGTTCACGCCTCAGACCCTCGCCGCCACCTACGGCGGCAGGCTGGCCTCGGCCCAGATCGACCAGTTGCGGCTGGGGGATGGGGCGGGGCCAGTCATGGGCTCTACGACCGGAGCAGGGCCAGACGCATGACCCCCCTCTGGGAAGCGTTGACGCTTCAGGCGGGCTATAACGCCACGCTGGTGGCCGTAGGAGCGGCCCTGCTGGGGATCGCTGCCGGGGCCACGGGCAGTTTCATGGTCCTGCGCAAGCGGGCGCTTGTCTCGGACGCGATGGCCCATGCGACGCTTCCCGGGGTCGGGTTGGCCTTCATGCTGATGGTCGCGCTGGGCGGCGACGGGCGCAATCTGCTGGGCCTTTTGACCGGATCGGCGGTGACAGCGGGGATCGGACTTTTGGGCGTCGACTGGCTGACCCGGCGAACGCGACTGGCCGAGGATGCCGCGATCGGCGCAATCTTGTCAGTGTTCTTCGGGCTGGGGATCGTCCTTCTGACCATCATCCAGACAATGAGCAGCGGACGGCAGGCGGGGCTTGAAAGCTTTCTTCTCGGCTCCACCGCCGGGATGCTTTTGTCCGACGCGATCACCATCGCGGGCGGCGGGGCTTTGGCGCTGGGGTTGGTCTGGTTGCTCCGCCGACCGATGACGATGGTCGCCTTTGATGCAGGCTATGCGCAGGCCGTGGGCGTTGACGTGCGGCGCACCGATCTGGCGATGATGGCGCTGGTGATGGGCGTGACGGTGATCGGGCTCAAGATCGTCGGCCTTATCCTGATCGTGGCCCTTTTGATCATTCCGGCGGTGACCGCCCGTTTCTGGACCGACAGGGCAGAGGCGCTGGTCTGGATCGCAGGCGGTATCGGCGGCGTTGCGGGCTATGCCGGGGCTGCCGTGTCGGCAAGCGCACCGGACCTGCCGACCGGACCGATCATCGTGCTGATCGCGGCGGGCCTGTTCTTTGTATCGTTGTTCTTTGCGCCTTTGCGAGGGGTCGTTGCGGCTGTCCTGCGGCACCGCCGCTTTCAAGGTCGGGTGCACCGGCGTCAGGGGCTCTTGTCGCTGTCCCGGGCCGAGCCCATCCATGATCCGATGACCCTGCGCATCCTGCGCCGGGACGGGTTGATCCGGGCCGATGGGGTAGCCACCGAACGGGGTGCGGCAGAGGCCGCTCGCGCCGCCCGGGATGAGCGGCGCTGGACCGCGGCACGGGATCTTCATCAGGACACCGCCCTGATCGGGCGCTATGACGGGCTGACGGCCATCGACGCCGTCTTCACCCCCGATCAGATCGCCGCCTTTGACCGCCACCTTGGCCGGGAGGGAATGATCTGATGGGGGCGGAGTTTGTCCAGCTTAGCCTGACGCCGATCCTGATCGGAATCCTCGCCGCCATAGCCTGCGCTTTGCCGGGCAATTTTCTGATCCTGCGGCGGCAGGCGCTGATCGGGGATGCGATCAGCCATGTCGTCCTGCCCGGGATCGTGGTCGCCTTTCTTATGACCGGGGCCGTTGCGGCGGTGCCAATGCTGATCGGGGCGGGACTGGCAGCCGTCGTTGCCGTGATCCTGATCGAGGCGATCAAGCGGTTGGGCCGGATCGAGCCGGGGGCGGCGATGGGGGTTGTCTTTACCTCGCTTTTCGCGGGCGGTGTCCTGTTGCTTGAGCAATCTGACACCAGCGGCGTTCATCTGGACGTAGAGCATGCGCTGATGGGCAACCTCGAAAGCCTGATCTGGCTCGATGCCAGTGGTTGGGCCTCTCTTGTCGATCCGCTGGCTTTGGCTGGCTTGCCGCCTGAACTGGGACGGATCGCGGTCGTGGCGCTGGTGATTTCCTTGCTCACCTGGGTGTTCTGGCGACCGCTGACCCTGACGACGTTTGACGAGGGCTTTGCCCGGACACTGGGGCTGCCTGCCTCGGCCCTAGGGTTCGGGCTGGTGATCACGGCGGCGGTGGCGGCGGTCGCGGCCTTTGACGCCGTTGGGTCGATCATCGTGATCGCCATGTTCATTTGCCCGCCCGCTGCGGCCCGACTGATGACCGACAGCCTGGTCCGGCAGGTTTGGTGGAGCGTCGCCTTCGCCACCCTTTCGGCAATCTTGGGCTATGTGCTGGCGGGCTACGGCCCGCTTTGGCTGGGCTTTGCCGATGCGGTCAGCGCTGCGGGGATGGTGGCTTCGGTCGCCGGTGCCATTTTGCTGTTGGCTGCATTAATGGGCCCTCGCCGCTCAAGACTGGGCGAAAGCCGGGCAACCTCCTGAACCTGTGCACGATAATGCGAGGAGGCATGGCCATCCCCCGGTCAAAGCCCTAGTGTCGAAGGCTGAACAGGAGCCTGACGTGACCGTTCTTGACCATGATGACCTGCCAAACCTGATTGCCTGCCCCCATTGCGACGCCCTGCACAGGGTTCAGCGACCCTCCAACGGGGAACAGGCGGTCTGCCGCCGCTGTCACGCGGTCCTCATTGCCCCGCGCCGCCGGGCGGGCATGACGATCATCATGCTGTCGGTGAGTGTCATGATCCTTGTGCTGGGTGCTTTGTGGTTTCCCTTTCTGACCATTTCGCGGTCCGGGTTTCACAACGATGCCTCGCTTCTTGATGCGGCATTTGCCTTTTCCAGCGGACCCTTGTTGCCCTTGTCCCTTGCGGTTCTGGCGTTGATCGTGGTGGTTCCGCTCGCCCGAGTGATGCTGATCGTCTATGTCCTTTTGCCGGTCGTTTTTGACCGTCCGCCATTTCCCGGAGCCCGCGAAGCGTTCCGCTTCTCAGAAGCCCTGCAGCCCTGGTCCATGGCCGAGATCTTTGCACTTGGCTGTGCTGTGGCGCTGGTCAAGGTCGCGGATCTGGCCCTGATCGGTCTTGGCCCGGCGTTTTGGATGTTCGCGGGGTTGGTGGTCATCATTGTCGTGCAGGACAACTTCATGTGCCGCTGGTCTATCTGGTCCTCGCTCGAGCCTGAGGATGAGCCAAAGTTCAAACCCACGTCGATGACCGATCCAGAAATCATGAACCTCCCCTCACCCGAGGCCAAGGCATGAGCGGGGACAGACATCTCAGCGCCCTGACAGCGCGGGATGCAGGCCTTGTCGCCTGCCGTCGTTGCACACGGGTCTGGCCAGGGCATGAAACTGTCTGCGGACGTTGCGGGGCGGGGATGACCTCGCGAGATGACCGCAGCCTGAGTCGCGTCTGGGCCTGGTGGGTCGTTGGGCTTATCTGCTACGTCCCTGCCAACCTTTATCCCATGCTGTCGACCCGGACCCTTCTGTCGACCAGCGAGGCGACCATCGTGGGCGGTGCGATTGAGTTGATCCATCACGGTTCGATCGGGATTGCCATCGTCATCCTTGTCGCCAGTGTGCTGATCCCAATGGCAAAGTTTGCTTGCATTGCGTTTCTAGCCTTGACGATTGATCGCCGGACCGCCTTGTCAGCGACGTCCCGGCAGCACCTTTACGAACTGGTCGAATACGTTGGCCGTTGGTCGATGATCGACGTCTTCGTCGTTGCGATCCTGTCGTCTTTGGTGCAGTTGAACGTGGCTGCCACCATCAATCCGGGCCCAGCCAGCCTCGCCTTTGCCCTGTCAGTCATCTTTACCATGCTGTCGGCGCAGGCCTTTGATTCACGGCTGATCTGGGATGGGATCGAGGAAGCAGACAGGTCGGATGACCTGGCCTATTCAGCCACCGGAAGGGACATGGCCCATTGAGCGACATTATACCCGATGTTGAGGTGAAAGCCGTCAAGCGCAGCATTTGGGAGCGGGTTTCCGTTGTCTGGCTTGTGCCCGTCGCGGCCCTGGCCATTGCCATGGGGGTCGCGTGGCAAAGCTACACGGATCGCGGTCCGGTGATCGAGATCATCTTTGACAACGCTTCGGGCATTTCCCCGAATGAGACCGAATTGCGGTTCCGCAATGTGGCGGTGGGCCTTGTCGAAGGTGTGTCCTTTACCGAGGCGCTGGATCAGGTCGTGGTCGAGGTCCGGCTCGATAAGAAGGTTGCCCCCTATGTGGATGACGAGGCGCAGTTTTGGGTGGTCCGTCCAGAGGTCACGACGCAAGGGGTTTCCGGCCTCGATACTGTGTTGTCGGGCGTCTACCTGCAAGGCGTCTGGGATGAAGTCCCGTCCGAACTGACCTACACCTTCGAGGGATTATCCGAACCGCCGCTTCTGGCTGACGGGCGACAGGGACTGACGATTACCCTGCGTTCCAGCGATGGGTCTTTGTCCGGCAATACCCCGATGCTTTACAAAGGTGTCGAGGTTGGACGGATCGGCACTGCCAATGTCTCCTCCGATGGTTTTTCGGTCGAGGCGCGGGCGGTAGTCTATGCCCCCTATGACAACCTTGTCACTGACTCGACCCGCTTTTGGGACACTTCGGGCTTTTCCCTGTCGATTGGAACCTCGGGTGCTGCTGTGAACTTTGATTCTCTGGCCTCCCTCATCGCGGGCGGGGTGACCTTTGACACCTTCGTGTCCGGCGCACCACTTGCACGCAATGGGACGGTCTTTACCGTTTACGCCGATGACTCTTCTGCCCGGGCGAGCGTGTTTGACCGCAATGATGGCGTGACACTTGATCTGATCGCGATCTTTGATGGCAACGTCGCGGGCCTGACAACCGGGGCCGCGGTCGAGCTGAACGGGCTCAGGATCGGTGAAGTGTCCGGATTGAACGGCGTTGTTGAAACGACCCCCGTTGGTGCGACGCGGGTGCGACTGCAAACGGTCCTGTCGATCCGGCCGTCCCGTTTGGGTCTGGAAGGGGAAACCAATGCAGAAGATGCGCTGGCCTTCCTTCAGGCGCAGGTCGCAAGCGGCCTGCGCGCCCGACTTGTCACCGCTAGCCTCCTGACCGGAGGGCTGAAGGTTCAGCTTTTGACGCCGCCCAACGTGCAACCGGCCGCGATTGACATGGACTACACCCCTTTCCCGCGTATTCCGACCACCTCAAGCGACATCACGGATGTTCAGGCCTCGGCCCAAGGGACGCTTGACCGGATCAACAATCTGCCCATCGAAGAACTGCTGCAAAGCGCGACCAACCTGATGACCAATGCCTCTGTCCTGATCGGCAGCGCTGACACCCAGCGTGTGCCGGGTGATATCAGCGCCCTTCTGGCCGATATCCGGGCGGTGATCGGGTCCGAAAGCGTTCAGGGGCTGCCTGTCCAGCTGTCGGGTATCATGTCCGAGCTTGAGACAACCATCACCGAAGTGCGTGGCATTCTGTCCAGTGTCGAGGAACAGGCCGTTGTCGCGCGTCTTGGCGGTGCCATTGATGCAGCCACCACGTTAAGCACCCAGATCGAGCTCAGCTTGCAAGGCGTGCCGGACCTCTTGGTTCAGGTAGAGGGATTGGCCGCCACGGCAAATGAGCTGCCGCTGAATGACCTGATCACCCAGATTTCGGCCCTATCGGCGAATGCCAATACGCTTCTGGCCTCAGAGGCTGCGCAGGCCCTTCCGGACCAGATCGGTCGTCTGACCGCTGAACTGGAAGGCACCGTGACCGAGGTGCGCGCGCTCGTCGCCGGTCTCAACTCCGACGAGGCAAGCGCCCGGTTGCTGACCGCCGTCGATGCGGCCTCTGCCGCAGCTGCGAGCCTTGATGCCTCGCTCGCCGGGGTGCCCGAGCTGGTCGAGCGGATCAACGTCATCGCCGCCGATGCGGCAGGGATGGAACTGCCGCAGCTGGTCGCGGCGGTAAATGGGCTGGTGTCAAGCGCCGATACCTTCCTGGCCGCAGAGGCGACCCAGGCCATGCCGGCAGAGCTGAATGCAGCCCTGGCCGAACTGACCATCATCATGGCGTCAGTCAATGACAACGACGCGGTCGCCCGGCTGCTGATAGCCGTTGATGCAACGGCAGAGGCCGCCGCCGGGGTCGATGCCGCCATCGCAGGCGTGCCCGCATTGGTCGAGCAGATCAACGCGGTTGCCGCCGATGCGCAGGGGCTGGAACTTGATACCCTCATCGCGCGAGTCACCAGCCTGATTGAAAGTGCCGACACGCTTGTGTCTGCCGAGGCAACATTGGCCCTGCCAGCTGAACTGAACGCCTCACTGGCGCAACTGCGCGGCATTCTGACCGAACTCAGCGATGGGGGCGCGATCGAGAACACGAACGCCGCCCTGTTGTCCGCGCGCAATGCTGCGGATGAGATTGCCCTGGCAGCACAGGAGCTGCCTGCGCTGCTGGAGCGGGCCAATGCCCTTCTGGCCCAGGCGGATACGACGTTGTCGGGCTTTGAAGATACCTCGCCTGCCATCCGCGACGCGCGGGCGGCCCTGAACGAAATCACCCGGGCGGCCCAAGCGGTCACCTCTCTGGCCCGCGCAATCGAGCGTCGGCCCAACTCCCTGCTGGTTGGACGGTGAATATGATGAAGCTGCTGCCCCTTTCCCTTGTCTGTCTTGCGTCGCTCGCCGCCTGTGGCGACCCCGCCCAGCGGTACGCGGTTCCGGCCGTTACACCATTGGCGACCGTCGGCATTTCCTATCGCTCGGTCGAGGTGCGCGAAGTGACTTTGCCGACCTATGCCCAGCTGGAAGAGATCTTTGTAGAGACCGAGGACGGGGCACTGACCTCCTCCACCGCCTTGCTTTGGGCCGATGACCCCACTCGGGCTACAACGCTTGAACTGACCCGCGCCTTGGCTGCGATCACAGCGGCGCGGGTGGCGTCCGAGCCCTGGCCCTTCGACAGTTACGCCGATGTCCGGGTCGAGGTGCGGGTCGAAGAATTCATCGCCTCCGCGCGCGGCGAATTCCGCCTGTCGGGGCAGTACTTCGTCGCGACCCTGGATGGCAGTAGCCGGGACCGGGCGCTGTCCTTCCGGGTCAGCGTTCCGATGGCGGGCGATGCGGGCCCTGCGGGCATCGCGGCGGCACGGGGGGCGGCGATGACCCAACTGGCCGAACAGATCGCCCGCGACGGTCTGCGCTAGCGCCGATTTTCTTCTGCGTCCGGGGTGCCTGACAGGTATCCAACCGTCTTTGACCGGTCTAAGCTTGCCGCATTATCGGAGGAGACCGGGCAGGAGATAGTCCCTGCCGGGCAAAGGGGACGAAGACAAATGGGACGACTGGACGGCAAGACCGCATTGGTGACGGCGGCAGCGCAGGGCATCGGCAAGGCAAGCGCCATCGCCATGGCCCGCGAAGGGGCAGAGGTTCTGGCCACGGACATCAACACGGCCGCGCTGGACGAGCTTGAGGGCATTCCCGGCATCTGCACCATGCGGCTCGACGTCATGGACCCCGCCAGCATCGCCGAGGCGCAGGCCGCCCTTCCGGCCCCTTCCATCCTGTTCAACTGCGCGGGTTTCGTGGCTCATGGCACGATCCTCGACTGTGACGAAGATCAGTGGGCCTTCAGCATGGACCTGAACATGACGGCCATGTACCGGATGTGCCGGACCTTCCTGCCCGGCATGATCGAGGCTGGCGGCGGGTCGATCATCAACATGTCCTCTGTCGCCTCATCCGTGATCGCGGCCCCCAACCGGTTCGTCTACGGCGCGACGAAGGCGGGTGTCATCGGCATGACCAAATCCATCGCCGCCGATTTCATCGGGCAAGGCATCCGCTGCAACTGCATCTGCCCGGCCACCGTCGAAAGCCCCAGCCTTGAGGGCCGCCTGACCGCGACCGGCGACTACGAGGCCGCCCGCAAGGCCTTTATCGCCCGCCAGCCCATCGGGCGCATCGGCCAGCCCGAAGAGATCGCGGCACTGGTTCTGTATCTGGCGAGTGACGAATCGTCCTACACCACCGGCATCGCCCATGTCATCGACGGCGGTTGGGCCAACGTCTAAGGCGGAAGGAGCACCCGGAATGGAGCTGATCGATACCCACCTGCACATGATCCACCGCGACCGGTTCACCTATGAGTGGACGGGAAATGTCCCCACCCTCGCGACGGGTGACTATACGCTGGCCGATGCCAAGGCGCTGGCGGGCGGGCGGATCAAGGGTTTTGTCTTTATGGAGGTCGACGTGGCCGAAGGGCAATACCGGGACGAGGCCCGGTTTGTCCATTCGCTCATGACGCCTGGTTCGGGCCTTCTGGGCCAGATCGTCGCCTGCCGTCCCGAGTATGACGAGGGCTTCGACGACTGGGTCGAAGAGGCCTGCGAACTTGGCACCGTTGGCTTCCGCCGCATCCTGCACGAGACGACGGACGACGTGTCCCAGCCCGAGGTCTTTCGCGCCAATGTCCGCAAGATCGGAGCGGCGGGAAAGGTGTTCGACATGAACTTCCTCGCCCGCCAGTTGCCACTGGCCAAGGCGCTGGCCGAGGCCTGTCCCGACCAACAGCTTGTCCTTGATCATTGCGGCGTGCCCGACATCGCGGGTGACGGGTTCGACCTGTGGCGGCGTAACCTGCGCGAGGTGGCAGCCCTGCCGCATGTGGCCTGCAAGCTGTCGGGCATCATGGCCTATTGCGGCCCTGACAAGGACCCGGCCAGCGCCATTGGACCCTATGTCGATCAGGTGCTTGAGGCCTTTGGCTCTGACCGGGTGGTCTGGGGCAGTGACTGGCCGGTCGTCAATCTGGGCGGAGGCCTGCCTGCCTGGTTGGACGCGACCGAGGCGATCCTGTCGAAACTTTCGCCCGACGAACAAGCCGCCATCGGGCACAAGAACGCCCAAAGGGTCTATGCGCTGCCGGGCTGACCTGCCGCCGGACTTGGGTTCACCAAAGGAATGACGACATGGATCTGGAATTAGGCGGACGGGTAATCCTTGTCACCGGCGGGGCATCGGGCATTGGCGCGGCGATCGTTTCGGGCCTTTTAGCCGAAGGAGCGATGCCCGTCGTCCTTGACCGGTCAGGGTATCGGTCGGGCATCGTCCCGGAGGCGGATTGGATCACGCTGGAACTGGGCGACGACGCCGCCTGCGCCACCGCGATCGGATCGGTCATGGACCGGCATGGCCGCATTGACGGGCTGGTCAACAACGCCGGTCGCAATGACGGGGTGGATCTGGACGCCGGACCTGAGGCCTTTCGGGCCTCTCTCTACGTCAATCTGGTGCCGGCCTATACCCTTGTCCACCTGACCCAACAGGCCCTGCGCGACAGTCGGGGGGCCATTGTCAACGTGGCGTCCAAGACGGCGCTGACCGGGCAGGGGGGCACTTCGGCCTATGTGGCGGCCAAGGCGGGGCTTTTGGGGCTGACGCGGGAATGGGCGGCGGCCTTTGCGCCCGACGGCGTGCGCGTCAACGCGGTGATTCCGGCCGAGGTGATGACGCCGATGTATGCCGATTGGCTGGCCACCTTCCCGGACCCGGCCACAAAGGAGGCGGCGATCACCCGGACCATCCCCTTGGGCCAGCGGATGACGACGCCTGCGGAAATGGCCGATAGCGTGTTGTTCCTGCTGTCGCCTCGGTCGGGGCATACGACGGGGCAATGGCATTTCGTCGATGGGGGCTACGTTCACCTTGACCGGGCGCTGACGGGAAACTGACCGGGGCCAAATGACCGGGGTCAAATGACCGGGGGCAGTTCCCCCGGTCTGTTGATCTTACATCACTGCGCCCATCTGCCAGGGCACGAACTCTGCCCCGCCAAAGCCCAGCTCTTCGCTCTTGGTCTGCTTGCCTGAGGCGACGGCGATGAACATCTCGAATATCTCGCGCCCCTTTTCGGCGACGCTGACGCCTTCGGTGATGATGTCACCGCAGTTGATGTCCATATCCTCCGACATTCGGGCATACATTTCCGAGTTGGTGGCAAGCTTGACGCAGGGCGTCGGCTTGTAGCCCGAAACCGATCCCCGACCGGTCGTAAAGCACACAAGGTTGGCGCCCGAGGCGATCTGGCCGGTGACCGAGCAGGGATCATAGCCGGGACTGTCCATATAGGCAAAGCCGGGCGTCGTGATCGGTTCGGCGAACTTGTAAACGCCCGACAGCGGGGCGGTGCCGCCCTTGGCCACGGCGCCAAGTGACTTTTCGAGGATGGTGGTCAACCCGCCCCGCTTGTTTCCGGGAGAGGGGTTGTTGTCCATCTTGCCGCCGTTGCTGGCGGTGTAATTCTCCCACCACTTGATCCGCTCGATCAGCTTTTCGCCGACTTCCGCGTTGACGGCGCGGCGGGTGAGCAGGTGTTCGGCCCCGTAGATCTCGGGCGTTTCGGACAGGATGGTGATTGCGCCATGCTGGACCAGCAGGTCCGAGGCATGGCCAAGGGCCGGGTTGGCGGTGATGCCGGAATAGCCGTCCGACCCGCCACATTGCAGGCCGACCGACAGGTGGCAGAGGGGGGCAGGGGCGCGGCTGACCTTGTTGGCGACCTCGCCCATTTCCTTCAGGACGGACAGACCCTTTTCGATGGTGGCCCGTGTGCCGCCCGTCTGCTGGATCGTCATATATCGGAAATTGCCGTCCGCCCGCATCCGGCCCGCCCCGATCAGGTCGGGGATCTGCATGACCTCGCAGCCCAGCCCCACAAGCAGAATGCCACCAAAGTTGGGGTTGCGGGCATAGCCGGACAGGGTGCGGAACAGGGTGTCATAGCCTTCGTCATTGCCCGACATGCCGCATCCGGTGCCGTGGACGATGGGGACGACCCCGTCGACATTCTCAAACCCGGCCAGCCAGTCCGACTTTTCGGCCGCCTCGGCGATAAAGCGGGCCACGCTGCCCGAACAGTTCACGCTTGTCAGGATGCCCAGATAGTTGCGTGTACCGACCGTCCCGTCGGCGCGGTGGTAGCCGTCAAAGGTCCGAACCTCTGTCACCGGGGGCAGGGCGGTGTTGGCCGTCGCATGGGCATAGTCCTGGCTGTGGGGGCCCATGCCAAGGTTGTGGCTATGGATATGATCGCCCGGCGCGATGGTACTGGTCGCCATGCCGATGATCTGTCCGTAGCGGATGACGTTCTGGCCCGCTTCGATCGCCTGCGTCGCGATTTTGTGCCCGCGGGGGACGGCGATGGTCAGGGTCAGGCCCTCAGTCGCCAGGGTCGCCCCGGCAGGCAAATCGGCCAATGCAAC
>Ga0209652_1002839_pt1 | contig 13104 bp, 14 predicted proteins | sample SaaInl74LU_5_DNA_FD_184641 | JGI IMG/M metagenome (GOLD analysis project Ga0209652, IMG submission 184641) | Marine microbial communities from expanding oxygen minimum zones in the Saanich Inlet - ESP_74LU_5_DNA (SPAdes) (version 2) | ecosystem: Environmental > Aquatic > Marine > Intertidal zone...
CGGTATGATCCTCCTGAGAGACGCTAGTGATAAGCTCTATACCACCAACCTCCTTTAGATTATCGTACCTCCTACCATTGTACGGGCGTACAATAAAGTTAAAAGGTGATTTCATATTTTACTTAGGAACCACAACCAATACAGTCAATAGCTGAGTCTGTTGGTTTAATTCCATTTAATTTCATTTCAATGCTATGAATCTCGTCGGCGATTTCCATCTGCTCGATAAAATCCTTTGTATTTGATTTTGCCTTTGTTAGCCATTCAATCTTGGCCAACAGGTCTTTTTTTTCTTGCTCAGTCATCACTAAAAGTTTATGTTGTACTCTACAGATACTGGCATGCTGGCGTTAAGCTCCTTCCAAAGTAATATCTCATCGTCACGCTCGATCCAAATCTTGTAAGATACCTGCGTAGCGTCAAACTGGATGAGGTGTATAACGTACTTGCCGTTTAAAACCTCTTGCCCGCTAACGTAATGCATAGCGCCGTTCTTGTAGTCTGGGCCTACAGATATCTTTCTGATTTCCATTACCAGGTGTTCTGCTGTATAATTACCCAGGCATATGTTGTTGCGCCTGTCTGCATAGACATCTCCTGGTAACTGTTGTTAGCGTCAGATCGGTAACGAATAGCGCCCGTGTTGTTTGACTGGGCGGTGTCGGAACTTTGACCGACCTCAACATAGCCAGTGCAGGTTAAGTTGCTGTTTACAACATTAACGGCGGTAGATCTTATAACAAGCTTTTGCGTGCTGGCTATGGAAAACTCGATCTCACTACTAAGCGCGTCGTCAACAAATCCAATAGAAATGTCATCGCCAACATTTAAAGAGCTAGCCCCAACCTCTACAAAGCTATCTGTAAGCGTGTCCGCGTCCTGCCATTTAGGTATAAAGTTAGCCGTACCAGATCCGTCTATGCCAGCCGTTGCTGTTGAGTTAATTGTGATATTGTTAGACCCGTCATCAACGAGCTGCATATTAGTTCCAGCGATTAAAGAAACCGTGTCTACAGTCCCTAAAGATGGGGTTAAATTAATATTGACATTTAAAGCTTGCTGAGATGAGCCCAGGTCATAGGTTGTGTTGTTGTCCACGGGTGTGCTCCAAGAATTATCTCCGCGCAAGAATGTTGTTGCACCTGGAGTCCCTGTGGCAGATAAATCAGCGGTGACAATCACATCTCCAATTGTGGGGGTGTTAGGCGTAAGGTCAATAAACGATCCGTCAGACGTGCTAACCGACTCAACGCCAAGCGCATTGATATATGCCCCTACGTCATCTACCGTAAAGTTCTTGGTGATCTCGTTATTGTCCCCGTCAGAACCAATCCATTTGTCGTCTCCGCTTATGTTTGTATCATTAGGATACAGCTTTATCTTTGTCATCTCTTGGTGTTATTAAACCTGTTTTAATGTCTATGTCAACATCGCCAAACTCGTCGCTAAGCTCCTTAGTGAACTCATTAAACAATGCATCAACCTCGGTTAGGTGATGGAGGGTCGAGTGCTTTAAGGCCTCTAACTCGCCAATCCTTAAAATTGTCTTCTCCTTACTAGAAATAAATTCGTTCAGCTTCTGTAGTTGTTCTTCTGAAATATTCATTGGATTAAATTTTTTACAAATATACGAAATAAATTATCCTATTGTCATAGTAATCGTTTTAGGATCTGTCGCCTCCTCAATTTGCATAGCAATACCAGCCTCAATATCGGCAACCTTCTCAGGGCCCATAGCCCCTTTGGTCCATTCCACAACCTGCTCGTTGGTTAGGTCTTGGATAGGAATAAACTCTGTTATGTCAGAAGTGTTTAACATTTCAGTGCCTATAATGCGGCCCTCATAAAAGTCATCGCTAATTCCGCTCACAATCCAATGCACATTGTATACGACGTCTGTGTGTTCCCCATCAACAGGGTAAACATCTACTGTCTTGCAGTTCCAAGTGTATGTTATCATGTCTATTTGTTTATGTTATTAAAAATATTCTTCTTCCACTAGGCGGAACATCAAGCATTGACTCTACAGATAAGGCCCAAGTTCCGTGCCAGTTACTTTGTATCGTAGGAGAACCCCCTCCCGCGCTTCCAGCTAGCCTTCTGGCGGTGTTTTTAAATGTTTGACCAGTCGTCATGTCGGTTGTCCCTATTTGACTTGCAGACCACCCAAAGGTGTCGGCGTTGCCCTGGTTATTTCTCAAATAATTACCATGAAATGTTTCGTTCTGAAGGGTTGTGTCTCTGAAAAACTGCGCATGGCCAGTAAAACGACCGCTGTCTCCTACAGATGTGGCTGCGCAGCTCATGTTCGAGCCAGCAAGCAACGTAAAGTCTTGTGCAGCCTCTACGGTAACACCACCTGAGGCGCCGAGGTTTGTAAAGTAAGAGCCGTTGCTGACTAGTGTTGTGTCAAAAGAAGGCACGTCTGTTATTGAGGGCTGGTTTATGTCTGTCGTTTGCGTTCCGTTGGTGGTCTGTAGGCAAGACGTTTGGTCATTAAGCTCAATAACGGCTAAGTAGTATTCAGCGCTTGACGGTGCGATTCCGTCTTGATCTGCCCCGCCGTCGCCAGCGTTAACGCCGTCACCTGTATACGCGAAAAGATCTACAGTTTTACTGACCGCCGCCGTCTCTATGATAGAGGAAAACATTGCCCCCGAAAAATTATTACCATTATTTCTAAGGTAAAAATAACCCTTACAGTGATCAAGCGCCGATCCGTCTTCCCTAACACCGACCCATCTTTGTGTTCTAGTATTTCCAGTGTTATACATGTGGCCAGCGCCTAGTACAAGGTATCTCTTGCTTAAATTGTTTAGCGTCACCACGTTGCCAGTCCTTGTTGCGCCAGAAGTTTCAGAGACTGTTGTCAAGGCCTGCACCTGGTTTGGGGTTGTCCCGCCATACAAGGCGGTGCTGCTTGAGTTATATAAGCTACACCCGTCATAAAAAAAAGATATAACCTCAAATACAGCCCTAACAGTGCCTCCAGTAGGGGCGTCAGTGTCGCGTATCCATTGAAACTCAAATGTTGACGAGGCGCTTGGGCTGTCTACAAATGCCCACGTCCTAACATACACCCTGTTATCATTAGAATCTCTACAATATCCACCAGCTATCGGGGCTACAGAGTTGCCAGTCCCAGATGTCTGTAAAACTCTGCCGCTAAGTGTCGCTCGACCATTACTGGTGTCTTCGTATTCATAGGCGGCAATAATTAAATATCCGTCTGCTAGGCTACTGCTAGGCAGCGTTAAGGTTGAACTGGCAAAGTTAAATGAGTAAACGTTTGAGTCGTTCCTTATCTGCGTGTCCAAAGCCCCTGGCACCGCGTTAAATGTTGTGGTGGGAATTATTCCGCTAACAATGTTACCCCTCCATTCTCCTACGTGTATCGGCATTATGTTTTAGTATAAGATATTGTTAGGTTAAGAGATGTCGGAGCCGCTGTTACAGTCCCCGTGGTAAGCCACACCCAATTATTTGCGGGAATATTAGCCTGTGAGAACGAGGTTAAATTTTGGCCTATCGTGTTGCTTGAGATCGTTGTTAATGTGTTTGCCGCAAGGCCAGTTGATCGTGAAGACCCAAAGCTTATTATGTAAGGAACACCTCCAGTCCCAGTTATAACTCCAGAGATTCTAGACAAGGTTATGGCCTCGGGAGTGTAAAACAGGGTGATGTTTTCTGTTGATGTTGGGTTTTCAATTGTAATAGCTTTAAACGCCGCGGGAACATCCTGAGGGTCGCTCCATGCTACTCCACTGCCTGTAGATGTTAAAATCTGGCCACTTGAGCCAGTGCTACCCCCAGCAGACAGCAGGGCGCTTAGTGTTAAATTCCCTTGGGATGTTAGGTTTGTGCTTACCGATACATTCCCAACAATATCTTGGGATATGTTTGAAGAGGCTATGCCAGTCCCCGTGTTCCATATAGCGATCTGGTTTGGTATACCTGATCCAGTAACGGAAACCGCCCCATTAGCCGCTGCCGTGATCTGCCCCTGGGCGTTTACCGTAATGTCTGCGTTAGTGTATGACCCTGCGGTAACGGAAGTGGGTCTGATTGATACAGTCACCGTACCATCGCCAGCCGATGGCGTGCTAGACGCTGTGGAGATGCCTGTCCCGCCCGCGATGTCTATTAATCCCCCGTCGCCAAGTGTTGAGTTTGTTCCAACGTCTGAAGACAGCACGAGGCTTGCTATCCCTGCGCCGCCGCCAGCCCCATTAGAGGCGGCTGTAATCCTACCTTGCGCGTCGACAGTTATGTTTGCGTTTGTGTATGAACCAACGGCAACAGTTGTGTTTGCCAGGTCTATGGTCCCGCTTGTTGTTATTGTTCCCCCATTGAGCCCTGTGCCCGCAATAATCTGTGTAACCGTCCCTAGGTTTGATGTGTATGAGTTGGGGTTTGTGGCGTTGTATGGTGTAAACCCAAGGGCGTCTGTAACGTTGGCACTGGTTAGCGAGATCGTTCCGCCAAGCGTAAGGTCTCCAGATCCCGTGACGGTGCCGCTTAGCGTAAGACCACTTACAGTCCCTGCCCCGCTAACGGAGGTTACGGTACCTAGGTTTGATGTCTTGTTGTTAAACGTGTTCCAATCAGTGCTACTAAGTGCCCCGTTTGTTGATGAAGAGGCAAGGCCTAGGCTGATGGCCTGACCAACAAGCCCTAGTCCGTTTGGTGTCCCTAGAGATACAGCGTCATGTCTGGCTGCGGTGTTTGCGGTCACGTCTGTATTAGCGCTGACCCTTGCCTCCGTGTAGTAAAAGTTTGTCCCTTCAGAAACATTTGTTGTAGACAGGCTAACCGCTCCTGTCTGGCCATTCACCGAGGTGACAGAGTCTGTGTTGTCTACCTTCTGCCATGTGCTGTCGTGAAATATTGCCCAGTCCCCTACATTCCAATCCGTAATACCGTCTAGGTTTGTTGTCCCCGCAACGCTAACGATATAATAATAGCCACTAGTGCCAGCCCCACTAGACAGGGTGGGCGAGTTTGTGTTGGCGTTCCACGTCCCTTGGTATGTAGTGCCACCCGCGAGTCCGTTTATTTGGTTTTGGATCTTTCCGAAGCCTTCCAGTATAGTGTCCGTCGCGGCAATGGTTCCACCTGTAATATTAACCCCAGTCAATACCTTCCCTGTCACGGTTGTGTCTGATATTGATGCGGTAACAGAGCCTGGCCCTGTTGCACTAACATCGCCTGTTAATGCGGTAATATAACTACCCGAAGCCTGCTTGTTGTTAAACGTGTTCCAATCGGTAGAGGACAAATATCCGTCCGACGTTGTGTTGGATTGGGATATCCCTACCGTACCCGAGTCTGTTATTGTCCCACCCGTCAATGGCGATGAGGTAATTATCTGAGTCACGGTCCCTAAATTAGAGGTGTAACCGCTTGGATTGGTTGCGTTGTAGGGGGTAAACCCAAGGGCTGTAGTTACGTCTAGGCTTGTAAGACTCAAAGAACCACCTAAGGTCAAGCTGCCTGAGTTTGTTATAGAGCCAGTTAATGTAAGCCCACTTACGGCTCCCGCCCCCTCTACAGAGGTAACCGTCCCTAGGTTTGAGGTGTATGAGTTAGGGTTTGCGTCGCTGTACGGGGTAAACCCAAGGGCTGTAGTTACGTCTAGGCTTGTGAGTGTCAACGTCCCCCCTAGGGTTAGACTTCCGCTGCTTGTCACTGACCCAGAAAGCGTTAGCCCACTAACCGCTCCCGACCCCCCTACAGAGGTAACCGTCCCTAGGTTTGAGGTGTATGAGTTTGGGTTTATGGTGCCGTCATAAGGAGTGTAGCCAAGCGCTGTTGTAATCTGACCGCTAGTTAGGGTCAAGGAACCGCCAAGCGTAATCGTGGTGGCGCCGCCAACGGTGTTATCCGAAAGGGTCAAGCCACTTACACTGCCTGTGGCAGTTATTGTTGTTATCGTGCCTGCTGTTGGGGTAATCCAAGAGGTTCCCGTAGCGGTGGAGCTGAGTAACTGCCCGCTTGTTCCAGCCTGGTTAGACGAATCTAAAAGGGTGCTGCTTAATTTTAGCTGCCCGTCAATTACTATGTCAGAGCCTCCATTTGTAGATAGCGTATCAGTTGAATATATTTTACCCATATTACCAGTTGTTTTGTACTATATTAACCCACACATATGTTGAAGCGCCTGTCTGCATACACATGTCCACGTAACTATTATTTGCGTCTGCCCTATACCTTAGCGTTCCGACGTTTGTTGATGCCGCGGCAGATGCGTCGTCAGACATTTTTATACCTCCAGCGACATCAAGTTTGGCCTGGGGGGTTGGTGTTCCTACACCGACGTTGTCTCCGCTAGTTGAATTTAATAGGAGGTTATGTCCAGCATTAGATCTAAGTTCTACATCGACATTTCCTAATGCAGTAAATTTATTTGAAAAAACATTGTCCGCAGTTGTTCCTACCCTGATGTTTCCTGATACATGAAGTTTTTGTGCAGGAGCGGTATTACCGATACCAACGTTACCACCCGCCTCAAAATACATTCTTGGACCAGTTTGTGTTTCTCCTATTTGGAAGTCAGCTTGTGAGTTTGCGGTTTGAAGCTGCCACGTGGAGCTAGCAGCGGCAGTGCCTCCAAAGTTAAGCGCAGAGGCCGCCTCGATCCTTACAGAGCCAGCGACGTCTAGCTTATAATCAGGACTAGTAGTGCCAATTCCTACGTTGCCTAATGAATCGATACGCATACTCTCAGTATTGTTAGTACCAAAAAGTAAACTTGTATTATCAATAGCCATTACTGGTCTATTGGCGCCTTGAAGTTGTAAGCCCCCGTTTATTCTCGCCCAACCGTCAACGTGTAAAGTAGTTGAAGGAATAGACGTCCCAATACCGACCCTGCTGTTAGCGTCGTCTATGTATACAACGTCAGAGGTGAGCGAGGTGTTGGCGCTTGTGCCTACAAATAGTCTACCAAGCGGTAGGTTAGGCACGTCGTTAGTTCTTAGTATTGAAGACACAACAATTGAGCCAGCATTTCCTGCAGATACCTTGCCAACCTTGGCAATGTTTTGAATAAGGTTTGGCTCAACTGGCTTGGTAAGCGTTAGCCCACCGCCAGGTTTGACGTAGATTGTATTATTTGGCGTAGGGGTCAATCCGTCAATAGGGTCTGTTGTAACGTTTTTTAAGAAACCACCCGTTATAGCAAACCCATCCGCGTTGTTTAATAAGTCCTGAGCGAGCAAACCAACAGCTGGCATGGTAGAGAGCATGGACGCATCAGCGGCAGAGACCTCAGCCCTTATACTTGCGCCGACTGTCCCAGTGATATAGACAGGGGTCCCCTTTAAAAGCGTCCCCCCAGATGTGTTTTTTACTTCTATTTGAATGCTTTCAGCCCCTGGAACAATTCCAGAGGAGGCTATTGTTATGTTGTTTGATCCGTCATCCGTGATTGTTACGTTTGCCCCTGAAACAAGCTTCAATGTGTCTACACTCGCGTCAGAACCTGTCAACGTTAGGTCAACATCTGCACCACTCTGGGAGGAGGCTAGGTCGTATGTCGTGTTAATGTCAGTCTGAGCCTGAACCCAACCCTTTGTTACCGCAGAGTCTGCGCCAGCTGAATCAATTAAAGCATTGCTAAGCTCGGGGAATGTTGCCGTTCCGTCGGACATTACAACAAAACCATTTTTTCTAACCCCTACAGAGGGGTTTGTGACGCTGCCAGCATATGCGCCAACGCCGACAACAAACCTAGGGTTTAAATTATTTCTGCTACTTGATAGGTTACTGGCAATACTTAGCGTCACGTCTTCGTTGCCAATACCAACGGTAGTGCAAAATGGCCCTCCAGACAGCAAGCCATAGCCAAGCTGAACGCTTGAAAAACCACTAGGCATTTGGTTATACATGCCTATCTGTCCCGACCAGTACTGAACGGGATAGGGATAAGGAAAACCAGCGGCAGACCAAGAGGCTAAATTTCTGTCGCCTATCAGGTTTTTATATCCAGATATTAAGTTGTAGTAATTTAATCCGTAGTTTTGATTTAGCGATCCATTTATCAAAGTCCCAACGGCATATGTTTCTTCTATATTAGGGCCGCCATTGTTTACGTTTTGCGGGCCGAAAATAGTGCCGCCAAATGTATTGTTTTCATTGGTGCTGCCTATGGTTATAGTGCCTGGGCCAGAGGACCCTATCTGAGGTGACATTGTTATTGAACCTCCGAAAGGCAGGGTGGTGACATCTGCGTCGTAACCACTTGAGAAATCAATTGAGTCTTGGCCAATAGGGCCAAAATTAGCAGGATCCCTGCCCACAAGCCTTCTGCCTATAGGTGGGCTTATATTGCCAAAAGAATTTCTACCTCCTTCGTCTAAAGCCTCAAGCCCTAGCGTCCCCCACGTGTTGTCGCCGCGAAGTCCCGTCAGGCTAGTGGAGTCTCCAGTGGCAGACAATGAAAGGGTAACCTCGCCAATGCCTGTAAGTGAAGAGTCAATAAACTCGCTGCCTAGTATTGTCTGTATCCCCGCAGCCCCTGCAAACTGAATTAAACTTACAAAGTAATCTTGATCCTCCTCTATCGACCCCGTGCCAGAAGAGTAGGTGAGAACTACATTATAAAAATCACTGTCGAGTGGGTCAATCTCGTATGAGTTTAATGCATAAAATGCATAGATGTTAGGGTTGTCGGCCTTTTGAATAATAATGATGCTGTTCACGATGTCGGTCATGAAGTTATTGACCGCGTCGTTACCCATCGTGTACTTGCTAAAGACAAGGTTGGTGATGCTAGATAGGGGGACTGTCGGCCCCACCTCTGTTTGAAAAGAAAAACTACCCGAAGCCCTGTCGTCGCCTGGATCTACTGTGTCATAGAAAAAACGCAGCTGGTTGACCGACTCGACAACCTCCTTGTCGTTGTAATACTTGGCAAGGTTGTCTGGGGTAAAGTTTTTTGTAAGCTTCGCCAACGACTGGGAGTCTGTCCCTATCCACTTGTCTCCGCCATTAACCTCAAGGTCTAGGGGGTAATTTTTTATTTTAGTCATCTACCTGTGTTTGTTAACGTCCCTGCCCTCGGTATCTCTTCTTATAGAGTTTGCTGCCCTTTATCTTACTGCTCTTACTCTTGCTGTGAACCCCTCTCTTATTTTTTTTATTGAGGACCGCCTTGACCGATAATTGATTTTTTGCCATTACTTATTTTGTTTTACAGCGGAACCATAAAAGTACCCGAAAATACTTAGCGTTATACCCTCTATTATTCCGATGGTGTGTATCCAAACCTCCTTGTTCCCCTCTGGGATTGAGAGGTAGACTATAGCGTATATGATAAACGCAAATGCCGCAAGGCCGATGAGGCCTGTTAGGTTAAACATAAAGTCGAATCCGCCAGTCTTTGCCTTTTCAACCTCTCGCTTTCTGGCTGAGTCCCTGTCCTCCACCTCGAGCTGATAGAGCTCCTTTAAGAGCATATCCTTGTCGTACTGAGTCAAACTACTGTCTGAGTCAATTAAGTTCTTTACGATGCCTAAAACACCCTTGTCTGGCAAGACGTCCACAACAAGTCCTGGGACCTTCTCTAGTAGGAACTTTCCTACAGCCGTGTCTTTGAATGGCTTCTTACTCATCCTTCGTGGTATAGTCCCATCGGGCCCTTGTTTTTCTAATGTCGTAGTGCGTAAATGTGTTGTACTTGCCAAGGCCGCCCATAAGCAGATGCCCGTCAGCCATAAGCTCGTCTAGCTTCTTGTAAACGTCAGAGGGGTCTACGCCGCTAACAACAATGTCGGCAGCCTTCCCCTGCACGTGCTGGCTGTTCTTTGAAGAACCAGATACGCTGTCGTTATGTTCCTGGCATCGGTATGCGCTGTTTATCTTTACAGGCCTGTCAAAGAAGTCTCTTATAAACTGTAGCTGTCCAGATAGCTTTACAACCTCAAACAACACGCCCTCGGGCATGTCGCACCCACAGCTGCACTCAAACTCTGACAGGTCAAAATTTCTACTTATCCTCATGGTTGTGAATTATTTTCTGTAATGTATACAGGATCGTTACAATTAAAAGAAATATCTTAAGGGTGGCTTCAAGGGTTGTGAACGATATCGCAAACGCCGCAAAATTAAATATACCTATCTTCAAATCTTCTGGAGTCATTTTTTGTACGGAAATAGTTTGTTTAGCTTCTCTCTTCTTTTCGCGCACCCACACTTCTTACCTACAGCAGACTTGATCCCTGTTGCGGCAGTAATTCTATCTATAGTATCCCCAAGGCCCTTGTCCATATTAGCAGATGCGTTAGACGCAAAGATATGGAATAATTTAGACTGTAATCTTAGAAGTCTGTCTCCGTAAGCTTGAACTTAAGCCCCGCCATGAATGAATACCTGACGATGGCGATTTCCAAATCCTTCCTATGCATGAGCTGGTTTGACAAGACTATGCCAACCCTGTCGCTCAGGTTGTATGTGGCGTCAAGGTTAAGCCCTCCCGTGATTACGTTGTACGAGTAGTCCTTGGTGCTCCTAATTAAAATCCCGTAGTTCAGAGATGCGGACAGGGTAAAGTCCTTGACATACTTATTCTGCTGAACGGCGAAGGAGAGCCTCTTAAAGTATGCGCCAGACAGCTCCGCGTACTCGTACTCAAGGATGGTAGAGAAGTACCCACGGCGGTTGTCATAGCCGTCCATGTGTAGCCTAAAGACCATGTCTGTCGTGAACGCGTCGTTCCCCCTCTCGTCACCCAAGACGGCAAGCCTGGCGTCCTGTAGGACGCTAAAGGCCAGCCTCTCTTGTGCGTGTAGGTTAAGCGCTAGGGTCAGCAGCAGGATCCTCAGAAGGCTCTTCACTAGGTAGGTATTGTGCCATAAGCTCCTCACTTGCTCCCTTGTCAAGGATTTCAAGCGGGTCAATGCCAGCGGCGATTAATATTGCAAGCCATTCAGCCTCGTCGAGATACTGATCCATAATTGGCTGGCCAGTGATCATACACTGGGTGGGCTCTACGATGCCGTATGCCGTGATTGTAAACGTGTCGTCCTCTCTACAGATGAAGTACGTTGTCTGTTCTGGGTATTTAATTTCTAGTGCCATAATTTATTTATTTATAATTGATAAAACTCATTAATGTTATCACGAATACCTGTTATATTAACCGACTGATCGCTTGGATAAAATACAAACTCAGCAGAATTTACTGGGCCACCGCTTGATGTTGGATAAACATTTGTTAGTCCAAAGTATTGATTTGTAGCAGTAACAACGGCAGAAGGCATTGATCCAGATGCTGTTTGCGCATCATGGTACAAGTCCACATTTTGACCATTTTGAACACCGTAACTTAAGCTTAATCCTGTTGTGTTCATTGTAAAATTACTTGAAAAGTCATTGCTTGCGCTGCTAAAATTAACTAAATTTTGATCCGCATATAGTAATCTCCCCCCTCCAACTGGCGCTGTTGAGCTTGAATAATTAAATAAATGACCTGCCGCTGTAATTTTACCTATAAAGAATATAGATGAGTTGTCTATAGATAAAGCTTGCTGCGGTGTAAACATAGTGCCAAATCCAGCATTAGTTCTAGCCACAGGGTATCCATCAACAAGTCCTACAAATCCATTTTCAAGCAACATGGTTCCATTATCAGCATCTCGTCCATTACCACTTTGGTCATAAAATGTTCTAAGTGAACGATAGCCTAACGCGTGATGCAGCCTTCTTTGCATTTCTGTTGCGGTAAAATCTCTAAAATCAGTACTTGAGTTAGAGGTGGATAACTGAGCAACCACAGGAGTCGAAGAGCTGAGCTGCCTAAATGAATATGCAGCAGCGGCCCCAGGATAGTCATCCAGCAAGAATCCAGAGGTTTGAGCTGTTCTTGAACCTCCATCAGTAATCGTCCATCCATATGTATTAATTAAAGATGTTCTAGCTGCTTCGGCAGCCCCTCCAGGCGTATAAGTAGCTTCTCCAAAATTAATAGATTTTCCTGTTAATGGAGCTTGAGCTTCCCAACCAATAAGTATTGCATCATAGTTAGCTTGTGAAGGGCCAACTGTGTTTAAGAAAAGATTATTAAATGTAGTAACACTATTAATATCCCATCCAGATATGTCTTGATCAAACATTATTGCGTATCTAAACATAAGTTCCATATTTGTTAAAGAACTAGTGTTCCACCCTGAAATGTCTACATTAAACTGGTACGCATTATAAAACATCCATCTAAACGATGTTGCGCTAGAAGTGTCCCATCCACTAATATCTTGATTAAAATATGCCGCGTTAATAAAACATTCATTAAATGTGTTAACATTTCCAACATTCCAAGAGGTTATATCTGAATTAAAATAAGCCGTTCCAAATGTTCCAGCCATATTAGTGACATTGCTTACATCCCACGTAGAAACATTTCCGTTAAAATTAGCGCTTCTAAATAAACTAGCCATGCTAGTTACATTACTAACATCCCAGCTACTAAAATCAGGCGACCCAATACTTGTCTGCTGAAAAGATTGGTTCATATTTGTTACTGAAGATAAATTCGGAGAGTCGGTAGCTGTAATTGAAGTGAGATTACTGCTCTGGTAAAACATGTATTCCCAGCTAGACCAAACTTGAGACCCCCACTCTTTAACTTCTGTAAGCTTTAGGCGATCAGGGGCGCCAAAACCCCACAGCCACGGGAATGTTCCTCTAATTTCAATATCATAAATTCCAGGAGAAGAAAATATAACATTATAATTACCCGTAACACCTGTTATACTTTGACCATCAGAAGTTGTGATATCGTAATTATACGTTTGAATGTCAGATCTTGTTCTAATTTCATACTCGCTCAATCCATCACCTAGAGTTGTGTCTATTGTAAATTTAAAAGGAGCAACTATCCCACCGCCGTCGGTTATAGTCCAGCCGTATGTGTTGATTAATGTATTTCTTGCAGCCTCGGCTAATCCGCCTAGGGTGTATTGGGCATTTCCAAATGATATGATTTCAGGAAACACAAATCCTTGATTTGCCCAGCTAATTAACAACTTGTCATAATTAGCCCTAGAAAAGCTCATAGGTCTTGCTACTAAATCTGCATTTGTTATGAATTCATTAAAATTGCCTGTC